>Ga0134126_10003883_pt1 | contig 18700 bp, 14 predicted proteins | sample KB31752_FD_96881 | JGI IMG/M metagenome (GOLD analysis project Ga0134126, IMG submission 96881) | Terrestrial soil microbial communities with excess Nitrogen fertilizer from Kellogg Biological Station, Michigan, USA - KB3-175-2 | ecosystem: Environmental > Terrestrial > Soil > Unclassified ...
ACATGGAGAAGTTCTCGGTGAGCCGCCTCATCGGCGCGCCGCCAGGGTATGTCGGCTATGAGGATTCGGGCACACTCACCAAGGCGGTTCGGCGCAAGCCGTACAGCGTGGTGCTGCTGGATGAGATCGAAAAGGCGCATCCGGACGTGTTCAACATCCTGCTGCAGGTGCTGGACGAGGGACACCTTACGGACAACTACGGGCGCGTCATTGACTTCAAGAACACGGTCGTGATCATGACGTCGAATGTCGGCGCGCGCGACATCACGAAGAATCGCGCGTTGGGCTTCACCACGCCGGACGATCGGGAAACGTTCGATCGCATTCAGGAAAAGGTGAAGGAGGAGATCCAGCGCGTGTTCAATCCGGAATTCCTGAACCGCCTGGACGACGTGATCGTGTTCCATCCGCTGAACAAGGACCACATCGCGCAGATCGTGGGAATCCTGCTCCGTGACGTGCAGAAGCGTCTCGCCGAAGAGGAGATCACGCTCAAGCTCACCAGCGCCGCCACGGAGTTCCTGAGCACGCACGGCTACGACGAACACTTTGGTGCGCGCCCGCTCAAGCGCGCCATTCAGAAGTACGTCGAGGATCCGCTCTCGGAGAAAATCCTGGTTGGCGACTTCGCCAAGGGCGACGAAGTGGATGTGGACGTATCCCCGGACGGCACCAAACTGGACTTCCGGGTTCTGAGCAAGACCACGAGCTGACGGCTCTCCAACCACTCCAGCCGAACGCGGCCGAATGACCCCCGGGCGGGGGCGTCATTCGGCTGTGTAGCGTGTATCTTACTAGCCATGTTCCGGCTGCCTTTTTTCATCACGCTTGCCCTCGTCGTGGCAGGCGCCCAGGCGCGCGCGCAAGCGGCAAACGGGCCCTGCGTCATCCCTGACTCCATTGCGGTGCAGGGGAATAGACGCGTCACCACTACCACCGCGCTGTCCGACATCGGACTCGCCCGGGGCGACACGCTCAACTATCGCGTGCTCCAGCGGGCCATTCACAATCTGTTCGCGACAGGTCAGTTCGAGGACGTTCGCGTTGCCTGCCAGGTGGACCGGACGACCGGGCGATCCGTGATGATCTTCTCGGTCACGGAACGCCCGGTGCTGGCGGGTCTCACGGTCTCGGGCGCGAACGTGGTGTCCGCAAGCACCCTGCGGGACAAGATCCAGATACCGGTCGCGAAGCCGCTGGATCCCGCGCTGGTCGCGGGTGCGGTGCAGCGCATCGACTCGCTCTACGAGTCCCGCGGCTACTACCTCGCGATCGTGAAGCCCGAAACCACCATGGTGAACGGCGAGGCCCACCTCGACTTCAAGATCGACGAGGGGCGCCGGCTCGCCGTCTCGGGCGTGGATGTCATCGGCGATTCCACGCTCCACGCCGGCGCGATCGTGGATGCCATGAAGACCAAGCCGGAGGGGTTCTGGTTCTGGAAGAAGGGGGAGTTCGACGAAGACAAGTTCGCCGCTGACATCGGCGACCGCATTCCCGCCCTATACGACAAGAATGGATTCATTGACTTTCAGCTCGTGAAGGATACGCTGGCGGTGGACCGCGCCACCGGCAAGGGTGTGATTCACCTCACGGTAAAGGAAGGGAAACAGTATCGCGTGGGCACCTTTGAAGTGGTGGGCAACCGCCACTTCTCCACGGAGGACATCGAGCGCTTCTATCCTTTCACGCCGCAGTCGCCGTCTCTGGGCGAGAAGGTGAAGGGCCTGTTCGGCGGCGGCGGCAGCGGCGTGCAGTACTTCGATCAGTCCGAGTGGGATGATGCGACGAACAAGCTGCGGACCGCGTACGCCGATGAAGGCTACATCTACGCGCAGGTGCGGCCGGTCGTCGTGCGCACCGTGGGCAAGGACTCCCTTCCGGTGGTGAATCTCCGCTGGGAGATCGATGAGAAGACCCCGGCGACGATCAATCGCATCGACATTGCCGGCAACGACTACACGAGCGAGGTCTGCATCCGCGATGCGCTCGTCATTCTCCCCGGTGACGTCTTCAGCCAGGCGCGCATCATTCGGAGCTGGCAGAACCTGCAGAACCTGGGATTCTTCGAATCGCCCATGCCCCCTCCCGAAACGCCGCAGGCGAACGACAAGGGCGATGTCGACGTCGTCTTCCACGTGAAGGAAAAACACACGGGGAGCATCAACTTCGGCGCCTCGGTTGGTGAGGGGACCGGCGTTGGCGGATTCATTGGGCTGGACCAACCCAATCTGTTCGGTCTGTGCAAGCGCGCATCGCTGCAGTGGCAGTTCGGGCAGTACATCAACGACTTTCAGCTGAGCTACACCGATCCGAGCATCAAGCAGTCGCGCCTCTCGGGTACGGCGACGGCATACGACACACGGTCGCGCTACCTCATCGCCGACCTGGGACAGAGCCAGGCCACCGGCGGCTCGCTGCAGCTCGGCTTTCCGCTGTTCAATTCGCTGTTCACGCGCCTGTTCCTCTCGTACGGTGGCGAATCCGTGCGCTTCAGCGGTGGTCTCGCGACACGCGATACCACCATCAACACCGGCAGCAACTTCCGCTCGAGTGTCGGGCTCACCGTCACGCACGACAATCGCATTGACATGCCGTTCGCGTCCGCCGGGTCCATGCGGACATTCACCGCGCAGTTCGACGGCGGGCCGCTGGGTGGCACATCGAGCTTCCAGCGCTATACCACCGAGATTCGTAATTACACGACGCTGGCGCAGTTTGGTGGGACCAAGCCCGGCTCGCAGCCGATCAAGCTCGTGCTCGGTCTGACCGCTCGAGCCGGTGCGCTGTTCGGCGACGATGGTCCGTTCTTCTACTCGCAGGAGTTCGCCATGGGCGGCACACAGTATGGCGAACAGTTGCGCGGGTACGAGGAGTTCTCGATTACTCCCAAGGGATTCGTGGCCACCACGAACAGCCAGGCGTCCCGGGCGTCATTCGGCAAGGCGTTCTTCAGCTCGACCGCCGAGCTCGGGTTCCGGTTCAATCAGATGCTTTACGCGGACCTGTTCTACGACGCCGGCAACGTGTACGCCAGTCCGCGCGACATTGATCCAACCCGGCTCTTCCGCGGGGCCGGAATCGGGGTCGCCGTGGTCACCCCGTTGGGACCCCTCGGTCTCGACTGGGGGTATGGATTTGATCGCGTGGATCAGTTCGGACGTCCTGATCCCAAATGGCAGTTGCATTTCAAACTCGGACAACTCTTCTAAGGCGGAGTCAACATGCGTTCAGTCGTTCGTGCCGCGCTGGCGACGGTGGCGTTTTCAACGATCTGTGCCAGCGGAGCCCTCGCGCAAGGCACACAGCGAATTGCGTATATCAACTCCAACAAGATCCTCGCCCAGGCACCTGGTCGAGCCGAAGCCGAGGCCCAGATTGACAAGGAGATGGGTCAGTACCGCCAGGAAGCGCAGAGCATGCGCGATTCGCTGAACGACATGGTCTCGGCATACACCAAGTCGGAAGCGACGCTCAGCCCGGCGGCCCGTGCCGGCAAGCAGAAGGAGATCAACGCCAAGCAGACGCAGTATCAGCAGCGCCTGGCGGATCTGGAGAAGAAGGCGCAGGATCGGCAAGCCGAACTGATCGGTCCGATCATGACCAAGATCAATGGGATCATCGAACAGATCCGCGCCGAAAAGGGATATGCGATGGTGTTCGACGCCGGAAATCAGGCGGGTGTCGTCGTCGCGGCCGATTCCAGTCTGGATATCACGGATGAGGTCGTTGCGCGACTGAAGGCGGCCGGACCCGTGTCGAGCACGCCACCGCACGCCGACAACACGGCGGGACCCACGCCAAAGGCCACTGGCGCGACGCGTCCCAAGCCGCCCACCCCGCGTTGACCGCCGTTGACGTACGCCGCTCGACCATCGGCGGTGAGGGACCTCCGTCTCTCACCGCCGACGACATCGCGCGCCTGGTTCACGGCACGGTGCAGGGTGCCGGCGCGACCAGCGTATCCGGGATCGCGCCGCTGGACCGTGCCGCCGAGTCGGACCTGAGCTTTCTGGCGAGCGCGCAATACACCACGGAATTTCTCAACTCGGCGGCAGGTGTCGTGCTGGTCACGCCGGCGCTGGCCACACTGGAGCGCGGTCCCGCGTGCCGGATCGTGGTGGATCGGCCGCAGGAAGCGATGCTCGAGGTGATCCCCGCGTTGTATCCTCCGCTGCCGCGTCGTGAAGGAATCCATCCAACCGTCATCCTCGGGAGCGGCGCGGTGCTGGGGCGGGGCGTCGCGATCGGTCCGTTCAGCGTCATCGAGGACGGAGCAAACCTCGCGGACGATGTGAGCGTCGGCGCGCACTGCACCATCGGAGCCGGCGTGCGCGTCGGGGAATCGAGCTGGCTGGCGGATTCGGTGACGCTCTATCCCGGCGCCGTCATTGGGCGCCGCGTGCGGCTGCACGCCGGCGTCCGCGTGGCGTGCGATGGCTTCGGGTATGTCCAGGTGGACGGGAGCCACCGCAAGATTCCACACGTGGGGCGCTGCATCATCGAGGACGACGTCGAAGTCGGGGCGAACTCCACGCTCGACCGCGGCAGCGTGGATGATACGGTCGTTGGCACCGGTACTCGGATTGACAACCTCGTGCATGTCGCGCACAACGTGCGCATCGGCCGCCTCTGCCTCATCATGGCGCAGGTGGGTATCGCCGGTTCCGTGCACATTGGTGATGGCTGCGTGCTCGCGGGACAGGTGGGCGTGAGCGGACACCATCGCGTCGGGGACGGAGCCCGTCTGGCCGCGCAGGCCGGCGTCTTCGGCGACATCCCGGCCGGGGAGACGTGGTCGGGTTATCCAGCGCGCCCGCACAAGGAAGCCCTGCGCGCGTACGCGGCGCTGTTCAAGCTCGCGGGGATGATGCGCCAACTGCAGCAGCTGCTCGAGCGGCCGCGGGCGTGACGGACCGCCGGCATTCGATCGAATCGGCCGTGACGCTGGAAGGGATCGGCCTGCACCTCGGACGCACCTGCCGACTCACCTTCCGGCCCGCCGACGGCGGTACGGGGATCGTCTTTCGTCGCATGGATCTCGATGGCGAGCCGGCCATCCCGGCGCGCATCGAGCACGCGGTGCTCAGCGAACGGCGTACGCAGCTCGGCGACGGCGAGGCCGGTCTGCACACGGTGGAGCACGTGCTCGCCGCTGTCGCGGCGCACCGCATCGATGATCTCGTCATCGAGATGGACGGTCCCGAACCGCCGATTCTCGATGGCAGTGCCCAGCCGTATTTCGAAGCCCTCCGCTGCGCGAGGATTGCCGATCGCCCCGGAACGGTGCAGTATCTTGCCCTGCGACGCCCGGTCACGCTGGTGGAGGGCGAGTCGACGTACGAGGTGCTGCCGGCGGCCGAACTGTCGCTGCGGGTGACGGTGGACTTTCCGCATCCGCTGATCGGCCGACAGACGTGTGATGTGGCCGTGACGCCGGAGACATTTGCGCGCGAGTTGGCGCCGGCGCGCACGTTCGGATTCGTGCGGGAGGTGGAGGCGCTGCGCGCGAAAGGACTGATCCGGGGCGCCAGTCTCGCCAACGCCATCGTGCTGGACGACGATGGCGTGGTGGGCTCGTCGCTGCGCTGGCCCGATGAGTTCGCGCGCCACAAGACCATGGACTGCGTCGGCGATCTGGCGCTTGCTGGCTGCCGGCTGCACGCACGCGTCATCGCCATCAGGCCAAGCCATCGCGGGACGATCACACTGGTCCGGGAACTCGTCAACCACGCCGCCACGGAGACGCGGATGCTCGATATCGAAGACATCATCAAGATCCTGCCGCACCGGTATCCCTTTCTGCTCGTGGACCGGATTCTCGAGCTCGAGGAGCGCAAGCGCGTGGTCGGGATCAAGAACGTCACGATCAACGAACCGTTCTTCCAGGGGCACTTTCCCGGACATCCCATCATGCCGGGCGTCCTGATCGTGGAAGCCATGGCGCAGGTGGGGGGCATGCTGCTGCTCGGATCCGTGGAGGATCCGGAGAACAAGGTCGTGTACTTCATGTCGCTCGACAACGTGAAATGGCGCAAGCCCGTGAAGCCCGGCGATCAGATGCGCTTCGAGCTGGAAGTCGTGCAGATTCGCGGGCGCGTGTGCCGGATGCGCGGCGTCACCCGCGTGGATGGCGATGTGGTGTGCGAGGCGGACATGGCGGCGATGGTCGTGGATCGATGACCTCGCGCATTCATCCCACGGCGCTCGTCTCGCCGCACGCGGAGCTCGGGGAGGAAGTGGACGTGGGCCCGTTCGCGATCATCGGCGATCACTGCGAGGTCGGCGAGGGCTGCGTCATCGCGTCACGAGCCACGCTCGAACGCCACGTGAAACTGGGACGCGGCGTGCGGATCGGCGCCGGTTCCGTGATTGGCGGTGATCCGCAGGATCTCAAGTTCCGCGGCGAGACGACCACGGTGGACATCGGCGACCGAACGGTCGTGCGTGAGTACTCAACGATCAATCGGGGCACGTCGGAATCGCAGTGCACCACGGTTGGGGAAGACTGCTTTCTCATGACCTACGTGCACCTGGCGCACGACTGTCACCTGGGCAACGGCGTGATCATCTCGAACGCCACGCAGCTTGCCGGTCACGTCACGATCGAGGATCGCGCGATCATTTCCGGCCTCGTGGCCGTGCACCAGTTCGTGCGCATCGGCACCTACAGTTTCATTGGCGGGGCCTCGCGCGTGCCCAAGGATGTGCCGCCCTTCCTCAAGGCCGTGGGCAACCCCGTGAAGCTCTACGGTCTGAACAGCGTGGGACTGCGGCGCGCGGGCTTCGATCCCCTCGTGCTCCGTGAGCTCAAGCGCGCCTACCGGCTGTTCTTCCGTTCCGAGCTCAATGTGACACAGGCACTCGAGCGTGCGCATCAGGAGCTCGAGATGTGTCCCGAGGTGCAGTGCTTTCTGGACTTCGTGGATGGCAGCGGCCGCGGAGTGGTGACGTGAGCGACGCGACGCGCATCGGCGTCATCGGCGCCGGCGCCCTGGGCTATCACCACGTGCGCCTTCTCGGCACCATGCCCGGCGTGCACTTCGTGGGGTTTCACGATGCGGACGCGGAGCGTGCGGCGCGCGTGGCGGCCGAGCTGGGCGCTCCCGCCGTGGCATCGCTGGACGAGCTGCTCGATGCCGTGGAGGCCGTGACGGTCGTGGTGCCCACGCCGGCCCATCACGCCGTGGCCAGGCAGGCGCTGGAGCGGGGACGCCACGTGCTGATCGAGAAGCCCATTGCCTCGACGCTCGCGGAAGCGGATGACCTGCTCGAGATCGCTCGGCGAACCGGAGCGATCATTCAGACCGGCCACGTCGAGCGATTCAACCGGGCCATCCGCGCCGCGCTGCCATTCATCGCGGCGCCGCTGTTCGTCGAGAGCGACCGGCTGGCGCCGTTCAATCCGCGTGGCGCCGACGTCGCGGTCGTTCTCGATCTCATGATCCACGACATCGACCTCGTGCGGACGCTCGTCGGGAGCGCGGTGCGCACGCTCGATGCCGCTGGCGTCCCCGTGCTCACGGGGTCCGTGGACATCGCCAACGCGCGCCTCACGTTCGAGAGCGGTGCGGTGGCGAACATTACCGCGAGCCGCGTATCACGCGAGCGCTTTCGGAAGCTTCGCATCTTCCAGCGCAGTGGATACCTGTCGCTCGATCTGGCACTCGGCACGGGAGAATTCTACCGGATGCGCGGCGGCCTCGATGCCATCGCGCTGGCGGCCGCGCCGCGCCGTCTCGAAGAATTCATGGAGCGCATTCCGCTCGACGCGCCGGACGGCGAGCCGCTGCGCCTGGAGTTCGAGAGTTTCGTGGAGGCCGTGCAGGGGCGGCACCCCGTACTCGTGAGCGGAGAGGATGGCCGTGCGGCGCTCGCGCTCGCGCTGCGCATCATGACCGAGATCGAACGCTCGCTCCCCGCGCTCGCGGCATCGCCTGGTGCGTGACGTGCTGGTCGTCGCCGGCGAGACGTCGGGCGACCTGCACGCGTCTGGAGTCGTCGCGGAGCTCAGGCGTCGTGCGCCGGACCTCGTGCTCACGGGTATTGGCGGCGCGCGGATGGAACAGGCGGGGGTGACGCTGCTCGAGCATACCGACCGTCTGGCAGTGATGGGATTCGCGGAGGTGATCCGTCACGTGCCGCGGCATTATCAGCTCCTCGAGCGGCTGCGCCGCCTGGTACGCTCGGGCCGGATTGGCCTCGTGATGCTCGTGGACTACCCCGGCTTCAACATGAAGGTGGCAGCGGCCGCGCATGCGGCCGGCTTGCCCGTGCTGTACTACGTGACGCCGCAGGTCTGGGCCTGGGGACGCGGGCGTCTCCGTGCCCTGGCGCGCACGGTGTCGCGCGCCGCGGTCATTCTTCCGTTCGAAGAGGAACTGCTGCGCCGCCACGGCATCGATGCAACCTTCGTGGGCCATCCGCTGCTGGATCGCGCGGCCGAGCTGCTCCCGGACCGCGCCGCGGCGCGCACGCGTCTCGGGCTCGCGCCTGATGCCACGGTCCTGGCACTCTTTCCCGGCAGTCGGGCGCAGGAGATCTCACGCCATCTGGATCGCTTTATGGAGACAGCCCGGGAGCTGGAACGGCGGATCCCGGGCCTCGTTCCGATCGTGTCGGTGGCAGCCGGCCTGACACTCGACCCGGCCCGGTGTCCATATCCGCAGGTGCGCGATGCCTCCTTCACCGTGTGGCGCGCGGCGGACGCGGCGCTCTCCAAGAGCGGGACCTCCACCCTCGAGGCGGCTGTCGCGGGCTGCCCGCTCGTCGTGGCGTATCGCACGGGACCCATCAGCTACGCCATCGCGCGGCACGTGGTCACCATTCCGCGCATTGGGCTGGTGAATGTCGTGGCGGACCGCGAGGTGGCGCCGGAGTTTCTGCAGGGGGCCGTTCGCCCTGGCGCCATGGCTGAGGCCCTCGAGCCACTGCTGCGCGCCGACAGCGCGCCACGCAACGCCATGCTGTCCGGCCTCGCGGATGTGCGGCGCCGGCTGGGCGAGCCAGGCGCCGCGGCGCGCGTGGCGGAAATGGCGCTGGAGCTGATGCAATGAGCACGCGCGCCGATCGCCGCGTGCCGGCGCCGGCGCCGGTGGCGCGGCGCACGGTATGGCTGGCGCGCCTGGGCGGCGTGATCTTTCGTCTCCTGGCGCACACCTGGCGCGTGCGGAACGTGCATCGCGCCGCCGTGGAGCAGCTTCGTGCGAGCGGAACGCCGGTGATCTTCGTCGTCTGGCACGGCGAGCTGCTCGCGGCGGTCTGGAATCATCGCCGGGAGGGCATCACGGCCCTGGTCAGCGAACATGGCGACGGGGAGATTCTGGCGCGCGTGATGGAATCGCTCGGCTTCGCGACGGCCCGCGGCTCGACCACGAGAGGATCCGAACGCGCACTGCTCAGCGTGAGTCGTGTGGCGCGCAACGGCGGAGACTTGGCGATCACGCCGGATGGCCCGCGCGGGCCGAGCCACTCGTTCGCCCCCGGCGCACTGATTGTCTCCCAGCGGAGTGGCGCGGCCATCGTTCCCGTCGCAGTGCATGCGAGCCGCTGCTGGCGGCTGCGGAGCTGGGATCGCTTCCTGGTGCCCAAACCATTTGCGCGCGTCAGCATCGCGTACGGACCACCGACCGTCGTTGCCGCTGATTCATCACGCGCCGCAGCCGAGCTGGCACCCCGCTTTGCCGCGCTGCTGGATGACGCGGCGCTGCTGGCACGAGAGTGACGTGCGCCTGATCGAGCGCGCCTGGTACGATGACGGCGTCGTCGCGGGCGGCGCGCGGGCGCTGCTGGCGCCGGTCGAAGCGCTCTATGCGACGGGCGTGTCCCTGCGCAACGCTCTTTACGATGCGGGCCGTCTGGCGCAACACGGCACGGCACTGCCCGCGCTGAGCGTCGGAAATCTCAGCGTCGGCGGCACGGGCAAGACGCCCGTCGCCGCCTGGCTCGCGCAGCAGTTCGTGACACGTGGCGCGTCTCCCGCCATCGTGCTGCGCGGCTATGGCAGTGACGAGTCGCTCGTGCACGAACGACTGAACCCGACCGTGCCCGTGATCATCTCGCCGGACCGGGTGGCCGGGTCGGCACGCGCCAGGGCGGCGGGCGCGGACGTCGTGGTGTTCGACGACGCGTTCCAGCACCGGCGCGCGTCGCGGCTCGCGGACATCGTGGTGGTGAGTGCAGACCAGTGGGCGCGTTCGCGGCGATTGCTCCCGGCGGGGCCGCTGCGGGAACCACTGCGCGCGTTGCGCCGGGCGACGCTCGTCCTGATCACGCGCAAGGCGGCGTCGCCCGAGGCTGCCAGCACGGTGTCCACCGAGATCGCGGGCGTCGCGCCTGCCGTTCCACGCACCCTGGTCCATCTGGCGCTGGACATGCTGCGCTCCGCCACTGACACGGACGCCCCGCGCCGCATCGCGTCGCTGGCCGGCTCAGCGGTGCTGGCGGTATCGGCCATTGGCAATCCGCGGGCATTCGCCGCTCAGCTCGAGGCGGCCGGCGCGCGTGTGCAGAGCGCGCCGTTCGCCGATCACCACGCCTACACCGGGGCGGACGCGCTGCGCCTTGCGCGGGCGGCGGACGGATTCGAACTCGTCGTGTGTACGCTCAAGGACGCGGTCAAACTCGCGCGTGTCTGGCCTCGCCAAGCGGTGCCGTTGTGGTATGTTTCCCAGCAGCTTGTCGCCGAGCATGGCGGAGCCGCGGTGGACGCGGCGTTGCAGACCGTGCTCGATGCCCGTCCTCTGCATACCTGAATCCGGCTCAACGCCTTCCGGCGCCACCCCCACACCAATGACCGCCGATCTCAAGCTTTCCATGGACAAGATCGTCCGCCCCGACAAGGACCGCTTCCTCAACGAGGACAATCCGTTCGAAGACATGATGTCGCGCTTCGATCGCGCGGCCGAATTGCTCGACCTCGAGCCGGGGCTGTACAAGATCCTGCGTAGCTCCGAGCGCGAAATCACGCTCTCGGTTCCGATCACGCTGGACAATGGCGAGATCGATGTCTTCACTGGATATCGTGTACAGCACAACACATCGCGCGGCCCCGCCAAGGGCGGCATCCGCTTCGACGAGAACGTGAATCTCGACGAAGTGAAGGCGCTCGCGGCGTGGATGACGTGGAAGTGCGCCGTGGTGAACATTCCCTTTGGTGGCGCGAAGGGCGGGGTTGTCTGTGACCCCACCAAGCTGAGCGTGGGCGAGCTGGAACGCATCACGCGCCGCTACACGGCCGGACTGATCGGCGTGCTGGGGCCGGATTCCGACGTGCCGGCGCCGGATGTGAACACCAACGAGCGCGTCATGGCCTGGGTGATGGACACCTACTCCATGCACATGCGGCACACCGTGACCTCGGTCGTGACCGGCAAGCCGGTGGAGATGGGCGGTTCGCTGGGCCGGCGCGAAGCCACGGGACGGGGTTGCATGATGGTCACCACCGCGGCACTCGAGCATCTCGGCCTGCCGGTGCAGGGCGCCACGCTCGCCGTGCAGGGCTTCGGCAACGTCGGCTCCACGGCGGCCAAGCTGCTGCACGAACAGGGATGCAAGGTCGTCGCGATCGGTGACCGGTCGGGCGCGCTGCACGATCCACGCGGCATTGACGTGGACGATGCCATGGCGTACGTGAAGGCGCATCGCACGCTCGAAGGTTACGACAAGGGTGATCGCCTCACGAATGACGAACTGCTCACGCTGGACGTGGACGTCCTGCTGCCGGCGGCGCTGGAGAACGTGATCACGCGCAAGAACGCCGAGCGCGTGCGCGCAAAGTTGATCTGTGAAGGCGCCAACGGTCCGACGACCGCACCGGCCGATGCCATTCTCGATGACAAGGGCATCTTCGTCATCCCGGACATTCTGGCGAATGCGGGTGGCGTGACCGTGTCCTACTTCGAGTGGGTGCAGGATCGCGGCGGGTATTTCTGGACGGAAGATGTCGTGAACGACCGCCTCGGCCACATCATGCAGACGAGCTTTCACGCGGTGCTGGATCTCTCCCGCAAGCACAAGGTGAACATGCGCACCGCCGCGTACATGCTGGCGATCTCACGCGTGGCCGCGGTGCACCGGCTGCGCGGCATGTACGCCTAGCACGGAGCCGTTGCGCGTCGTGATCGCGGCGGTCGGTGTACCGCGGCGCGAGCCGTTCGGTGTCGCCATTCGTGACTATGAGACCCGCGCCGCCCGCTACTGGCCACTCGAGGTACGCGAAGTGCGCGAGGAGTCCGCGCGTGCGACCTCGCCGGATCTCGTGCGGACGCGTGAGGCGGAGCGGCTGCTGGCGCGCGCTGGCGAGCGGTGCCGTCTGGTGGCCTGCGATGAACAGGGCGTCCTGATGCAGACGCGGGAGTTCGCCGAGTGGCTGCGGGGAGAACGCGAGCGCGCGTCGCATGATTTGGTGTTCCTGCTCGGCGGCGCCTACGGGCTCGGTGAAGCCGTCCTTTGTCAGGCGCACATGCGGCTCGCACTGGCGCGCTGGACCATGCCGCATGACCTCGCGCGGCTCGTGCTGGTTGAACAACTCTACCGCGCGGGAACGCTCCTCCGCGGCGAACCGTATCACAAGTGATGCCGCGATGTCCCGGTTCCGGCCGCGCGTGCGCGCGTATCCGTCGTGAGTGAACTGCGGATTCTGACCAGGGATCCGGAGCTGTCCCCACTGGCAGCGCTGGCGCTGCAGGATGGCGCACCCGGAGGCTGGTTCACCGCACGCGCGCGGAACTCCGCGGAATGGGTCGCACAGATCGATTCGGTCCGGGCGGAGTTCGATCATCGCTCGTGGCGCGAGTCGCTCGCGCCGGCACTCAGCAGCACCGGCGCCGCGGCCGAGCGGTTGGCGCGGGTGGCCGCGGCGGGAGGCGTCGTCGTCACGACCGGCCAGCAGCCCGGATTGTTCGGCGGCCCGATCTACACCTTCAGCAAGGCCCTGGGCGCGCTCGCGCTCGCCGATGTACTCGAAGCGGCAACCGGCATCCCCGTTGCGCCGGTGTTCTGGGCCGCCACGTATGATGCCGACTTCGCGGAGGCCAGCGTGACGTATCTGGCCAGCGGCGATCACGTGGAACGACTCCGCATGTCGCCCCCCGACTCGCCGCCGCGCGGGATGTCCGAGACACCGCTCGGTGATGTCACGCCACTCGTGCGGCTGCTGGAACGCGGTACCGGCGCGGCGGCCGATCCCGGCGTCATGGCCCTGGTGCGCGCGGCGTACCACGAGGGCGCGACGGTGAGCGACGCCTTCGTGTCGCTCCTGCGCGCGCTGCTGGAGCCGCTCGGCATTGCCGTCCTCGACGCGGGACAGGCGTGCGTGCGACAGGCGGAGCGGCCGCTCATGCTGCGCGCGCTGCGCGATGCCGCCGCCGTGGAGGCGGCCGTTCAGGCGCGCGACGACACGCTGCGGCGCCTGGGGCATGAGCCAGTGGTCGCACAGGTGCCGGGGCTCTCGCTCGTGTTCACCACGGAGAACGGGGTGCGCTCCCGCGTGCCGATCGCCGATGCGCCTGCCCTCGCGGGCCGGGCGCCGGAGCTGGAGCCGAACGTGCTGCTGCGCCCGGTGGCAGAGCGCGCCATTCTTCCCACCGTCGCGTACCTGGGTGGGCCGAGCGAGGTGGCCTACTTCGCGCAGGCCAGTGCGGCGGCGGCGGCGCTTGGAGCGCCGTTGCAGGTCGTGGTGCCGCGTTGGTCAGGTGTGATCGTGGAGCCGCACGTGCAGCGCGTCCTCGATCGCTACGGCCTCAGGGTGGAAGATCTTCGCGATGCCGACGCCACGCTCGGAAGACTCGCGCGCGATGCCATGTCAGGCGCGGTACGCGATGCGCTGGCGCGCGCCCGCGCGAGCGTGGACGATGCCGTGCAGGATCTCGAGCTGACCATTGGCGCGTCCGACCCACCGCTCGTTCCCCAAGCGGTCACCAGCGGCGCGCAACGGGCGCTCCAGCATCGCCTGGATCGGCTGGAACGGCGCCTCGTCGCTGCGATCAAGCGGCGTGAGGCCGACATGGTGCGTGACATCTCCACCGCTCGCGCGGCGCTCTATCCACTGGGCAAGCCGCAGGAGCGCGTGCTCAATCTCATGCCCATGCTGGCGCGGCACGGACGCTCGCTGCTTGGCATGATGCTCGACCGCGCCCGTGAGCAGATGAGCGAACTGGTCGATCCGGCGCGGGACACCTCACCGCTGATCGCGCATGGCGACACCGGCAGCCACGACTGAACGCAGCGTGCGCGCAGAGCGCACTGGTCGCTTCGCGCTTCTGGTGGCAACGGGCATCCTGCTGAGTCGTATCACGGGGCTCGTTCGCCAGCGGTTTCTGAGCCACTACCTGGGGCTGGGTGACGTCGCGGATGCCTTCAACGCGGCATTCCGCATCCCGAATTTCCTGCAGAATCTGTTCGGAGAGGGCGTGCTGTCTGCGTCCTTCATCCCGGTGTATGCGCGGTTGCTGGCGGAAGGCGACGACGCGGAGGCCAGCCGGGTCGCGGGTGCCGTCGCCGCCCTGCTCGCGCTCACCACGTCACTGCTTGTGCTGGGCGGCGTGCTGGCCGCGCCCTGGCTCATCGACGTCATCGCCACCGGCTTCTCGGGGCCGAAGCGGGAGCTGACGATTCAGCTCGTGCGGATTTTTTTTCCAGCCGCCGGTCTGCTCGTGCTGTCGGCGTGGTGCCTGGGCGTGCTGAACAGCCACCGCCGGTTTCTGCTCTCGTATACGGCGCCGGTCATGTGGAACCTGGCGATCATCGTCACGCTCATCGCGTACGGGTCGCGCCCAGAGGCGTCACTGGCCATCGTGGCCGCGTGGGGGGCCGTCGTGGGCAGCGCGCTGCAGTTCGGGGTGCAACTGCCCACGGTCATGCGGCTCCTGCGACGGCTGCGTCCGTCGCTGAGTGTCGCCTCGGGCAACGTGCGTACCGTGATCCGGAACTTCGGTCCGGTATTCGTCGGGCGCGGCGTCGTGCAGATCAGTGCGTACGTGGACACGGTGCTGGCGAGCTTCCTGGGCACGGGTGCGCTCGCGGGGCTCAGCACGGCGCAGATGCTCTACGTGCTGCCGGTGAGTCTGTTCGGCATGTCGGTATCCGCAGCGGAGCTGCCGGCCATGTCCAGCGCGATCGGCGAAGCACAGGAGGTCGCGGCCTACCTGCGCGAGCGGCTGGACTCCGGATTGCGCCGCATCGCGTTTCTGGTGGTACCGTCCGCCGTGGCGTTTCTCGCGCTGGGCGACATTCTGGCGGGAGCCCTCTTTCAGACGGGCCACTTCACGCGCTCGGACACCGTCTACGTCTGGGCGATTCTCGGCGGGTCGGCGGTCGGCTTGCTGGCCTCGACGCTCGGCCGTCTCTATTCGTCCACGTACTATGCGCTCCGCGACACGCGGACGCCGCTACGCATCGCGATTCTGCGCGTGGTGCTCACCACGGGGCTCGGCATCATCTTCTCCTTCTACGGACCGCGACTGTTCGGGCTGGAGCTCCGCTGGGGCGCGGCGGGGCTCACCGTGTCCGCGGGTCTGGCCGCGTGGGTGGAGTTCGCGCTGCTGCGCCGCGTACTGAATGGCCGCATTGGGCGCACGGGGCTCACACCACGATTTCTGCTGCAGCTCTGGATCGCGGCGCTCCTGGCGGCGGCCGTGGCCTGGGCCATCAAGCTCGCCATGGGCGTCGGACATCCCATCCTGCTCGCCATTGCGGCACTCGCGCCGTATGGGGTGGCCTACTTCGCGCTGACCACCGCGTTCGGGCTGCCTGAAGCACGCACCATTCTGCGCTCGCTCACCCGCCGGCGCTGACGCGCGGCAGGGAAGCACGGTCTGTCCTGCCTTATATTTCAGGAGTGACCTCTTCAGCTGCCTGATCCGTGGACACTCCTGACGCGCTCGCCCAGAAGATCGCCTATCTGCCCGAGTCGCCCGGCGTATACCTCTGGAAGGACGCCGGCGGCGTCGTGCTGTACGTGGGAAAGGCCAAGCGGCTCCGTTCGCGCGTGCGCAGCTACTTCGCCAGCGACCATGTCGAGAGTGTGAAGACACGCGCGCTCGTGCGGCGCATCGCGGATCTCGAGACGATCGTCGTCCCATCCGAGGCGCACGCGCTCGTGCTCGAGGCGAATCTCATCAAGGAGCACCACCCCAGGTTCAACATCGCGCTGCGCGACGACAAGTCGTATCCCTACATCAAGGTCACGGTGCAGGATCCCTTTCCACGACTGTTCGTCACGCGACAGCTCGTGAACGACGGGGCGCGCTACTTCGGCCCCTATACCGATGTGGGCGCGATGCGCCGGGCACTGAACGTCGTTCGGCGCGTGTTCACCGTGCGCTCGTGCACGTATGACATGCCGCGCGAGATGCCGGAGCGGCCCTGTCTGGACTATCACATTGGCCGCTGCCGGGCACCGTGCGTCTTCCTGCAGACGCAGGAGGACTATCGCACCATGATCGACGAGGTCGTGCTCTATCTCGAGGGCCGCACGAGCGAGGTCACGCGTCGTGTGCGCGCGCGAATGGCCGAGGCGGTCGCGCGACTCGACTTCGAGCGCGCCGCGGAACTGCGCGATGCCCTCGTGCATCTGGAGCGGATGGAGGAACCGACGGCCGTCATGGAAGTGGAAGGGGGCGATCGCGACGTCGTGGGATACGCGCGCGATGGCGATGAGGCGTGCGTGGTGATGCTGCGCGTGCGCGACGGCAAGCTGCTGGCACGCGAGCAGCGCTTCCTCGATAACGTGGACGGCGAGTCCGACGTCGCGGTGCTGTCAGCCTATCTCGCCGCCACGTATCTGAACGCGCAGGAGCGCGGCCGGGAGCTGCTCGTCCCGTTTGACTTCGAGGATCGCGACACCTTCGAGGCGGCACTCTCGGGCACGCGTGTCTGGGTGCCCCAGCGGGGGCCACGTCGCCAGCTCATCGATCTCGCCGAGCAGAACGCCCGGCACCTCCAGGAGGAGCAGAAGCTCCTGTCGCTGGAGGCGAACGAGCGCGCCGTGGATCCGGTGTACGAACTGCAGCGCGAGCTGTCGCTCAAAACAGTGCCCCGCTCGCTCGTCTGCTTCGACATCTCCACCGCCCAGGGCACTGACACGGTCGCGTCCTGCGTCTGGTTCGAGAACGGCCGGCCCAGACGCGCCGAATACCGGAAGTTCCGGATCAAGACCGTGGAGGGGACGGATGATTTCGCGTCGATGCGCGAAGTGGTGACGCGATATTTTCAGCGCCGGATCACCGAAGCGAAACCGCTCCCCGATCTCGTCGTGATCGATGGCGGCAAGGGGCAGCTCGCCGCGGCACTGGGTGCGCTGGATGCACTCGGTCTGGGACAGACGCAGCTCATCAGCCTCGCCAAGCGGGACGAGGAAGTGTTCGTTCCCGGCCGGGCCGAGTCCATCCGGATTTCGCGTCGCTCGCCCGCATTGCGTCTGCTGCAACGGGCCCGCGATGAGGCGCATCGCTTCGCCATCACGTACAATCGCAAGCGGCGCGCGATGCGCACCGTGACATCGGAACTGCTGCGTATCCCGGGCATCGGGCCGACCCGTCGCCGGACGCTGCTGCAGGCGTTCGGCAGCGTGCAGGGCGTGCGCGACGCAACGGAGGAGCAGATCGCCGCGCTGCCGGGTTTCAGCGCTGAACGCGCGCGACACGTACTTGAGGCGCTGCGTCCTTCCACCTCGGAGTCCAACGCATGAGTGAGTGGTCGCTCGAATGTCCCGCCTGCGGCGCGACCGGCTCGGGATCATCTGCCGCTTCGGTGTGCGAGTCGTGCGGCCAGCCCTGGCTGGTGCGCTACCGTGCGCTCCCTGCATCACGTGATGTGCTGCTGCCGCGATGGGATATGTGGCGCTATGCGGCGCTGCTGCCGCTTCGGGACGAGGAACGGCCGGTCTCCCTCGGAGAAGGCGCGACGCCGCTGCTCGACGCGCCAGCTCTGGCGCGAGCCGTTGGCGTGCGGACGCTGTATGTGAAGGACGAAGGGCTCAATCCCACGGGCTCGTTCAAGGCGCGGGGCATGAGCGCGGCCGTGACCCGTGCGCGGGCGCTGGGTGTACCCGGGCTCGTCGTGCCCACGGCGGGGAACGCGGGCGCGGCGCTGAGCGCCTACGGCGCCGCGGCCGGCATGCCGGTGCGTGTGTACGCTCCCGAGACCACACCGGCGACGATCCTCGGCACGGTGCGTGCGTTCGGCGCGGAGCTCGTGACCGTGGCGGGGCACATTGGCGATGCCGGCCGCGCGGCGCGCGCCTTCGCCGCGGAGTGCGGCTACTTCGATGTCTCTACGCTGCGTGAGCCCTACCGTATCGAGGGAAAGAAGACCATGGGGCTGGAGCTGGCGGAGCAGCTCGGGTGGCGGCTGCCGGATGTGGTAGTGTATCCGACCGGTGGCGGCACCGGGCTCATTGGCATGTGGAAGGCGTTCCAGGAGCTGCGCACCATGGGCTGGCTCGATGCCTCGGCTGTGTTCCCGCGCATGGTGACGGCCCAGGCTGCGGGCTGTGCGCCGATCGTGCGGGCGTTCGCCGCGCGCGCGGATCGCGCCACAGCCTGGGAGCATCCCGAGACGCACGCCAGTGGGCTGCGCGTACCCTCGGCCCTCGGCGACCGGCTCATTTTGCGCGCGCTCTACGAGAGCAACGGCGATGCCGCGGCGGTGAGCGAGGACGCGATTCGACGTGCGACGGCGCAACTGACGCGCACGACTG
>Ga0134126_10003884_pt1 | contig 18699 bp, 14 predicted proteins | sample KB31752_FD_96881 | JGI IMG/M metagenome (GOLD analysis project Ga0134126, IMG submission 96881) | Terrestrial soil microbial communities with excess Nitrogen fertilizer from Kellogg Biological Station, Michigan, USA - KB3-175-2 | ecosystem: Environmental > Terrestrial > Soil > Unclassified ...
CTCACTGCCGGGATAGGGCTTGAAGTAGAAGATCGGCGTCAGAAACTGCGGGCTCATCGAGCGCAGCTTCTTCGCAACATCCAGGCTCGCCTGGATGCTCGCCGCGCTCTCTTCCGGAAAGCCCACGATGAATGGGAAGTGTCCGGCGATATCGTGTTGCAGCATCTTTTCGGCGGTGTGGAATACCTGCTCGATGGTGATGTCTTTGCGGATGCGCTTGAGCATCTCGTTGGAGCCGGACTCCACGCCGACGAGCAGACGCCGGCACCCGGACTGCTTGCAGAGCGCCCAGATGTCCTCCGGCAGCCGCACACCCTGATCCGCACGCATGGTCGCCGCCCACGTCACCCGCAACCCGCTCTCGATCATCTGCTGCGCGAGCGCCCGTACGCGCTCGCGCTTCGTGAAGAAGGTCTCGTCCTGAAAATTGACGTCATCGAAGTGATGTCGGTCCCACAGCTCCTTGAGCCGCAGGGCCATGCGGGTCGGCTCGAGGCCGGCCCAGCGACGGCCATACACGAAGGGGTCGGAACAGAAGGCGCAGCGGAAATTGCAGCCTTGCGAGGAGATGTAGTCGAGCTGCCGCTTGCCCTTCAACTCGAAATAGCGGCTCACGGGAATCAAGTCATAGTCGTGAGGACGGAAGTGATCGAGCGGCGCCAGCGGGCGGCGTGGATTCTCCTGGATCGAACCGTTCGCCAGCTTGACCGTGCACCCGGCGCAGTCCTGCAATGGCCGCTCGTCGGCAAGCCGCTGGACGATCTCCGCGAAGGTCTCTTCGCCCTGCCCCTGCACCGTCACATCGACGGCAGGCTCCGTCAGGCATTCGCGACCAAACATCGACGGATGCCAGCCTCCCCAGACCACCGGCAGATCCGGGCGCGCTCGCTTGGCTGCGCGCGATATCCGCAGCGCATCCAGGATCGGCGCGCCCGTCAGAACGGTCACTCCCAGACACAAGGCACCATCGAGCTGCGCGAGTACGGCTTGCTCCGGGTCCGTCTCGAGACGACCGTCGATGATTACCACCTCGTAGAGGCTCGGATCGAGGTGAGAGCCGATCGCCAGCAGAGCGAGAGGCATCGTGAAGAAAACCGCGCAGGGGTTGTAAAGCAGTACCTTCAGCCGCGGCTTGCGCAGCAGCTCCCTTCCAGGCAGCAACGACGATTCAGGCTGACGTGGCATCGCCAATCTGAGTTCCCTGAAGCCGCCGCCGGGTTCAGCGGCGTACGGCGGCCATAGGCGTTGCGCGGGGGGGCCGGGCCGTCAGCTCTTCGTAGAGCGCCTCGAAGCAACCCGCGGTGTAGTCGGCATCCTCCCAGACGGCGCGAATCCAGGCTGCCCGCGCCAAGCGCAGACGCAGCTCCTCGTCGATGAGCACAAGACGCAGCGCAGCCGCCAAAGACTGTGCATCCCCTACCGGCACGGCGATGGCGGCGTCGGGCGCCCACTCGGCCGCGTGTCCGACGGCCGTGCCGACCGTCGGTACACCGACGGCGGCAGCCTCGACGACCGCGACCGGGCCTGCCTCGTGGCGCGAGGAGACGACCAGCACATGGGCCGCCCGCATCAGGGGCAGGAGTTGCCGCTGCGTCATGAAGCCGTGAAATGTCAGCCTGTCGGTGAGACCGAGCCCGGCCGCGAGCCGCTGAATCTCGCCGCCGAGCGTATCCTCGCCGACGATGTCCACGTGGAACACTTGCGGTCCCTGCGCCAGTTGTGCCAAGGCGCGCAGCAATGTCGGCTGGTCCTTCACTCGGTTGAGACTCGCCACGTGAAGCAGGCGAGCAGTCTCGTCCGCCCCGCGCCGTACGGGCGCGCGCGCGGGCCAAGCCTGTACGCAATCGACGCCGAGCGGCACTCGCCGCGCCGCGGCTCCGAGCCGCGCGATGAGCTCGAGCTGGGGCCCACTCGCGGCCGTCAGCACATTCGCTGCCGATAAGACCACCCGCTCCTGCAATCTGCCGCGCCAGGTCAGCCGGCCACCGTAGCGAATGTCGGGCAGGCGCACGGGCTCCCCGCCGGCCACGTGCACCGCGCTCGGTATCCCGAGCAAATGGGCCGCCGAGACGGCGACGAGGCCACAGGCCCCGGAGAAGAAGGCCTGCAGCAGGCAAAACGGCGCGCAGCGGTGCTCCGCGAGGATTGCCCGAATGGCGCGCAGCCGCGTGGCGCCTCGGCCGATATTGTGGACCCGCGCGCCGAGCAGGTCCCAGGCCCCGGGCGCGGGCTCCTGATGGAGGGCGAAGACGTGCACCTCGTGATGAGCCGACAGGCGCTCGAGCAGCGCGAGGAGCGCCGGAATGACGCGGTATTCGCCACTCCGATCCACGCCCCCGGGAACGACCAGTGCGAGCTTCATGCGCCGTGCGTCCCGCAAGCGGCGCATCCGGTTCACGAGCGGCGATTGGGTCGCTCAAGATGGCTCCCGGGCGGCCGCTATCGTGCCTGTAGGGCCGATCCGGGCCCATGGCCGGCGCCAAAGTTATTTGACCTATTTGTCCCATGCTTCCCGAGACGCCCAATAGAGCGGCCAACGGATGCTGTCGAGGCTTCACGCTGCTCGAGCTGCTGCTGGCAGTCGTGGTGGCCGCCACCCTGACCACTCTCGCCGTCTCCTCCTATTCCTCTTACATGGAGCAGGTGAAGGTCAGTCGGGCGGAAGCCGATCTCACCGCCATCGAGGGGCGGATCGCGCTCTACCAGGCGGTCCAACACGTCCTGCCGACATCCCTGTCGCAACTCGGTGAGGGTACGTTGCTCGATCCGTGGGGCCACACGTACTACTACCTCGATTTCACTGGCCTGCAGGGCAGTGGACAGATGCGCAAGGACCGCAATCTCGTTCCCATCAACAGCGACTACGATCTCTACAGCGCCGGCGCGGACGGCGCCACCAAGCCGCCGCTGCTCGTGCCGGTCAGCCAGGACGATGTCATCCGCGCCAACAACGGCGGCTACGTCGGCCTCGCCTCGGCCTATTGAGCATGCCGCTTCGCCTCACCGACCACTATCTGCACGGGCGGCTCGCGCGCCGGCTGCTCATGGTGTTCGTGCTGGGGTCGCTCCTTCCCGTGCTGCTCACGAGCGTCGTGGGCTACTGGCAGCTTCTGCACGGCGCGCAGGCCGACCGCTCGCGGGCGCTGCGCGAGGAGGCCCGGGAATCGGCACTCAACCTGCTCGCCGAGCTGCAGACCGCGAGCACCGAGCTCGGGCTCCTCGATCCGGCCGTGATGGCCGCGGCCGGCTCGGGCCCTGGGGCGCAGCTTCCCTTCACGTCGGTCACCTTCATTCCCGTGAGCACCCGGCCCGAGTGGCAGCGCGCCCTCGGCGCGCTGCCCGGGCGGGTCCGCAGCCCACTCGTGGCCGGCCGCACCGTGCTCCTCTGGACCCGCGGCGCCGACGGCCGCCCGCAGCTCGTTCTGATCCGGCCGCAGCCGGCGGCGTCGCGCCTGGTACGCGGATCCCTCGACGCGCGCCGGCTGCTCGATCTGGTGGGGCCGACGGAACCGGGCACGGGAATCGCGCTCGGCGAGAGCGCGCAGCCGTACCGCCTCATCAAGAGCGACGCCGAGCCCGTGCCCGCGCGGGTCTTCGGGCTTCTCGCCGGCAGCGTCGATTCGGCAGCAGCGGACGCCCTCTGGCACAGCCCCGATGGCAAGTGGCGCGGCAGCACCTGGAATCTCTTTCTGCAAAGCGACTTCGCGGCCCCGCCGCTGCGCATCCTGATCTGCGAGTCGACCGCCGACGCGATCGCAGGTCTTTCGGGACTGCGTCTCACGCTGCCCCTGATGCTGCTCGGCGCGCTGGCCTTCGCCGCGTGGCTCGCCATCGCTCAGCTACGCCGGTACCTCGGACCGCTCGAGACGCTGACCACCGCCACCCGCCAGCTCCAGGCCAGCAACTTCGACGTAGAGGTGCGTATCCGGACGGGAGACGAGCTCGCCGACCTCGGCGAGGATTTCAACCGGATGGCGTGCAGCCTGCGCAACCAACACAGCGCCCTGCAGCATCAGGCGCAGGTCGACGGGCTCACCGGCCTCATCAATCGCGAATACTTCCATCAGAAGCTGCTCGAGCGGCTGGCTCTGCCGGAGAGATCCGCGCTGCTCTACATCGATCTCGATGAGTTCAAGAACGTCAACGACAGCGCCGGCCACGAGGCTGGAGACTTGCTGCTCAAGGAAGTGGCGGCAAGGCTGCGCACCTGCCTGCACCGCGCCGAGATGGTGGCGCGTCTCGGGGGCGATGAGTTCGCGGTCCTGCTCGCCGCCGGCACGGAGGCGGGAGATGCGGCCGCCGCCGCCAGCCGGATTCTGCTGGCGATACAAGCGCCCATGATGGTCGCCGGGACCGAGCGCCGCGTCTCAGCCAGCATCGGCATCGCGCTGATCCCGGCGGACGGCAACACCGCGGACCTCCTCCTGCGCAATGCCGACATCGCCATGTATCAGGCCAAGGAGCACGGCCGCAACGGGATGGCGCTCTTCACGCCGGAAATGCATCAGCGGATGCAGGAGCGTATTTCCCTCGAGGTCGCCCTGCAGGGCGCCGTCGCCCGCAACGAGCTGCGGCTTCATTACCAGCCGATCATGAGCGGCGGCAAGCTAGCCGGGCTGGAAGCGCTGGTGCGCTGGCGCAGGCCCACCGGCCCGGAAGTCGCCCCGGGGCAGTTCATTCCGATCGCAGAGCAGAGCAGCCTCATCATTGCCATCGGCGACTGGGTGCTCGGCGAGGCGTGCGCCGATTACGCCCGCTGGCGCGCCGAGGGCATCGCGCCCAGCTACATCTCCGTCAACGTCTCGCCCCGGCAGCTGCAGTCGAGCCGCTTCAACGCGAGGTTGAAGACCCTGCTGCGGCAGCGGCGGATCCGGCCCCCGGAGCTGCAGCTCGAGTTGACGGAGAGCGCGATCGCCGACGGCGCGCAGGTGGACGCCACCCTGCGGCGCTTGCACGATCTCGGAGTACGCCTGGCGCTCGATGACTTCGGTACCGGCTATTCCTCCCTGAGTCAACTGCAGCGGCTGCCATTCGATGTGGTCAAGGTCGACCGCTCGTTCATCGTCGGACTGCCGGCGGATCCGGTCGCACTGCAGTTGGTGCGCACGATCCTGCGCATGACGGAGAGTCTCGGCAAGCTCGCGGTCGCCGAAGGCGTCGAGACGCAGGAGCAGTGCAACCTGCTGCAGAGCCTAGGCTGTGGGGCGATGCAGGGCTATCTCTTCGGCAAGCCCGTGGCGGAGGAGCAGATTCGCGAGCTGCTCCTGAGCGCCTCGCCCGCGGCTCAGGGCGCCGCGAGCGCTGACCGCGGCCGCGTCAACGCCTGATTCGGAACGAACCGCCCGCCATGAGCGATCGTGGCGAGCACTTCCTCGGATCGCTTCAGCCAGGCATCCTGCTTGTCCGGAGTGATGTTGTTGTGCGCCGACTCGATCATCGGCACCGCCTCCTTGGGCGCGGGGATCTCGTCGAGCTCGGTCCAGATGCCGGCGGGAGGCGCGGTCGTGTCGATGAAACCCATTGCGATCAGCGTCGGGGCGGTGATGTGCGGCGCGAAATTGACGGTATCGAAATAAAGTGCCGTGCGCATGATCCGCGGATCGCTGGAGTCCCAGTTGGGGTAGCCGGCGCGCCGGCCATGAAGATCGCCGTTCGAGTCGGCGCCCGAGGGCTCATTGACGAGCACCGCGCTCACCTTGCCGGGATTCAGCCCCGCGGTCACGAGACTCTGCTGCCCGCCCATGCTGGTCCCGGTGAGGACGACCGTCCTGCGATCCCAGCGGGGCGAGCTGCGGATGAACTCGAGCGCCCGCGTATCGCGCAGGTACATGTCGAGAAAATACGAGGTATCGCGACTGAGCTCGCCAAGGGTCTGGTAATCGCTCGGCACACCGGTCCCTTGATCGGGCGGCAGGTCGTGCGAGTCGACATCGAGCGTCAGCCACCCTTCCGCCGCGCGATTCGTGGCCCAGGCCGACTGCAGCGGGTAGACACCCGCCCATTGATAGATGACGAGGGCGGGAAATCTGCCGCGCCTGTCGGGTATCGCGAGGTACCCCTGCACGTGAGAGCCCACGCTGTCGAGCCGTACCCGGTAGAGCTTGACGCCGGCCTGGCTCGTCGGCATGGGCGTGAGCACAGGATGGGCGGGAATCCGCTGCAGCCTCGCGAGCTCGCGCGCCCAGAACGCATCGAAATCGGCCGGTGCTGGAACGGACGGCTTGAGCAGCGTCGGAGCCACGGCAGCACCCAGCGTTGCGACGGGATTCGCCGCGAGCGACGCGAGGGAGAACTGAGGATTCAGTAATGAGTAATCGGGGTACTTGGCGAGCAGCGACTTCAGGGCCGGATCTCGCTTTTCCAACAGCGCCTTGAGGTCGCGATTCACCCGCGCGTAGTCCGCTGGCGACAGGGAGGGCGTCGGCCCTGCCTGATAGTCGACCACGGCGTACAACATGGCCGGCTGGTCGAACGTCGTCTCAATGGTCGCCGTGCCGGAGTGCAGATCGAAGCTGCCGGTCTTGACGACATTGAGGTCGTTGCTCCTGATCGTGTAGCTGAACCTGCCTCTTGGGGCGACGGTGCCGAACGCCGGCGTCACCGTCCAGCCGACCGTCTCGCCGAGCGCGTAGATACCGTCGGCATGATAAGGCGTGAAGGTGACCTGCGGTTCCGCCGCCGCCGCGACGCTCGCCAACACCGCTACGGCGCAAGCGGCCAGAAATCCCCTCGTAATGCGCTCAATCATTTGCCGTTGACTCCCGTGGAGCATGACCCCCAATGTGCCCGTCCACCCAGGCGATGAAATATTTCATGTTGGGTGCGTCGGTATGGCCGCCGTCGTCCTGGCGCCAGGCGAGCCGGCCGTCGAGCAGACCATCGTTGACAGGCGGCATCGGTGCCGCGAGGTAACTCCCGGCCACGCCCAACCCTTTCATGCCGAGGAGCCGATACACCGGGCTCGCGGCAACGGCCGCCATGAAGGCGCCCCTTTGATCGACCCACTCCGCATCGCCCATCGCCGGCAGCCCGTAGCTGATGAAGACCCGCCGCGGCGCGCACAGGGCGATCAGCTCGTGAGAGTCGACCGGCAGGTCGCCGGGATTGCGCGCGCCGGATGCGGCTTCGGCCGCGCCGTACTTCAGGAAGTTGCCGGCCATCCAGTGGTACTCGCCGCTGCCGGTCAGATTCTCGAGCGTCTCACCGAAGTTGCGCCGCAGCAGCGCCGCCCCGCCGCGCCCGGAGGAGCCGATGAGTCCCATCGCAAACCGTCGATCGAACGCCATGGCCACGAGCGCCGCCTTGCCGTAGCGCGAGACGCCTTCGATCCCGACGTGCCGGGGGTCGACGGCCGGGTCGGTCGCGAGATAATCGAGCGTGCGGCTCGCCGCCCAGCCCCAGGCGCGCAGAGCGCCCCACTGATCCGGCGTGCGGGGCTGACCCCTGTTGGTGAGGCCGATGATGCCGCGAGTGAGCCCCGCACCGTTGTCGGCCTGCACGGCCGTCGGATCCAGCACGGCGAATCCCCAACCCGCGGCGATGAGCTGCACGATCGAGGGCGCACCGCCGTCGGCATTGGGCCGCATCGGTGAGAACGGCGAGCGCGAGAGGAGCGCAACGTCAGGGTGGCTGCGAAATACCGCCCGCAGTGACGGATCGACACTCACGAGCGCCGAGCGCAGCGCGCCGTTGAGCTCGTCGAGCTCGGGGTCACTCGGCTCCGTGGGCGGCACGGGGATCGGCCCGAACCACAACATGATGAGAACGGGCACCCTCTTCCGGGCCGCGGCCGGGAGGACGAGCGTCACCGGGATATCGACACTGACGGCAGGATAGGCGCTGTTGTCGACGTGTCCCACGAGCCGCCGATAGACGATCGGATATCCTCCCAGCTTCCCCGTGCCCCGGACCTCGACGCGCCACGTGACCTTCGGCACGCCATTGGGAATTCTTCCGTAGACATCCTTTTCAAGAGCCGCGACGATCTCCGGCCGGCGCCGGCTCCACCACAGGCTCGCGGTGGTGACCTTCTCCCCATCGTTGAGAGTCAGCGGATCGGGCAGCGTCGGGTAGGGATTGGCCAGCAGCTCATCATAATTGGCGTGATCCGGCGCGTTCTCGTCACCGCTCGCGCCCGGCCGCAGCGCCTCGATGCCGAGCTGCTCCATCATGTTGCGGTGGTCTTCCTCCGTCGTGAAGGTTACCGGCGGCGGCAACGCCCTGCGCGCGGCGCTCGCCGGATGCGCCCGCGGCGCAATGGCTCCGCTCAGCACCATCAGCAGTACCGCAGCCCGCGTAAATCGGCATGGACGCATCCGCGCTCCCCCAGGGCACTGCCGCTATGGTAGCGATACCATGGCGGCAGCGCAACGCCGTCTCGGCAACCCGGACCACCGGTCAGTTTGGAACGGCTCGCGCCGGCAGCGCCCTAATCCTCGCGGCCACGAGCGCGACCGCCCTCTCCGACACGTATGCCTCCGCCGGCGGATCCTGGTTTTCCAGCACGACTATCGTGTATGGCGCATTGAGAAAAATCTGCAGATGCGTGCTGACGCCGGGAAAGCCGCCGCTGTGCCCTACGACCGTGCTGCCGTAAACGTCCTCGAGCTCCATCGCATAGCCATATCGCGGCCCATCCGGCAAGGGATCATGATTGGTCGCCATTTGCATCAACGTCCCGTGACTCACGAGTTTGCCGTTGCGCAGCGCGTCGGCAAAGCGCACCAGGTCATCCGCGGTCGAGATGGCTCCCCCGGCAGGGCTTCCAACATCGGCGGGCGCCGGATGCCAGTCTCGGGACATGCCGAGCGGAGTCACGTGCGTGTACGGAACCACCAGGCCGGCGGAACGATGGGGGACATTGTTCGGATCGCTTTGCGTCATCCCGGCCGGCGCAAAGATGTGACTGCGAATATAGAGCGCATAGTCCTCTCCAGAGACCTTCTCGAGAATGGCACCCGCAAGCGCCAGTCCGGCGTTGCTGTATGCCCAGCTCGCTCCGGGCGTGAACCTGGGCTCCTCCCTGTCGTAGAGCGGCATGAATTCGGCGGCTCGCGTAACGCCCTTCGTCATCATTTCCGGGGTGCGCTTGGCCAGGAAATCGCCCAGCCCCGCGGTGTGCGACAGGAGCATCCCGACCGTGACCCGTTCGCGTACCGTCCTGTTCGGATAATCGGGGAAGAACCTGCCGACCGGATCGCCATAGGAGAGCTCGTGCGCATCGACGAGCTGGCCGATCCCTGCCGCGGTAAACATCTTCCCCATCGAGCCCAGGGTAAACTGCGTACGGCCGGTAATGGGGGTACGCTTGGAACGATCAGCATATCCCGCACTGACCGTCACTATCGGTTTGCGCCCACGAGCCACGACGACGATTCCGGAAAAGCGGCCGGACTCGGCCAGCCGCGCGACGAAATGTCCCAGATCGTTCCGAATGGCCGAATCGGTCAGGGGCTTCGGTAGGGAATCCGCCGGCGGAGCCGTCATCTGATACTCGATTCCGGCAATCTTGCCGGCGGCATTGACGCTCAATACGAGATGGGACCAGAGGTCAATTTTCCTTCCGCTGAGCAGAACGGTAATCGCATCGGGACTCGAGGCTACTATCCCTCGAGCACGGAGACCACCGTCGGGCGCACATTCGCCGAAGATCCCGTCTGCGATGAGCCCTATGCGCTCATGCCCCATGGATGGGGATGAATTGACGGTGAGCCACCGGGTGATCGCATCGAGCTGCGGCGCGGCACAGAGCTTCAGCATCCTGCCGATCAACTCGCCCGGTCTCGTGCCGGGCAGCGTCACGCTCTCCCGGGAGTGCGCCGCGGATGCAAACAGAAGCGCGCAAAGAACCCAGGCCGCGGTCGTGCAGATCCCGTGAGCCGATCCGCGCGAACCGGCGGTCCTTGTGCTCCTCGCCCGCCCGTCACATTCAGACTCGCCGCGAAAATGAAGTGAGTTCTTCCAGTTCATGAGAACCTTCCTTCGAGGACGGCGCCGTCAGTCGTTCGTCATTGGGGATACTCACATCAACCTGCAACAGCGTACCGCATCATAAAGATGACCACGTCCATGAGGCACATCGCCACCTCCCCGGTCGGCCTCGCTCGGGTCGGGCTGGCGTGTCTGTGCATGTGCGCATTGCTCGGCGGATGCGCGCAAATGCCCGTCCATACGGGGCCGCCTCCGTCCTCCTTCGAGGCGTTGGGCGCAAACCGGCTTCCCCTCGAGATCGGTATCCCGGTTGCTGGCTGGCACACAGGGCTCGTGCTGCCCGCCGAGGAGCTCGGCCCTCTCCGTCCGCTCATGCGCCGCGAGCCGCAAGCGAGATACGTAAGCTTCGGCTGGGGCAACCGCCGCTTCTATATGGCTACTCGGCCCCGCTCGGGCGATGCGGTCGCCGCCCTCTTCCGCTCGCCGAGCGCGCTCTTCGTGCAACCTGGCGGCGCGCCCGCGGACCTGTTGGCGAGCGATGCTCATATTCACTGGGCATGCGTCACTCGTGAGCAGCTCTGGCGCCTGGACCGTTACATCGAGAAGTCATTGTCCCGACCCGACAGGCCGGTGGATCTGGGAGCCGGACCGCTTCCCGGCAGCCGCTTTTACGCCTCCACGGGACACTACAGCGCCCTCCATACGTGCAATACGTGGACGGCTGCGGGCCTGCAGTACGCGGGGCTGCCGGTCCGCGCGAGCGGCGTCCTGTTTGCGAGTCAGGTCGACCGGCGGATTCGCGCCCTACGCGCCTGTCCCGCTCCGCAGTAGCTCGCCGTAGCGCGGCAAGTCGATGTTGCCCCCGCTGATCAGGACGCCGATGCGCTCGCCTGGCCGGTGGTGCCGTCTGGAGAGCGCCGCGGCCGCACCCAGGCAGCCGGTCGGCTCCACGAGGATCTTCATGCGCTCGGCGAAGAATCTCATCGTGTCAATCAGCGTCTGATCGCTCACGGTGACGACGTCCTGAACCAACGCGCGGAGGATGGGGAAATTCACCGCGCCGACGTAGGTGGTGAGCGCTCCATCGGCAATCGACCGCGGCACCGGGATCCGAACGACGTGGCCGGCGCGAAAGGACTGCTGGCCGTCGTTGGCGGCTTCAGGCTCGACGCCGATGACCCGGCAGCGCGGGCTCAACGCCTGGGCGGCGAGCGCGCTGCCGGCGAGCAGGCCCCCTCCTCCGAGACCCACCAAAAGGACATCGAGCTCGCCGGCGGTCTCGAAGAGCTCGCGTGCGGCCGTCCCCGCACCGGCGACGATCTGCGGGTGGTCGTAAGGGGGAATGATGGTGAGACCACGATCCTGCGCGAGCGCCGCGCAGATCTCCTCGCGGCTTTCCGTGTAGCGATCGTAGAAAATGATCTCGCCGCCATACTCCCGGGTTGCGCCGATCTTCGACTCCGGTGCGTCCTTCGGCATCACGATCGTCGTCGCCACGCCTTGGAGACGGCCCGCGTACGCCACTGCTTGCGCGTGATTCCCGGATGAGTAGGCGATCACTCCGCGCCGGCGCTGCGCCTCGGTCAGCGTCGCGATGGCATTGTAGGCGCCGCGGAACTTGAATGCGCCGCCGCGCTGCAGGTTCTCGCATTTGAAGAACAGCTTGCCGTCGGCCCTCGCATCCGCCGTCCGTGAGGTCAGCACGAGGGTGCGGTGCGCGATCCCCTCGAGCCGTCGCGCCGCCGCCTCGATGTCGGCGAAGGTCACCGGCAGCGACTCGCTCATGCTCGCTCCAGCGCGAGCGCGATACCCTGACCGACACCGATGCACATCGTACACAGTGCCCGCCGGCCGCCGGAGCGCTCCAACTGATACATCGCGGTAGTGGCGAGCCGTGCGCCGCTCATGCCGAGCGGATGACCGAGCGCGATGGCCCCGCCCTGGGGGTTGACGTGCGCCGCATCATCGGCGATCCCCAGCTCCCGCAATACCGCGAGCGACTGCGCCGCGAACGCCTCATTGAGCTCGATCAGATCGAAGTCGGTGAGGGTCAGCTGCAAGCGCTCGAGCAGCCGCCGGGTTGCCGGAACAGGCCCGAGTCCCATGACCCTGGGCGCGACGCCGGCCACCGCGGCTCCCACGACGCGGGCACGGGCCGGGAGTCCGTACCGCTTGACCGCCGCCTCACTCGCCAGTAACAGCGCGCACGCCCCGTCGTTGACCCCGGAGGCGTTGCCCGCAGTCACCGTTCCTCCACGGCGAAATGGCGTGCCGAGCTTCGCCAGCGCCTCGAGGCTGGTCGCGCGCGGATGCTCGTCGCGATCGACGATCGTCGGCACTCCCTTCTTCGCGGGCAGGGTGACCGGCACGATCTCCGCCGCCAGATTGCCGTTCGCCTGAGCGGCCGCGGCGCGCTGCTGACTGCGCAGCGCAAACGCATCCTGATCCGCGCGGCTGATCCGAGACTGCTCGGCGACGTTTTCCGCCGTCTCCGGCATGGAATCGATGCCGTACTGCTCCTCGAGCACCGGGTTGACGAAGCGCCATCCCATGGTCGTGTCGTGGAATTCCATGTCGCGCGCGAAAGGGGTCTGCGCCTTGGAGACGACGAACGGCGCCCGGCTCATGCTCTCGACACCGCCCGCGATCATGAGGTCCGCTTCGCCCGCCGCGATGGCGCGGGCCGCGATGGCCACCGCATCGAGACCCGAGCCGCAGAGCCGGTTCACCGTCACCCCCGGCACCTGCTGCGGCAATCCGGCGAGAAGGAGCGCCATGCGCGCCACGTTGCGGTTGTCCTCGCCCGCCTGGTTGGCGCAGCCGTAAACGACATCATCGAGCGCGGCCCAGTCGACCTTCTGCTGCCGGGAGAGGAGCGCGCGGATGGGGATGGCGGCCAGATCGTCGGTCCGCACGGAGGAGAGGGCTCCGCCGTAGCGTCCGATGGGTGTGCGCACTGCATCGCAAAGATAGGCGTTTCTCATGCGGTAGAATTATATTTCGGGGTGGGCCCGCGGAGAAAGAAAGACCGTGCCGACGTACGAATACCGTTGTGAAGCCAATGGCCGGCTGGTCGAGGTCCGGCACAACATGGCCGAGAGACTCGCCACCTGGGGCGAGCTCTGCGAGCGGGCCGGGATCGCCGCGGGGAAGACCGATCCGGCGGCGCCGGTCGAGAAGCTGATCTCCGCCGGCTTCATCCATGCGGGCGCGAGCGGCGCCAGCGAGCCCGCGTGCGCGGCTCCCGAGTGCGGCAACGGCTTCTGCGGCAGCGGCGCCTGCGGCATCGGTGAATAGCGGAGGATCGCCGCAGGGCGGATCAATAGCCCGCAGGGTGCGCTTGCCGAAGGCAGCCCGCGCGAGGCTACCAGTGGCCCGCAAGCGCGCCGCGCGGTTCCTGCACGCGAACGCCTGGTTTCCGCACGTTCCGCTCGCGATCCTCGTCAGCGCGACCGGGCTGCTGCAAATCCTCATCACTTCGGGATCGGTCAAGCGCCTGGTGGCGACCGAGGGACATTCGATCGTCTCGCTGGCGGGCGGGCTCGCAATGCCCGAGATCCGGGGCGCGCCGCAGGAGGCCATCGGCCTGCTCCTCATCCTCGTCGGCATCGGGCTCCTCTGGCGGTCCCGGCTCTGCTGGGTGATCGCCTTCCTGCTCGCGCTGGCGACCGTCGCTCTCGAGCTCACCCCGATCTCGACCGCCTCGCGGCCGATCGAGATCTTCAGCGTGCTGCTGCTGCTGCTCCTCCTCGCCTCTCGCCGCAGCTTCACCCGCGTGAGCCTCGCCACCGCCACACTCTTCGCGCTGGTGAGCGTTCTGTTCGCAGTGGGCTACGGCGTCCTCGGCTCCTATGTGCTCGGCGCCGGGTTCAACCCCAGGATCACCAACTTCATCGACGCGCTCTATTTCACCGTCATCACCATGTCGACCGTCGGCTATGGCGACATCACCCCACGCACCGCCGACGCCCGTGTCTTCACGGTCTCTCTGATCGTGCTCGGCCTGGCAGTCTTCGCCACGTCGCTCCCGGCCATCGTCGCCCCGCTCATCGACAAGCGGATCATGAACCTGCTGCAGCCGAGGAAGAGAAAGATGCAACGCGCCTCTCATGTCATCGTGGTGGGCGACGGCCCTCTCGCGCAGGACGCCGCCCGGGCCCTGGCGGCCCGCGGGCTGCAGACGACCGCGATTCTGTCGCAGAAGCCGCCTGCGGACGCGGACCAGCCCGAGGACTTCGTCGTCGGCGATGGCAGCGACACGGAAACGCTGCGCGGCGTCCACCTGGCCGGGGCGCGTGCCGTGCTCGCGCTCAGCGAGGACGATTCCTACAACGCCTTCGTCGTGCTGGCTGCCAAGGAGTTGAATCCCAGCATCCGCACCGTTGCCGCCGTGAGCGACACCCGCAACACCGGCCGCGTCGCGCGCACCCGACCCGACGTGTTGCTGACACTGTCGCAGCTCGGCAGCGAGCTGCTCGCCATGGCCCTGAGCGGCGAGGAGATCAAGGCCGACGCGCTGATCAGCCAGCTCCTGAAGCTCGGCTAGCGCGCCGCCGCGAGGCCGTGGGGCGGTAGCGCTCGTAGGCCTCGAGCACCGACTGCAGCAGTCCCGGAAATCTCTCGGCGAGCAACTGCGTGCGCACGCAGCTCACGAGCTCCGTGCCGCGGCGCTCGCTCATGATCACTCCGCTCTCGCGCAGGATCCGATAATGCTGTGAGCAGGTCGATTTCGGCATCGTGAGCCCGGTCCGCGCCGTCGTCTGCGTGCAATTGAGCCCCGCGGGGCTCTTCAGCAGCTCCCGCACGATCGCCAGGCGCACCGGGTCGGCGAGCGCGAAGAGAAGGCCCGACAGCGTGACGGCAGCCCCATCGGGATGGGCGAGCGGACGGCTCATATCCGGATCATACCGCAGGGGGATTGCCAGTTCCGAGATTCCGTAGTTCAATATTTACGAACTTTGAATACCCCGGAGCCGCCCATGCCCTCGCTCTTCGATCCGCTCAAGGTAGGCGACCTGCTGCTGCCGAATCGCGTGCTCATGGCACCCCTCACCCGCAGCCGCGCCGGCACGAGCCGCACGCCGAATAACCTGATGGCGGAGTACTACGCGCAGCGCGCCTCGGCCGGACTGATCGTCTCGGAAGCCACCGTGGTCACGCCCATGGGCATCGGGTACGCGGACACGCCTGGCATTTGGTCGGCGGAGCAGGTGGCGGGCTGGAAAGAGATCACGAGGGCCGTCCACGCCGCGGGCGGCCGCATGTTCCTGCAGCTCTGGCACGTCGGCAGGGTCTCGCATCCGGTCTTCCTCGACGGGAAGCTGCCCGTCGCCCCCAGCGCGGTCGCGCCGGCGGGAAACGTCAGCTTGATCCGCCCGGCAACGCCTTTCGTGACGCCGCGACCCCTGGAGCGCAGCGAGATTCCGCAGATCGTGGCTGCCTTCCGGCGCGGTGCCCAGAATGCCGAGCTCGCCGGTTTCGATGGTGTCGAGCTCCACGGCGCCAATGGCTATCTCCTCGACCAGTTTCTGCAGGACAGCACGAATCTGCGCGACGACGACTACGGCGGTGCAGTGGAGAATCGCGCTCGACTGCTGCTCGAGGTGACGGACGCTGCCATCTCCGTCTGGGGATCCGGCCGAGTCGGTGTGCACCTCGCCCCACGCGGCGACTCCCACTCGATGGGAGACTCGAATCGGGTCGCGACCTTCACCTATGTGGCCCGGGAGCTCGGCCACCGCAGAATCGCCTTCATCTGCGCCCGCGAGCGCGTCGCGGAGGACAGCATCGGCCCGCAGCTCAAGGCCGCCTTCGGCGGCGTCTACATCGCCAACGAGCAGTTCACCCGGGAGAGCGCCCAGCAGGCGCTCGAGAGCGGCAGAGCCGACGCGGTCGCCTTCGGCAAGCTCTTCATCGCCAATCCCGACCTGCCCGCGCGGTTTCTGGCCGGAGCGGCCCTCAACGCGCCATCTACGGACAATTTCTATCGGGGCGGCGCCTCGGGCTACACGGATTACCCAACTCTCGGCGCGACGGCGGCAGTGGCGGAAACGCGCGCGCAGCGCGCCTAGGCCTCGCCCCAACGGGGGTGCTCCCGCTGTCACTCAGCTGACCGGACGCTGTGCTAGCATCAGGGAGCGATGACCGAGAAGCGAGACGATCAGACCGGCGCGCCTCCCGACCCCGGCATCCAGCCCGGCCTTGCCATCCACCTCTCGAGCCGCATCGTGCGCATCACTGCGCGCAATCCCGGCCCGATGACCGGGCCCGGCACCAACAGCTATCTCGCGGGCGCCGGCGAGCACTGGGCGGTCATCGATCCCGGCCCCGCGGACGACCGCCACATCCAGGCTTTAGTCGAAGCCGCTCCCGCAGGCTCGATCCGCTATATCCTGGTCACGCATACGCACGCAGACCACTCTCCCGGGGCCGCGGCGCTGAAGTCCGCCACCGGCGCGCTCGTGCTCGGCCGAACGACATCTCACCGCCACTGGCAGGATCCCACGTTCGCTCCCGACGGCGAGCTTGATCACGATGCCCGTCTGACACTCGCCCCCGGCGTCACTTTGCGTGTCATCCACACCCCCGGTCACGCCAGCAACCACCTCTGCTTCCTGCTGGAAGAGGAGCACATTCTCTTCACCGGCGACCACATCATCCAGGGCTCGACGGTAGTCATCGACCCTCCCGACGGCGACATGGGCGCCTACCTCCGCTCGCTCGAATCCCTCCTCGAGGAGGATCTGGACTACCTCGCTCCCGGCCACGGCACGTTCATCCCGGATCCTCACGCGGCGATCCGGGCGCTCATCCAACATCGCCTCCGACGCGAAACCAAAGTGCTGGCATCTTTGCCGCACGCCACCCCCGCCGACCTCCCCACCCTGGTTCAGACGGTCTACGACGACGTCTCCCCACACCTCCATCCCCTCGCCGAACGCTCCCTCCTGGCCCACCTTCTCAAACTCGAAACCGAATCCCGCGCCCTGCGCGTAGCGGACCGCTGGATCGCGCCGAAATGACTGTCTGCGGCGCGACGTGACGCGGAATGCCGCGCGGAATAATTGGCCGCCCGCCAGTACGCATCCATCTGCCGCAGCAATTCCGGGGAGAGAGCTTCCGCCATCGCACACCTCCAGGACCGCGCACACGCCACCCCGGACCATACGGATTGCTCAACCGAAGCTCGATCGCGCCGCGGGCGGCCTCTCCGGCTTGGGCACCTCCACGGCAACAGGCCGCGGGCCGAGAATGCGCGTGAGCTGCTCCTCGCCGATCGTCTCGTCCTTGAGCAGCGTCTCCACCAGCGCGTCCAGCCGCTCGCGCGACGAAGTCAGGAGCCGCAGCACGATGCTCTGGCGCTCGGCCAGCAGCGCCTCCACCTCCCGGTCGACCCGGGCGGCCGTGGCCTCGCTGTAATCGCGCGACTGGCCGAGGTGATAGCCGAGAAACGGCTGCTCTTCCTGGGCATCGAAGGCGACGGGGCCGAGCGTGCCCATGCCCCAGCGCGTGATCATGCGGCGGGCGAGCCGCGTCGCCTGCACGAGATCGTTCTCCGCCCCGGTCGTGATCTCGCCGATCACCAGAGCCTCGGAGGTGCGCCCCCCCAACATGACATCGAGGCGCGCCAGCAGATCCCCCTTGCTCATGTTGTAGCGCTCCTCCGCGGGCAGCTGTTCCGTCACTCCGAGTGCGCGCCCGTGCGGAACGATGGTGACTCTGCGCACCGGATCGGCCGCCGGCGTGAGCCATGCCACCGCCGCGTGTCCGCTTTCGTGGTAGGCGGTGACCCGCCTGTCCTTGGGCGTCATGACCAGACGCCGTTCGGCGCCGAGCAGCACCTTGTCCCATGCCCGCTCGAAGTCCTCCATGTTGATTTCCTTGCGGTTGTCGCGCGCCGCCATCAGTGCCGCTTCGTTGCAGAGGTTGGCGAGATCCGCCCCGGAGAGGCCGATCGCGGTGCGCGCCAGACGCTCGAGATTCACGTCCGCCGTCAAGTGCAGCTGACGCGTGTGGATCCGCAGGATCCCCTGACGGCCGCGCCAGTCGGGCAACGGCACCATCACCTGCCGGTCGAACCTGCCCGGCCGCAGCAGCGCCGGGTCGAGGACGTCCGGCCGGTTGGTGGCCGCGAGCAGGATGATCTGCTGGCGCTGATCGAAGCCGTCCATCTCGACGAGCAGCTGATTCAGCGTCTGCTCGCGCTCGTCGTTCACGTTGCCGACTCCCGCGCCGCGCCGCCGGCCCACGGCATCGAGCTCGTCCACGAAGATGATCGCGGGCTCGGCCGCCTTGGCCTGCGAGAACAGGTCGCGCACCCGGCTAGCGCCCACGCCGACGAACATCTCCACGAACTCCGAGCCGCTGATGTGGAAGAAAGGCACCCCCGCCTCCCCCGCGACGGCGCGCGCGAGCAGTGTCTTACCCGTGCCCGGCGGACCGACGAGCAGAACGCCGCGCGGAATCCGCGCGCCGATCGCGAGGTACTTGGCAGGGTGACTCAGGAAATCCACGACTTCCCGCAGGTCCTGCTTGGCCTCATCCGCCCCCGCGACATCTGCGAAGGTGACTCCCGGCCGGTCCTGCGCGTAGCGCCGCGCCCGATTGCGCCCGAATCCGAACATCCCCGATGATTGACTGCGCGTTGCCTGCCGCCCCATCCAGACGAGCACCCCCAGCATGAGGATGACCGGCAGACCATCCGTGAGCAGCAGCTCGATCCAGGGCGGCGAAGGCGACTTCACCTCGATCGTGACGTGATGCGCCCGC
>Ga0134126_10003885_pt1 | contig 18699 bp, 17 predicted proteins | sample KB31752_FD_96881 | JGI IMG/M metagenome (GOLD analysis project Ga0134126, IMG submission 96881) | Terrestrial soil microbial communities with excess Nitrogen fertilizer from Kellogg Biological Station, Michigan, USA - KB3-175-2 | ecosystem: Environmental > Terrestrial > Soil > Unclassified ...
ACTAAACAGATATTATATAACCTGTTCTTTCTCTTCATCTGATGTTTTATTTCCGGCTTTAAAAGTAAATTTGAAATTCATCGTGAAATTCCAGAAAAAAACTACACCTACTGCAACTATTTTGCACAAATAAAGATTGAAGCCAAACTTTTCACTACCAAAATAAACAATTATATTATTAAGCGTTAGACCAACCAACGCTACAGACATAAAGCTTATAAACTCCTTGTATATATTGTGTTCGCTACGGAAAGACCAATATTTGTTAAATAGAAAATTGTAAGTAGCTCCCACGCAAAAGCCGGCAGTTACTGCTATCATTTCATGCACTAATAAAATTTCTCTCAAAATATAAATAGTGCTCACATCAACTAAAAAAGCAGTAAAGCCTATAATACCATATTTGATAAATTTTCTAAAAGTCTGGTTATTAATCAGCTTCTCCAGAGTTTCATTATTTTTTATCATTGCCGGCTATAAGTTTTATTATTATCAGCAAATTCAAAATGTTGTTCATCTGTCTCTAATTGTATGTTTCTGTTAAACAATTGGTCATATAATACTTTTATCCATATTAAAATACATGGGACAGCTTTTACCACGTAAGGCTGAAACAAACCTTTTCTTAGCGTTGGCGGGAAAAGATCTGTTGGCGAAAGGCTGGTAAAAACAATTGCCAGCAAAAATAATATAAAATTTTCAGTAGTGAACTTTTGAGAGAAAAACCAGATAGCTACTCCACCCATAGCAATTATATAAGTAGGCGACTCCGCCCGGTGATTAAAGATAACAACCCATATAAGAACTGATGAAAAAGCTAAAAGGCGGAATAGGTAGTTGCTATATTCTTTATACCTGATAAAAGGAAGACAGAACAATATTACGCCCCCTAGTGTAATGATTGATTTGTTGACTGAGAGTTTAAACCAGGAACTTAACCAGCCAGCCACAGACAAGCCAGTAGATACAGTATGATCATTAGACAATAACTGTCCCCAGCTTTTGTATTGAGCTAATAACTGCGGAACGCTTATTACTACAAGCGGTAGTGCAAACAGAAATACCGACCAGAATAGTGTATACAGTGCTAATTTCCACTTGCCAGGATAAAAAATTAATAATGCTAAGGCTACTATTCCAAATAGTTTTATATATGCCGTAGCAATAATGCAGAAAATGCCGACAAAGTAATTTCCGCGTTCTAGCAACCCGAAAGCAAGTATTATTAGCCCACATATAAGGGCATTACTTTGTTCGCATTGCATGCAGGTCATTAATTCCACAAGAATACTTATCAGTATAAGTCCTTTATTTTTAAGGGACAGATTAGGAAGATAGTATACAGCAACTAAAAGTACAATTGCGTTTAACAGGTTCCATAAAAAGAGCCCTATAACATCCGGCAAAAAATAAAAGAGCCCCATAAATAATGAGAAGGTCGGGCTGTATTTATATAAGTCCCAATGCTCATTCAGGTAAAACTTGTATAGGTCACTACTCTGTATTAAATGCGCGAATGAATTTTTAAAAATTATATAATTATTATACAGAGTAGCAGTGTACTGCCCGTCTTCTTTGTCAATATACTTTCCGGCTTCATAATTATAATGGGTAGGCTTAAGCAAAATAGATTGTGTTGTAGCTACTAATGCAAAGGCAACATATATGACAAGTATTACCCGTTTATTACTAAGCAGCTTATTTGCAATTTTCATTTGAAGCTTGTCCTTGGCGGCCGGTGGAATGTTCTGTTTAGTAAAGTTAACTATAATATCCGAATTTATTAATGTTCTTTGACTACATTGCTTTCTTTCAGCTTTTAATTTCTGAACATATTGATTATTAATGATAATTATATTATTTTTATATATTGAGGGGTTGCAAGAATATCAAATTTAATTTATTTACGTAAGCTACTGTATATAGAAAACCTTTTAATGAAGGCACTTCCACTGAAATTTCTAATCCTACTACCCATTGTCGTTTTGTTTGTACAATGCAATCCACAGAATGAACGCATGAACAAAGGTGTATTTACAAAAGTCAACATTGATCTTAAGGAATATCAGGCCACTACAACGCTATGGGATTTTGACGGGATTGATATGATAAGACGCTCAGACCAGGTGGGTATACTTGGTTTTGACGACCTTTTATGTCTGCAACGGGTATTTAATAGTAAAGATACAGTATCATACGCTATTAGAACTCATGCTATGGGGTGCAAAAATCCTGTGGTAGTTAAAGATACCTTGTATTTATATTATGATAACCCAGGCATGTTTACCATAGCCCATGGATGGTACAAAGCCAAAGAAGGGAATCTTAGCAACAGCAGCTGTTGTGTGCCATTGGACGATGCTGCTAACCAGCTTAAATTGAAAAGTATATTCGGAGGGATTTACCGCTGGGATGGTAAAAATTTAATAAAACTTTCTAACAATGCCGACTCTACCTTTCAAGCAATTGAGGATAATAAAGAGAACGGAATTATTTACGTGCCACCTCCAGGAATAGGCGTAAAATATAGCTATAATATAAAACAGCTTACCGGTAAGCTTGCCCAGGCAAAAAATATAAATGATGCGCCTGATTATTTGAATAATCCATTCTAAATTTAGCCTTCTTTTAACTATTAATTATGAAACGACTATTATTAGTTGCAGTACTTGCTATTGCTTCATTTTTTGTACAGGCACAAAAAAAATCTATAACACTGGAAGATATTTGGGCCAAACCTACCTTTCGTCCTAAAAGCTTTGAAGGATTTAGATGGATGAAGGATGACAATTACTATACTTCATCTGGCTATACCGGAGATAAATACTTTTACATAGTTAAGCATGATGTTGCTACCGGGAATGCAATTGATACACTGCTGAAGCTAGCTCCCATACGTTCTGAAGGGGAAGACCTGATGATTGAAGATTATTCTTTTAGCCCTGATGAGAAGAAGGTATTATTAACTGTAGGAGAAGAAAAAATATATCGCCGCTCTACCCGCGCTTATTATTTCATGTTTACCTTGCTTACTAAGAATTTGGAGTTGCTTGCCGAACTGCCAATTTCTTATCCTACATTCTCACCTGACGGAAACAACATCGCTTTCGTAAAGGAAAATAATATATACCTGCGAGATCTAGTAAGAAATAAAGAAACGCAAATTACTACCGACGGGGCAATAAATACTATTATTAATGGAAGAACTGACTGGGTATATGAAGAAGAGTTTGAGTTTGCACCTGCCTTATTTTGGTCTTCTGATAGTAAAAAAATTGCGTTTTACCGTTTTGATGAAAGCAAGGTGAAAGAATATAATATGGAGATATTCTCCAGTCTTTACCCTCAGGATTATCGTTTCAAGTATCCGTTAGCAGGGGAGGAGAATTCTGAAGTAGTAATTAAGGTATATAATTTAGACAACAGTCAAACTCAAACAGTAGACTATAAATCAGATTACTTTCCACGTGTAAAATGGACTAGTGATGCCGATGTACTTTCTATAGTTAGTCTTAATCGTAACCAGAATAACTATGCTATACTTAACTACAATGTACAGAGTAAACAAATAAAAACTGTTTACGAAGAAAAGAATACTACTTATGTGGAAGTAAACGATAACCTACATTACCTAAGCAAAGGAAAGGGTTTTTTACTAACCAGCGAGCAGGACGGATTCCGCCATATTTATCAGTATGGAAATGATGGTAAATTAATAAAGCAAATCACTAAAGGAAATTGGGAGGTAGATGCTTTCTTAGGCATAGATGAAAAAACAGGTACTATTTACTATACCTCTACAGAGGAATCTCCTATGCAAAGGCAGTTGTATAAGATTAATGTAAATGGGAGCAGCAAGTCAAAAATCTCTGGTGAAAAAGGCTATCATCAGCCAGAGATGAGTCCTAACCATGTTTACTACGTAGATAATTTTTCTACCGCTAATACACCTCCGGTTACTACATTGTACAGTTCCTCAGGTAAAAAGGTAAAGGTACTTGAGGATAACAAATCCCTACAGGAAGCCATGAAAGGATATAATAGTTCGCCAATAGAGTTTTTTCAGTTTACTACTGAAAGCGGAACATCTTTAAATGCATGGATAATAAAACCGATTGGTTTTTCTGCTTCAAAGAAATATCCTGTGCTGCTTACCATTTATGGTGGTCCTGGTCATCAGACTGTATTAGATCAATGGGGATGGTTCAATTACTTTTGGTATCAGATGCTTGCTGACAAAGGATATATAATAGTAGCGGTTGACGGAAGAGGTACGGGAGGTCGTGGTGCTGAGTTTAAGAAAATAACTCAGAATAAATTAGGTAAATATGAAAGCGAAGATGTAATCAACACTGCTAAATACCTTAAGAAACAGACCTATGTAAATGGAGATAAAATAGGAGTGTTTGGTTGGAGCTTTGGCGGTTACTTATCTTCTTTAGCCATTACACTGGGAGCAGATTATTTTAATGCTGCAATTGCTGTAGCCCCTGTAATAAGCTGGAGATTTTATGATACTATTTATACGGAGCGCTATTTAGGTTTGCCGAAAGATAACCCTGATGGCTATGATTTGTATTCTCCGCTTTCACATGCCTCTAAACTTAGAGGAAACTATCTGTTAATTCATGGTACAGCAGATGATAATGTGCACGTGCAAAACTCTATGGCTATGCAGAACGCTCTTATAAAAGCCAACAAACAATTTCAGTGTTTTTACTATCCGGATAAAAACCACGGAATATATGGGGGTAATACCCGCCTGCATTTATACGAGCAAATGACAGACTTCCTGGATAAGCACCTGTTGCATTAGTCTTATTATTTCTCAAATAAAAAACATTTGAGGGCAAAACAGCCTTTTATATATAAGAGGTTGTCCGTCTTTTTCCTCAAATGGTATGAAAAAATACGACTTATGTGTGATAGGTGCAGGGCCGGCAGGATATGCGGCAGCAATGAGAGCCGTAGACTTGCAAAAGAAAGTTTTGCTGGTAGAAAAAGAGCGAATTGGTGGAACAGGTATATATAACGGAGCCTTATCTTCCAAAACCTTTTGGGAAATATCGAAAGGTATAGCAGAGGCAAGACGAAAACTAAGTAAGTATTCTGAATCTGAAACATCATTAAAAAATCTCAATTTTAAAGATATACTCCGAGATGTTTCGGAAGCTATCTTTTTACGCAAAGTACAATTAGAAACCCATTTGTTACTATTACAACGAAAGAGGAAAGAACTGATTGAATTTGTAAAGGCTACTGGTAAACTTACTGACAAAAACCAGGTATTGTTAGTTAAATCGGATGGTAGTGAAGAAACCATAGAGGCAGATAATATTATTATTGCTACCGGAAGCCGCCCTCGTAAACTACCACACATTCCCATAGACGAACAAACTATAGTAACCAGTGAAGGCATAGAGTGTTTCCAGGAATTCCCTGAAAGTATGGTAATACTAGGTGCGGGTGTGATTGGTTGCGAGTGGGCTACCATTTTCTCTAACTTTGGCAAGACTAGAGTAAATATCATTGATAAAGCTCCGCGCATACTTCCCTTCGAGGATGAGGATATATCGTACACCATAGAGGAAAGTATGGAGGAGAATGGTGTAACCATACACCGAGAGTCGAAGCTGGAACGGATGCAAATAGTAAACGGCAAAGTAGAATACGAGCTTTTGTACAACAACGGAGAACGTAAAGTTTTTACTGTAGATAAAGCCCTTGTTTCTGTTGGCCGTATACCTAATATAGAAAACCTGGGACTGGAAGACTTAAATATCAAGTTGAATCACGATGGCACCGCTTGCGATGCTCAAACACTTCAGATAATTTCCAATATTTATTCTGTAGGAGATATAACAGCAGATTTCGCTTTGGCTAACGTAGCCGAACTGGAAGGCCGCTATGCTGTGGAAAAAATGTTTGGGCTGGATCCCAAACCTATCAACTACAAAAACCTTTCTACTATTATGTTCTTATACCCTGAGACAGCAGGGGTAGGAATAAATGAGCAGGAAGCCAAAAAGCGAGGACTCAGTTATAAAATAGTAAGTCTTGACTATAGTCTTATCCCTCGTGCTATTGCTATGCGCAGCACACGAGGCTTTTTTAAGATTTTAGTTACTAATGACGAACAAATGAAAATATTGGGTATGCGAGCCGTAGGTGAGCACGCTTCATCAGCTATACAGGCTGTTGCCTTACTTATTTCTATGGACAAAGGTATTGAAGAATTGGCCGAGCTTATTCATCCACACCCTTCTATTATAGAAGGGATACAGGAATGTGTACGGATGCTTAAAGGTAAGTCCATTCTTAAACCGGAAATATTTAAGGATACGCTTAAATGTAAAGCGGTAGATAAACAGGGAAATTGTTACGATATTATTTACCCTAACAAACCTTGTGAAAGAACTACTGTGTGAGAATCATCCCACACAATAGTGATAATTTTTAGTGTGAAGATGCAGTTAATTTAGCTGTGACTACAAATTGTACTCCAGCCAATGCTTTGGATACAATACAGCCTTGTTTAGTTTTTTCTACAAACTCCTGAAATTTGGCATTGTCTATACCCGGAACAACAGCTTCCACACTTACCTCTATTTTAGTAATTGAAAAGCCTTCGCCTACCTTGTCTATATGCACTTTATCAGTAGTTTTTACACTGGTAGGTACAATACCGGCAGAGGCTAATCCGTGAGATAAAGCCATAGAAAAGCAGGCTGCATGGGCTGCTCCTATAAGTTCTTCCGGGTTAGTGCCTTTCTCATCACCAAATCGTTTGGTAAATGAATAATTAGCATTATTAAAAAGTCCGCTTTCTACGGATACAGACCCTTTTCCTTTCATAAGGTCTCCATTCCATTCTGCATTTGCGCTACGTACTGGCATAGTTTTAAGTGTTTTGGTTAAAAAAATTTAATTTAAAAATGATTATAAAACTAAGATATTCGACCTTAACTTGTCGAACTTAAAACAAACGGATTCTGTTTTAGTTTTTTCAAAAGTAATTTTTTTAATGTTAAACCTCTGTAAAATTTTAAAATTATGTCACTAAGATTAGGCGATATTGCTCCGGATTTTTCCGCTGAAACATCCGAAGGAAAGATTGATTTCCACAACTGGCTTGGCAATAGCTGGGGAATTTTATTTTCTCACCCTAAAGACTATACCCCTGTTTGTACTACAGAACTTGGCGCAGTAGCAAAGTTAAAAGGCGAGTTTGACAAAAGAGGTGTAAAGGTAATTGCTGTAAGCGTAGACCCTGTGGACTCTCATAAAGGTTGGATAAAGGATATAAATGAAACTCAAAACTGTACAGTAAACTATCCTATTATTGCCGACCCGGACAGAAAGGTAGCTACCCTGTATGATATGATACATCCAAATGCAAACGACAGCTTAACCGTGCGTTCTGTATTTATTATAGGTGCTGATAAAAAAGTAAAGCTTATCCTTACTTACCCTGCATCAACAGGTAGAAACTTTGACGAGATACTTCGTGTAGTAGATTCCCTACAACTTACTGCTAACTATAGTGTAGCTACACCAGCTAACTGGAAACAAGGCGAAGACGTGGTAATATCTACTGCTATAAAAGATGAAGATATACCGGCTAAGTTCCCTAAAGGACACAAGGTAATTAAACCATACCTGAGAACAACACCTCAGCCAAACAAGTAAAGAATTAAAAAAATCCTGCTACAGCGGGATTTTTTGTTTAGTAGCTATAATTTCCCTTATTTTTACTGCATGTTAAAAACCCTGTTTATAATAGGTTCCGGAAGTTTTATTGGCGGTATTGCCCGTTATGTATTTGGTAAACTGGCACAGGAGCAAGCGGGACTTAGTTTTCCGTTGGGTACTTTACTGGTAAACATAACAGGTTGCTTTTTAATAGGTATTGTTTATGGTTTCTCAGACAAAGAGTTTATTAATCAGGAGTGGCGTTTTTTTCTGGCTACCGGCCTATGCGGGGGGTATACTACTTTTTCCTCTTTTTCTTACGAAAGCTTAGCTTTGTTGAGGGAGGGAGAAACAACTTCTTTTTTCCTTTATATAATTGCAAGCATAGTAATAGGCTTGCTGGCAACCTGGCTCGGCATAGTTACTACAAAAGCGTTTTAAATTACTATTAAGCTGCAGCTTTTGCTTTAGCAGCAGGAGCGCCCACGTTTCCTGTGCGTTTTAATACGCCCCAGCCCTGCAGTTCTCCCTTTATGGCTTTTAACAATGCTTTCATTAGCACTACCCATATAATGTATTTGTAAATAATACGCTGCAAAAGCATTAGCCACAGCATACGTACATTTTCCCGTTCAAACGAAAAGGCCAGTATGGCTGCCGTCACTTCTATCAAAAAGAAGCCGAAATAATAGATGATGATCATTTTACCATTACCAGTAGCAATGGCAATAATCATCATAATATCTGCCAGTGGAATAAGCATAGGTATAAGCATTGCGAAGAATAGAAAGTTGGGCAGTGCTATTAGCCCTAGTCCTTTGTATTTAGGGTTAAAGCAGGCATCCTTGTGTTTCCAGAAAGCTTGTAGAATACCAAACGTCCAACGGAAGCGTTGCTTCATAAACTGTTTTACTGTTTCGGGTGCCTCTGTCATAGCAATAGCATCCGTACAGTTTTTAATTTGCCAGCCCTTTCTTAATATTCTAATAGTAAGATCACAATCTTCGGCTAAGGTATCTACATCAAATTTGCCGGCCTCATACATGGCCTCTCTGCGGAATACACCTATGGCTCCGGGTATTACGGTAATACAATTAAAGTAGTCAAATGCACGGCGGTCAAAATTCTGGCTGGTAATGTATTCAATGGATTGCCACTTAGTTATAATGTTACGAGCATTACCCACCTTTACGTTACCAGCCACTGCGCCAACTTTCTCATTTATAAAACACTTCATCAACTGAGATACTGCATCTATTCCTAGTTGCGTATCGGCATCTATGCATACGAAAAAGTCTCCTCTTGCAAGGTCAATACCATAGTTTAGTGCAGATGATTTACCACCATTAGGTTTGGTATTTACCATTACTTTGGGGTGATTCTGGAAAGCTTCTTTTACCAGTTCATAGGTTTTGTCCTTAGAACCGTCATCCACAAATACTATCTCAAAATTTGGGTAATCAGATTTTAAGAGATTTTCCAGGGATGCAATAACATTTACTTCCTCGTTATAGGCAGGTACTATTATACTTACTAATGGAGTAGCTGTATTATATTGTTTAGACTCTATCTTTATCCTGCGTTTTTCTTGTATAAAGGCAAAGCTTCCAACAAAAAGTATCCTACCCATAGATAATATTATACCTACAAAGAAAAACGGGAATAGAAATGAAGATGAATAGTAGACAATATGTGCTATTATAAGATTTGAATAGGATAGTATACGATCCGTATCATGCTTTAAAGGCGGATTAAGCACATCATGACTTACCCCCAGGAATTCCGATAGACTTACAAATTTATATCCCTTGCTACGATAGTATTTTATAATACGAGGCAAAGCTTCTACAGTAGCTTTTCTGTTTCCCCCACCATCGTGCATTAATATAAAATTGCCTAAGTGAAATGTCTTATCTATATGTTTCATGATGGAGTCGGAAGTAGACTCCTCCATCCAGTCTTTGGAGTCAATAGGGTCTCCTATACGTATGTAATGCTCGTGTTTGCTAAATACTACAGGAAGTACCTGCTGACCAATTTGCTCTACACCGTCTTCACTAAAAGGAGGCCGATATAAAATAGTAGATTTACCTGTAATACATTCAATAAGGCGTTTGTTCGCCCTCATTTCTATTAGCGCCCTGCGAGCATTAATGTGGTTAAGGTTAGGGTGAGTAAAAGTATGATTGCCGATGTCATGCCCTTCCTCTGCCAACCGCCTCAGTAATGGTATATTATCTTCTCCATTTACACCTAGTACAAAGAAAGCAGCTTTTACATTTTCCTTTTTAAGTATGTCTAATATAGCAGGTGTATATCGTGCGTCTGGTCCATCGTCAAAAGTAAGCACCAGTTCTTTTTCATGGCCGGGCTTCTTCATCCACGATACCCCCGTATCCATAGGGAAGTCTTTTACCGTTAGGTTAATTTTTTTATTGCCATAGCGAGAACAGCAGGGCTGATAGTTACCTCGTTTTAGGTCTTTCTTAAGATTATGAAAATCCCTGTTCTCTCTGTTGCTGAATGATAATGCCGAAGTTGGATCTACTACTTTGGTATAGATTTTATTCTTATCAATCAATTTGGGCATAATAAATATGTCCGTTACTACAAAACCAGCTACAACCAGCAGAGAGATTATAAATACTCTGAAGCTCCATATAAAACTTTTCCAACGTGCCGCTGATGAAGCCTGAAAAATCTGCCTGACATTTTTATCCGACATGCTGCACTCCCCTTAATGAAAATCCTTTATTCATACCCTTATCAGTATAAATAAAACCTTATGAGGCTGGTTTTGTTAATTAAGATTTATTAACGTAGCATTATTTGTAGGTAAAATAACTATTACAAGAAGATAAAGTGGGTAGTAATTGCATAATATAAAGTCTTTTTTTAATTTAACCGCTGAAAACCTATTTCCTGACAATTTTTATAAACCTTACTAAATGGAAAACAATCAAAAAGGAGCTACCCCAGGCTCTGAAAAAAAGAAAACTGACGTTGTAAAAATCGTTCTTATTCTGCTGTTACTTATATCGCTTGGTACAGGCGGCTATTTTATTATGAGCCACGTAGAAAAAACCGAAAAAATAACAGCTCAGGAGCAAGAGATAAAGATTACTAAAAACACCCTGGCTGATTCGTTAAAGATATTGCATCAATTGCATCTGGACTTTGAACGTATAAAACTTGAGAGAGAAGCCCTTGGCCTGGAAAATGCGTCTCTGGATTCTACTATTGCAGCTTTAAATGCCGAAGTAAAGAAATGGCAAGGAAAATCTGCTGTAAATGCCAGAAAATTAAGAGAAGCTATAGATAAAGCTACTGCTGAAAGAGATGTGCAGGAAAAGGCTATTGATGTATATAAACATAGAGTTGACTCCTTATATGCTGTAAGGGATTCTTTAATGAAAGATAAACAAGGACTTCAGGATACTATTAATGTCCTAAAAACTAGCAATACAGATCTTGCAGAAAAGGTAAATATCGCTTCTATACTTAGAGCTGAAAATATTACAGTAGTGTCTATTAACAAGAAGGGTAAAGAGTCTTTACCATTAAAGCCAGATCTTAAAGCCAAATCTATTGATAAGCTGAAAGTAACTTTCCATATGGCTGATAATAAGGTTGCTAAAAAAGATAAGAAACAGATTATGCTAAGGGTAGTAGAACCTAACGGAGCAGTGTTGTTTGATATGTCAACCGGAGGAGGTTTCTTTATGTCTGATGGCAAGGAAATACCTTATACTTCTAAAGAGGAAGTAGATTTTGACAATACACACCAAAAAGTATCCTTCATTTATGTTAAAGGAAGCCCTTACAAACCAGGAAATTATACTGTTGAGATTTATGGCGATGGAAGCCTGATTGGGGATAAAAAGTTTCTTGTAAAGTAAAGTCTAATCAATATTTATAGAAAAAGCCTTAGAGAATCTCTAAGGCTTTTTTGTTCTATTTATCCAGGGTTTTGGCTTTTTCCCAGTAGGCATCCATTTCGGCTAAGGTCATTTTATGCAGTTCTTTACCATCCTTTTTGGATTGTTCTTCCAGGTAATTAAATCGCTTTATAAACTTCTTATTGGTCCTTTCCAGGGCATCCTCGGGGTTTATATCTAAAAAACGGGCGTAGTTAATAAGGGAAAATAACAGGTCTCCGAACTCATTTTCAGCTTTTTCCTTATTTATGGCGCTATTATCTGCAATATTAAACTCATCTTTAAACTCTTGCATTTCTTCCTCTACCTTCTCCCATACTTGTTGTTTTTGCTCCCAGTCAAAACCGGCAGAACGGGCTTTTTCCTGTACCCGCATGGCTTTTACCAAAGCTGGTAATGATTTAGGAACTCCTCCCAACACCGTCTTATTTCCTCCTTTTTCCTTTAGTTTAAGCTGCTCCCAGTTTTTCTTAACATCATCGTCACTCTCCGCTTTTACATCTCCATAAATATGCGGGTGCCTTACAATCAGCTTTTCACATAAGGCGTTCAGTACATCTGCTATATCAAACTCATTGGTTTCCGAAGCTATACGAGCATAAAAAACGATGTGCAGGGCTAAATCTCCCAGCTCTTTTTTAATGTCCTGCATGTTTTTTTCGACAATAGCATCCGAAAGCTCGTACATTTCTTCAATCGTCAGGTAGCGAAGGCTATCTATAGTCTGTTTTTTATCCCAGGGACATTGCTCTCTAAGCTCGTCCATAATTGTTAATAAACGATCAAATGCTTTTAATTTACCTTCCCTGCTGTTTTTGGTATTCATATTGTATTACTTAATGAAGCTATTAACTATGAAAACTGATTGCTTTTTTAGTAAAGATAGTTTTAAATGGCGAACTTTATGACCAGGGATTTGGTAAATTTTAAAACCAAATCTGGCTGTTGTGGTTAGATAGAAAAAGAGATTTTTAGAACTTTAAAAAAGGAGATTACCGTGTCATTAATCAAATCAATATCAGGCATAAGAGGAACTATAGGAGGAAAAACCGGAGATAACCTCACACCAATTGATGTAGCTAAGTTTACTGCAGCTTACGGAGAGTGGGTAAAAAAACATTCTGAAAGAAAGAAAGTAGTAATAGGCCGTGATGCCCGCGTTTCGGGCGAAATGGTTTCCAGGATAGTGGCCTCAACACTTCAGTCACTTGGGTTGGATGTTGTTGACTTAGGCCTATCTACCACTCCTACAGTAGAACTTGCAGTACCATTAGAAGGGGCAGCCGGAGGCATTATTGTTACTGCCAGCCATAACCCCGCACAGTGGAACGCCCTGAAATTACTTAACCAGGATGGCGAGTTCCTGTCTGACAAAGACGGACAAGAAATACTTAAAACTGCAGAGGCTGAAAGCTTTGAATTTGTTGATATAAAGCATTTAGGACATTACTCAGTAAATAACTCCTACATCAAAAAGCATATAGAACTTATCCTGGCTATACCATATGTAGACAAGGCTGCTATTGCAGCGCGTAATTTTACAGTAGCTATAGACTGTGTAAATTCTACCGGAGGTATAGCAGTACCATTACTATTGGAAGCTCTGGGGGTTAAAACCGTTACGAAGTTTTTCTGCGAGCCTAACGGACTATTCCCACATAATCCGGAGCCATTGGCTGAGAATCTTACTCATATTTCTAGTGAGATAAAGAAAGGGCATTTTGATTTGGGAATAGTAGTAGACCCGGATGTGGACAGGCTATGCTTTATTAACGAAGATGGTAGCATGTTTGGGGAAGAGTATACACTGGTAGCTGTGGCTGACTTCATTCTTCAACATAAGAAGGGAAACACAGTTTCCAACTTGTCATCTACACGTGCATTGAGAGATGTTACCGAAAAAGCAGGAGGCAAATATTTTGCAGCTGCCGTGGGTGAAGTAAATGTAGTGAAAGCTATGAAAGACAACCATGCCATAATAGGTGGTGAGGGTAATGGGGGAGTAATATTCCCTGACTTACATTATGGACGCGATGCGCTGGCTGGTATTGCATTGTTCCTTACACACCTGGCTAAGTTTGGCAAAAATATCTCTATGCTAAGGGCAAAATATCCTAGCTACTTTATTTCCAAGAATAAGATTGAACTTACGCCGGAAATAGATGTTGATATGATACTGGAAGAAATTAAAAACCGGTACGATAAACAACCCGTAAATACTATAGATGGTGTCAAGATTGAGTTTGACAAGGAGTGGGTGCACCTGCGTAAGTCTAATACAGAGCCTATTATAAGGATATACTCTGAGTCGGAGACACATGCAACAGCAGACCACCTGGCCAACAAAATCATGACCGACATAAAGGAGATTATATCTAAACATGCTTATTTACCTCGATAATGCCGCTACTACCCCGCTAGATAAAGAAGTGCTGGATGCCATGCTGCCCTATATGACGCAGCATTTCGGCAATCCGTCTTCTATCCATGCGCACGGCAGGGAGGTACGCGCCGCTATTGAAAAGGCCCGCAAAACTATTGCAGGGTTATTAAATACTTCCCCTTCCGAAATTTTCTTTACTTCCGGAGGGACAGAAGGAGATAATACTGCTATTGCTTCTACCATAAAGCAATACAACATCAAGCATGTTATTACTACTGCTATCGAACACCATGCGGTACTGCATACCCTGGAGAGTCTAGAGAAACAAGGACTAATTACTATTAGCTATGCAGAACTTGATGGGAAGGGGCATATAGTACTAGATAAGCTGGAGGAGTTGTTGAAGAATAACCCTGGGTCGTTAGTATCCATTATGCACGCTAATAACGAGATTGGAAATATTAATGATATTGCTACCATCGGAGAACTGTGCGAGAAGTATAATTGTATTTTCCATTCCGACACAGTGCAGACCATGGCGCACTACGCACACCACCTGCAAAAACTGAAAGTGAATTTTATAGTAGGTTCGGCACACAAATTTCACGGGCCAAAGGGTGTAGGCTTTTTGTATGTTAATAGTAAACTAAAGATTTCTCCATTTATAAATGGCGGCGCTCAAGAGCGTAACATGCGGGGAGGTACTGAGAATGTGTACGGTATTATTGGAATGGCGAAGGCGATGGAGATTGCCTATGCTGACCTTTTTCGCCAGCAACGATACATACAGGGGTTGAAAAACCGAATGATACAACAACTGTCGGAGCGCATACCAGGAGTAGCTTTTAACGGCGATTGTCTTGACCCTGAAAAAAGTCTTTACACAGTACTTAATGTTAGTCTTCCAAAGTCGGACATGAACGATATGCTGTTGTTTAACCTTGATATTGCCAAAATATCTGCATCAGGTGGCAGCGCCTGTTCCAGCGGCAGCGACATTGGCTCACATGTGCTTAAAGCTATTAATACAGATCCTGATCGTGGATATGTTCGTTTTTCCTTCAGCAAATACAATACAGAAAAAGAGATTGACTATGCAGCTACCAAGCTGGCTGAGTTATATAGTAGAGTACTTAGCTAGAATGTTTTTTACTATTATTTATAGTCATATTTTTTTAAAGCGTTAAACTACCATGACAACAAAAGAAGTTATTCAAAAATACTTTGCTGACCTTAATGAGAGGAAAGATTGGGAATCTCTGATAGCGGATAATATGAAATTTTCCTCCCCAAGTGGAAAAACGGAAGGCAAGGACACTTATGTAAAAGCGACACAGAGGCTTATTAGTGTTGTGCAATCAGTAAAAATAAAGAGGCTTATTATTGAAGGGTATAATGCCAGTGTTATAGCAAACTATAACTTGACATCCTCCAAGGGACTTACGTCAGTAATGACCGTTGCTGAGATTTTTGAAGTAAAAAACAACAAAATACAGTCGTCTGCTATTTTCTTTGACACTACAGCCTTCCGTGAGTTTATAGCGAAAGGATAGGTAAGGTTTGTCCGCATGAGACAGTGGACAAAAGGATCAATGCGCTGTTTAATAAATTAGTGACTGCGAGATGAAATTATTTTTCGGGCATAAAGAGTATTTCCCATAAATGTCCATCTAAGTCCTGGAAATAGCCGGAGTATCCTCCCCAGAATGCCGGCTGGGCGGTCTTTGCAATTTTTGCTCCTGCTTTCGCTGCAAGTGTCATAATGCTATCCACTTCTTCTTTACTAGCTGCTGCGTAGCCAATGGAGAACTCGGTTGTAGAGCGATCGCCTTTTTCCTGCTTTGAATCCCAGGCCAGGTTTTCTCTTGTATATAATGCCAATTTAAGTCCATTTTGCAAATCAAAAAATACTGCTTCCCCATGTTCGTATTCTTTTCCTACTATTCCTTTTGTAGGAAAACCGAGGCCTTCGTGATAGAACCTGTATGATTTTTCAAGGTTGTCTACACCTAATGTTAAAATAGAGAATCGTGCTTCCATAGCGCTTTATTAACTGGGAATGAGAGGTATTGTTTGTTTTATTTAATGGTAGTTATCCATCCCCCTACCCCCTTCAAAGGGGAAATTAAGCAGGAAATGAGTAAATTGGACTTTAGATTAAATCACCTCAATGTATGGGTTTAAGAAATAAGTTATTAATCGTCCTTATAATAACATTGATTTGCAATTCTTGCGATGAGAGAAAGGAGACTAACGAATCAACAAGTAAGAACAATGAAGCTTCTACTAATTCGAATGTCAATAAAGCATCTGATAGTAGTTATGCTGATGTATTAATTAAGTTAAGAGATAATTTAAAAGGAGCTCTTCTTAAGGACACTCTTACAGTTATTAAACTTATATATTTTTCAGACTCAATTTCCCCTGATAGTTTTATATTACGTATTCCACCTGGTTTGATCGCTAAAACTAAATCTGAATTAATAATAAAAAAGCATGATAGCCAAGAGATATATTCTGAATCGTTTGATACGTATTATTTTGCCAGATATATATTTGAGCCCGATAGTGTTCCAATAGAAGGTGGACAAGACACATATGATAATTATATGAAAAGTTATATTAAGTCTTTAACAAAAATACAATTTGAATTATACACAAAAAAAGCAGCAAGATCTCTCTTTGATGATATTCTTGTAAGTAGAGAAAAGTTGAATAAAATAATGGGCTGGTATGGGGAAGTTATAGATAAAGAGCTATTTGATGAAGTAGAAAAAGACACTACACTTAAGGTTATTACTTTGCCATGTTTTAGTTGCGATGTTGGGGGCACTTATTTTAGTTATTCAAAGAAGAAAAATAAAGTTATAGGAATATTAGCAACTGACTAAGCCCACTTTACTATGCAAAACCGAATCACTCAACTTTTTAATATAGATTATCCCATTATACAGGCGGGTATGGTGTGGTGCAGCGGATGGAGGCTGGCTTCTGCTGTGAGTAATGCTGGTGGGCTTGGTCTTATCGGCGCAGGCTCCATGTACCCGGAGACTTTGAAAGAGCATATCATCAAATGCAAAACCGCAACAGATAAGGCCTTTGGTGTAAATGTCCCGTTGCTGTATCAGGATATTGAAAAGCTGATGGAGATAATAGTAGAGGAAGGTGTAAAGATAGTGTTTACGTCCGCAGGTAATCCTAAAACTTGGACGCAACAGCTAAAGGCCAAAGGCATTAAAGTGGTGCATGTGGTTAGCAGTGTAAAGTTTGCATTAAAAGCGGAAGAGGCCGGTGTGGACGCCATAGTAGCAGAAGGCTTTGAAGCAGGAGGACATAATGGTAGGGAAGAAATCACTACCTTCTGTTTGATTCCGATGGTGAGGGATGCGATAACGATACCACTAATGGCAGCAGGAGGTATAGGAACTGGTCGTAGTATCCTGGGGGCTTTTGCACTGGGCGCTGATGGGGTGCAGATTGGTAGCCGGTTTGCAATAAGTGAGGAATCATCTGCCCATCCGGATTTTAAGAAAAGGGTGGTAGAGTCACAGGAAGGGGAAACGATGCTTACGCTGAAAGGCGTTACTCCAGTGCGGTTGATTCGTAATAAATTTTATGAAGAAGTAAAAGAGGCGGAAACACGCGGAGCAAGTGCTGAAGAATTAAAACAGTTGCTGGGTAAAGGCCGAGCAAAGAAAGGTATATTTGAAGGTAACCTGGAAGAAGGGGAACTGGAGATAGGGCAGATTGCTGCTGCCATAAAAGATATAAAGCCGGCCGGAATAATATTACAAGAGCTTTGGGAAGAGTATGAAAAATGTAAAGCAGAGTTTTGTCAAACCCGAATAGGGAGATAGGAAATATAGAACCATCACTAGAAGACTGGGCTAATCATGTAGATGATTTAATAGTAAAAGAGGATATTGAAAAAGCGTCGATAGTTGTATTTAATATTTTAGAAAGTGGAGATATAGAAAAGTCTTCTAAACCTGTATTATTAAAAGCCAGATTTATATGTTTATGGATAGATATTGGTTGTGAAAGTAAGAATGAAGAAATATTAAAGGATGCTATTAAAAGATGGGAAGAGGAAGAAGAAAATTTTAAAGGTATAATTAATAAAAGTGGATACTATTATAATCTTGCAAATGCAAAAAATGGATTATCAAGAATAAATACAAATATAAATCCAAACTCAAATCAGGCTTTATTTCCTTATCCTAAGATTGTAAAAGAATTTTTTAATGAAACTATTAATATATATTGGTTAGCATATAAAGAAGCGATAAACGAAAAAGCAGATATAAATTTTATATTTCAAATATTCATTAATATTGGAGGTCTTTTGGTAAGGACAGGCAGATTTGTAGAAAGTATACAAAATTATGATTTTGTTTTGAAAACTTTCCCCAAATATCCTCAAGCTTATTTTAATAGAGCAGAGGCATTAGATAATTTATTTATTGCAAATATAAGTGTCAGTATTACTTTATTTCATGAGATATATAAAGGGTATCAGGAATGTTTAAATTATTCTAATACTCCATCATCAATAAAGGACTATTGTGAAAAAGGATTGATAAAATACAAGTTAAAAATAGAAGAACGAGGATTTAAGCTAGACGAGGAAACTTTAAATAATGAGATTAAGATTAGCAACAAACAATATTTGGAATTACCAGCCTA
>Ga0134126_10003887_pt1 | contig 18693 bp, 20 predicted proteins | sample KB31752_FD_96881 | JGI IMG/M metagenome (GOLD analysis project Ga0134126, IMG submission 96881) | Terrestrial soil microbial communities with excess Nitrogen fertilizer from Kellogg Biological Station, Michigan, USA - KB3-175-2 | ecosystem: Environmental > Terrestrial > Soil > Unclassified ...
ATTGCTACGCCTGTTACCGCTCGACTTGCATGTGTTAGGCACGCCGCCAGCGTTCAATCTGAGCCAGGATCAAACTCTTCACTTGAAGATTTTGAGAATCATCAAAAAGAGTGGATCCAAAATAGCTCCAACTACTGCTGGACATTTTGGTCACTCGGTCATTGCACCCTAAGGTTCTTTGACGCGAGTCCCCACACAAATTACCTGCCGAATTTTTAAACAGCATCCCGCGGCGCTGAGGCTCGGGGAGTTTGGGTCACGCATTGCTGCGTGCCCCTCGAAAGGGGGCCGAAGTATAGCGGTCTACCATCTTCCGTCAACCTTCGGCTGGGCCTTTATTATCGGCCCGTCCTGCCGCCCCGCCGCTTCGCGGCTCAGGCTGCAAGGGGCGCGCAGTATAGCCCTGATTGGGGGCCTGTCAACGCATTGTCACCATCATTTTTCGGCAGGCCCGAAGCGGTTGCGAGGGCGCGCTTTGGGGGGCGCGGCGCCTTCCTTGCGCCCGTCCTGGGGGGCCCTGGGAGAGGTGGGCCGAATGCCCCCGGGTCCTTGGGGGGTCGTCCCTGCCACCCCTTGCCCCCGTAAATGGGGCGCTCCGCCGGGGGATCAACCCCACGTTTCAGCCGTGCCTCAAGCCTTTAGCTCCAGCTTGACCCTCGCGAACCGCCGCGAGCCCACCTGCAGCACATGATCGGCCCCGGCGTGCAGGACCAGGGCGCGGTCGCTCACCCGCTCCCCGTCGATCCGCACCGCCCCTTCCGCGATTTTTCGCGCGGCCTCCGAGGCGCTCGGAGCGAGGCCCGCCGCCTTGAGCAGATTCGGCAGCCTGAGGCCCACGGCATCCACCGGCACCACCTGAGGTGGGAGGTTCGTAGGCACGGCCCGCAGGCTGACCCGAGCCATCCAGTCGCGCCTTGCCCCCTCCGCCTCGGCTGCGTCATGGAAGCGCTCGGTCAGCTCGTACGCGAGCTCGAGCTTGATATCCCGCAGATTGCGTCCTTGCAGAGCGGCGCGCCTGAGCTCCTCGAGCTCCGCCAGCGGCCGGAACGACAGCAGCTCGAAATACCGCCACATGAGCTCGTCCGAGATCGACATGATCTTGCCGAACATATCCCCCGGCGGCTCGGCGATGCCGATGTAGTTGCCGAGGGACTTCGACATCTTGTTGACGCCGTCGGTGCCCTCGAGGAGCGGCATCGTGATGACGACCTGCGATTCCTGGCCGTAGGCCGTCTGCAGATGCCGCCCCACCAGCAGGTTGAATTTCTGGTCCGTGCCGCCCAGCTCGACGTCCGCCTTCAGGGCCACCGAGTCATAACCCTGCGCCAGCGGATACAGGAACTCGTGGACCGCGATCGGCTGGCCGCTCTTGTACCGCTTGTCGAAATCGTCCCGCTCCAGCATCCGCGCCACGGTGTAATGGGCCGCCAGACGCACGAAATCCGCCGCCTGCATGGGGGAGAGCCACCGCGAGTTGAAATCCACCCGCGTCCGCTCCGGGTCGAGGATCTTGAACACCTGACGCTCGTAGGTGCGGGCGTTGGCCTGCACCTCCTCGGGAGTCAAGGCGGGACGCGTCTGGTTGCGTCCGCTCGGGTCGCCGATGAGACCGGTGAAGTCTCCGATGAGGAAGATCACCTCATGGCCGAGCTGCTGGAACTGCCGCATCTTGTTGAGGAGCACGGTGTGCCCGAGATGCAGGTCCGGCGCGGTCGGGTCGAAGCCCGCCTTCACCTTGAGGGGCTGCCCGCGCGCGATCTTGCGGGCGAGATCGGCCTCGAGCAGCACTTCCTGGGCGCCGCGCCGCAGCTCGGCGATCTGGTCGTCGAAGTTCATGATTTTCCTGGGTGGGTACCGGGGCCAGTGTAGACGATGGGCGGTCCGCCCGTGCAGAGCCTGCCGCAGTCTGCTGTACTTGGGGGGTGGACGCCCCCGACCTCAAATCGCCCAGCCTCTATTTCAACCGCGAGCTCTCCTTCCTCGAGTTCAACCGCCGGGTGCTCGCCCAGGCGCTCGATGACTCGGTGCCGCTCTTGGAGCGGCTGCGTTTCCTCTGCATCTCCTCGAGCAACCTGGATGAGTTCTTCGAGATCCGGGTGTCGGGCCTGAAGCAGCTCCTCGAGCTGGGATCGGGCACGTTCGCCGCCGACGGCATGTCGCTCGAGCAGCAGCTCGCCGCCATCCACGAGCGGGCCGTGGGGCTCGTGGCCGAGCAGTATCGCTGCCTGAACGAAGTGCTGATGCCGGCGCTCGCACGACGCGGCATCCTCCTCCTCGGCGAGGAGGAATGGACGCCCGAGACGCATCAATGGCTCGAGCGTTACTTCGAGCTCGAGGTCGAGCCGGTGTTGAGCCCCCTCGGCCTCGATCCGGCGCGCCCCTTCCCGCGTATCCAGAACAAGAGCCTGAACTTCATCGTGCGTCTGGAGGGCAAGGACGCTTTCGGCCGCGACAGCGACCTCGCCATCGTGCAGGCGCCGCGCTCGCTCCCCCGGGTCGTGCCGGTGCCCATCGAGAGCGCGCAGCGCACCCTCGTGCTCCTCACGGGCATCGTGCAGGCCTTCGTGCAAAAGCTCTTCGCGGGCATCCGGGTACTCGGCTGTTACCAGTTCCGCGTCACACGCAATAGCGACCTCTTCGTCGACGAGGAGGAGATCGACGACCTGCGCCGCGCGCTCGAGGGCGAGCTCGCGCACCGCCGCTACGGCGCCGCGGTGCGGCTCGAGACCTCCAACGACTGCCCGGCCGACATCGTGCAGTTCCTCCTGCGGCAATTCGCGCTGCACGAGGTCGACACCTACAGCGTGCCCGGCCCGGTCAACTTGAACCGCCTCTCGGCAGTGTACGACCTGGTGCAGCGCCCGGACCTCAAATATGCGGTGTTCACGCCCGGCGTGCCGCGGCGCCTGGCGGGCAACACGGACCTCTTCGCCAGCATCCGCCAGAAGGACATCCTGCTGCACCATCCCTTCCAGAGCTTCGCGCCGGTCATGGACTTCCTGCGGCAGGCGGCCAACGACCCCAACGTGCTCGCCATCAAGCAGACGCTCTACCGGACGGGCAGCGACTCGCCGATCGTGGATGCGCTCGTCGCGGCGGCAGGGGCCGGCAAGGACGTGACGGTGATCATCGAGCTGCGCGCCCGCTTCGATGAGGAAGCCAACATCGAGCTGTCGAATCGCCTGCAGGAAGCCGGCGCGCACGTCATGTACGGCGTCGTCGGCTACAAGACGCACGCCAAGCTCGCCATGGTGGTCCGCCGCGAGCCGGGCGGGATCCGGCGTTACTGTCATCTCGGCACCGGCAACTACCATCCGCGGACCGCCCGGCAATACACCGACTACGGCCTCTTCACGTCCAATGACGAGGTCGGCCAGGACGTGCACGAGCTCTTCCTGCAGCTCACCAGCCTGACCCGGACGCCAAAGCTCAACCGCCTGATCCAGTCGCCCTTCGGCATGCACGAGAGCTTCATCGCCAAGCTGGACCGCGAGGCCGCGCACGCCCGTGCCGGTCGTCCGGCGCGGATCATCCTCAAGATGAATGCGCTGGTGGAGCAGCAAACGATCGAGGCGCTGTACCGCGCTTCCTGTGCCGGAGTGCGGATCGACCTCATCGTGCGCGGGGTCTGCGCGCTGCGGCCGGGAGTGCCGGGCGCCTCCGAGAACATCCGCGTCCGCTCCATCGTCGGTCGCTTCCTCGAGCACTCCCGCGCCTTCTACTTCGAGAATGGCGGCGAGCCGGATCTCTACTGTGCGAGCGCGGACTGGATGGAGCGCAACTTCTTCCGCCGCGTGGAGGTGGCCTTCCCCATCCAGCGTCCCTCGCACCGCCAGCGCATCCTGGAGGATCTGACGCGCTATCTCGATGACAACTCGCAGGCGTGGTGTCTGCTTCCGGACGGTCGGTACGAGCGGGTTCCTGCGGGCAAGGAAGCGCCCCGCAGTGCGCAGGGGGAGTTACTCGCGAGCTATGCCGCGGGCCCCTCCTTCACGCCGCCCGCCGACGGATCGGCCTGAGGCTTACCGTCCCCGCGTGAACACCCGCAGCCGCAGGCCCGCGGCGCGCAGGTAATCGACTTCCTGCTGCAGGTCGGCCGAGGTCAGCGGGTGGTCCTTGAGCCACCGCGGCGGGAAGTGCAGCTCGAGCGACTTCGGCGCCGCCGAGACCGCGATCGGCGGCAGCGCCTCGGGGCTGCGGCCGCGGTGCAGCAGTACCGCCAGGCGCAGGAGGACGATGAGATGGATGGCGCTGCGGTCCCACGGCGGGACCAGCTCCTCCAGACCCTCGAGCGCGAGCTTGCGGCGGTGGCCGCCCACCAGGCGCGCGAGCAGCCGCTGCTCCTCGCGGGAGAAGCCGGGCATGTCGGCGTTCTCGAGCAGGTAGGCACCGTGCCGGTGATAGCCGCTGTGGGAGACATCGAGGCCGATTTCGTGCAGCCGCGACGCCCAACGCAGCAGCAGAGCCGCGGGCGGATCCCCGTGCAGCCTCCAGGCATCCCGCGTCTCGGTGAGGAACTGCAGGGCCGTCGTCTCCACTCGCTCCGCTTGCGCGAAGTCGACGTGGTAGCGGTGCTGCATGCCGCGGACGGTGCGGTCGCGCGCATCCTCGTCCGTGAAGCGGCCCAGCATGTCGTAGAGCAGCCCCTCGCGCATGGCGCCGTCGGCGATCCGCATCTCCTTGAGGTCGAGGCCCGCGAAGACCTCCGTGAGGATGGCGATGCCGCCGGGGAAGACAGGACGGCGATCCTCGGTCAGGGCGGTGAGCTTCAATTCCCGCACGTGTCCCGCCTCGACCAGGTAGGTAATGGTTCGCTCGAGACCGGCTGGCGTGATCAGCGTCGACTGCGGATCGAGCTCGCGGATGGCCTCGCCGATCGCCCGCACGGTGCCGGAGCTGCCGGCGGAACGCTCCCAGCCGCGGCGCCGGAAGGCCGCCTGCACGGGCTCGAGCTCCAGGCGCGCAGCCAGGCGGGCTCCGGCCATGCGCTTGGCGGAGATCTTGCCGTCGCGGAAGAAGCGCTCGCTCAGGCTCACGCAGCCCATCTGCAGGCTCTCGAGCTCGAGCGGGGTGAGCCCCTCGCCGATGATGAGCTCGGTGCTGCCGCCGCCGATGTCCACCACCAGGCGCCGGCCGGGCTCGCTCGGCATGGTGTGCGCGACGCCCGCATAAATGAGTCGCGCCTCCTCCATGCCGGAGATGATCTCGATGGGATGTCCGAGCGCCTCGCGGGCGCGCTCGAGGAAGGCCTGCTTGCGATGGGCGACACGGAGGGCATTCGTTCCAACGACACGGACGCTGTCCGCACGCATGTCGCGCAGCCGCTGGCCAAAACGCTGCAAACACGCCAGAGCACGCGCCGCCACCTCCTTGTCGATGCGGCCATTCTCCTCAACTCCCGCGGCCAGGCGCACCATCTCACGCAGACGGTCGATGATGACGAGCTGGCCGTGCGTATACCGCGCCACGACCAGATGGAAACTGTTGGAGCCGAGGTCTACCGCGGCGAGGACGTCGGGAACGGGATGCGCCGCCGGCTCCGCGTCCGCCTTCTGGCTGTCGCGGATGGGAGCGGCAGGGCGCACGCGGTGCGGTCGGTCGTCAGGCGTTGAAGGAGGACCCGCAGCCGCAGGTCGTCGAGGCGTTGGGATTGCGGATGACGAACTGCGCGCCGTCCAGGCCTTCCTTGTAATCGATCTCCGCCCCCATGAGGTATTGCACGCTCATGGGGTCGACCAGGAGCTTCACCCCCTGGTTCTCGATGCAGGTGTCGCCGTCCTGGATCTGCTCGTCGAACTCGAAGCCGTACTGCAGGCCGGAACAGCCGCCGCCCTGGACGAAGACGCGCAGCATCAGGCTGGGATTGCCTTCGCCCTGGATGAGCTCGCCCACCTTGCGGGCGGCCGCGTCGGTGAAGAGCAGTGCGGGGGCTTCCAGCGAGGCTTCTGCGGTGCTCATTGTGGGTCGGAACTCCTCGAAAATGCGGGCCGGAGGCTCATGGCGTCCAGTCTAGAAGGCCCTACCCCCGGGGTCAAAGCCCGGGGTCTCAGGTCGCGGCGATATCCGGCTCGCCTTCGGTCAGGCGGACCAGCTTACCCGTGATCTGGGCGCCCAGGGTCATCTCGATGATCCCGTAGTACACATTGCCCTCCACGCGCGCGCTCGCCCCGAGGACGACGCGCCCGCGGGCCACGATATCGCCCCGGACGGCCCCGTGCAGGACCAGGTCGATGACCTGTACCGATCCCTCTATGGAGCCGGTATCGCTGATAGACAAGGAGGCGGCGGTGGTGAGATCGGCCCGGACGTCCCCCGCCACCTGGCCGTCGAGGTGCAGCCCGCCGCCGAACTCGAGGTCGCCATGGACCCGCACCGACTTCGCGATCAGCGTATCGATCCGCACGGACTTGGAGTCGCGGTTGAACATGTACTCGGCTCCCTCGGCGTGCTAAGGCACGACCACCGCGCTCCAGGGGAATGTCTGCGTCAGCGGGGCGACATCCTTGCGGCTGGAGCTGACCTGGACCGTGAGGTGCTCCGGGCGGAAGCCGGCCGGCAGGACGACGGCTTGGTCTAGCTCCTGATAGTAGCGGAAGTCGTACGGCACCGTGGCCGGGCTGCCCGGCGAGAGTGCCTCGCTGTCGAGACTGAGGGGCTTGCCTCCGGCCGCCTGCCCGTCAACCGCCAGGCTGACGGTCCCGGTAGTCATGCCGTCGGTTTTACCGGCCCGCACCAGGGAGACATGCACCAGGTAATGGTCTGCGGGCTTGGCCGAGGAGAGGCGCACCGTGCCCACACGCAGTCCGATCGCCGGAGCCCCCTCGGCGACGACGGCGCTGTAGAAGGCCAGCTCTTCCGTCTGCCGGGCCACCTGCGCCTGCAGCTCGCTGATGGTGCGCGTGACGACCTGGTCCTCACGGGCCTGGCCGGCGTTGGCGGTCTCGAGCTCGATGATGCGGGCCTGAAGGGTGCGATTGCTGGCCTCGAGGTGCTCGATCGAGCTCTGCAGGCGCGCGTGCTCCTTCGTGGCATCGACGATGTTGTAGCCGGCCCGGTACTGCCCGTACTCGAAAGCCACGCCGAGCCCCACCAGGCCGAGCACGACGATTGCGGCGGCCAGGATCGTCCGCCAGAGCGGCGCGTGCGGGCGGATGACCAGCTCGGGATGTCCGATTTTCATGCGTTGCGCAGGCTTCGTGCGGTCATTCGGCGGGTTCCGGCTCGCGGTGGGGGCGGCGCTCGCTTTCGCCCCACCACTGCGGAAGCGGCGGGGGGCCGAGCGGAAAGGCCAGGGGCGCGAGCTCCTGGAGCGCGCGTCGATAGACCGCGCGCTTGAAGTAGATGATCTCCCGCACCGGGTCCCAGAAGCTCACCCATCGCCACTCGTCGAATTCAGGCTCGTCGGTACGCTCGAAGTCGAACTGCATCGGCTCGTGCCGCAGGCGCAGCAGGAACCAGCGCTGCTTCTGGCCGATGCAGACCGGCTGCTGGTTACGGCGCACGTAGCGCGACGGCAGCCGGTACCGTAACCAGCGAGCGGTGTGCCCGACGAGCTCGACATCGGCCCGCTCGAGCCCGATTTCCTCGTTGAGCTCGCGAAACACCGCCTGCTCCAGGCTCTCACCCACGCGGATGCCGCCCTGCGGGAACTGCCAGCCGCGCCCGCCCGAGCGCCGACCCAGGAAAACCTCGCCGTCGCCGCGCATCAGGACGATGCCGACGTTTGCGCGAAAGCCATCCGAGTCGATGACGTCTCTGACCATGAGAGGCTTTTATCAAGCGTAGCTTGTGCTGGGCAAGCTCCAGCTTCTAGGCTAACCCCTCTTTGACCCTCGCGGCTGTGAATTGAAGTCGATCTCCACACTCCATCGTGTCAGCGGCGGCGCCTGGAAAGGCCTGGCCGGCCTGCTCGTGCTCGCGGCCGCGGTGTTCGTCGGCTCGCTCCTGCTCGGCAGCGTCGAGCTCTCGCCGGCGCGGGTCCTGGGCGCATTGTTGGGTTCCGGCGACAACGTGGCCCGCAGCGTCGCGCTCGCAGTGCGGCTGCCCCGGACCCTGGCGGCCTTCGGGGTGGGAAGTCTGCTCGCCCTCGCCGGCGTGCTGCTGCAGGCGCTCTTTCGCAATCCGCTGGCCGACCCCTTCGTGCTCGGCGTATCCGGGGGTGCGGCGGTGGGCGCGCTGCTCGCCATGATTGCAGGCGCGGCGGTGTTGACGATTCAGGGATCGGCGGTCGCCGGCGCGGTGGTCGCGGTGGTGATCGTCCACCTGCTCGCGCGCAGCGGCGGGACGACCCGGCTGCTCCTGACGGGGGTCGTGCTGGCGAGCGCGTGCGGCGCGCTGGTGACGGTGCTGCTCTCGATCGCGGACGTGTCGCGCCTGCGCGGCATGGTGTTCTGGCTGGCCGGCGATCTGGAATGGGCGATCGATCCCTGGGCGAGCGCGGTGACCGCTCTCCTCGCGGTCGCCTTCGCCGTACTCATGGCGCGTCCGCTCAACGTGCTCGCAGCCGGTGAGCTGCGTGCGCGCAGCGTCGGCATGAAGCTCGAGGCCTGGCGGAGCTTCGTGTTCGTCGGATGCGCCGTCCTGACGGCGGTCGCGGTCGTGAGCGCAGGCACGATCGGCTTCGTCGGGCTCATCACGCCGCACATCGTGCGGCTCGCTTTCCGCACGAGCGATCATCGCGTGGTCGCTCCGGCCTCGGCCCTGCTCGGCGGGACGCTGTTGGCCCTGGCGGATGTGGCGGCCCGCACGGTCATCGCGCCAGCCCAGCTTCCCGTCGGGGCCATCATGGCGCTGCTCGGCGCGCCGCTCTTCATCGTGCTGCTGCGGCGGCGGGCCTGAAGAACATCATTTGACTACGTTCTTCGAGACGGCGACGCGATCGCGCCCCGCGCTCTTGGCGCGGTAGAGCGCCGCATCGGCCTCCGCGATCAGGCGGTCGGCGACCGCCTTGTAGTCGCGGGTGGTGGCGTCGGGCGCCGCGGCGGCAACGCCGATCGACAGAGTGACCGCCTCGGAGGCGTGGCCGCCGATGGCCACGGGCTGGCGGCGCACGGCATCCAACACGCGGGCGGCGACCCGCTCACCGTCGCCGATGTTGCCTTGCGGCAGCACGATCGCGAACTCGTCTCCGCCGTAGCGCACGCCGGTGTCGCTGACGCGCATCTCGCCGTCGATCCGTTGCGCCACTTCCCGCAGTACCGCATCGCCGGCGAGGTGTCCGTAATGATCGTTGATACGCTTGAAGTGGTCGACGTCGATCATGAGGCAGGCGACGTGCTGCCGCGCGCGCTGGGCGCGTGCCATCTCCTCGCGTAGCCGCGACTGCAGGTAACGCCTGTTGTGAAAGCCTGTCAGGAAGTCCGTCAGGCCGCTGCGCACCAGGCGCGCGCGGTTGACCGCGTTCTCGATGCAGATGGCCGATACCACGCCGAGGTGCGCCAGGAAGTCGCTCGCCAGGTCGCTGGTGAAGCGCCGCCCGTCGGCGCTGAAGAAGACCAGCACGCCGTCGAGCTGCTCCTGACGGGTCAGCGGAATGAGCGCCACGCTGCCGCCGCCGCGGATGCCGGGCAGCAGCAGCTCGTGGTCGGCGAGGCGGAACGGCCCGAGCCAGGGGCGCTCGAGGTTGGCGACCTGCGGTGCGGCGGTGATCAACGCATCGACGAAGGAGACGCCCTCGAGCTCCTCGAGGAGGAACTCATCGCCCGAGAGCAGGTGCCGGATCTCGTGCTGCGGGTCGTGCAGGTGCAGCCTCACCGCATCGAGCTGGTAGGACTGGCGCAGGCCTTTGATGAGACGATCGAGGAGTTGCGCGAGCGACCCGGCGCGCAGCAGCTCCAGCTCCCTCTCCTGGGTCTTGCGGAAGAGCGACTCGTTGCGTCCGACCTCGTCCGTGAGGTCCCGGAGCCTCGCCCGCAGCCGCTCATTCTCTTCCTCGAGCTCTCGCTGACGGTCTGCAGCCATGGCGCGCCCTTCGCTACCGCGGCTATGCCCGGCGCTCCGCGACGGTGCGCCGGTCCTTGAGGTACTCGCAGCCCTGACGCATCAGCGCGACGAAGACGTCATGGTCGCGAGATACCACCGCCGCGCGCAGGCGCTCGACTGCCTTGGCCAGGGCCTCGAGCGATTCCGCGCCGTAGTCGTTGAGGCTCTGGATCTCGAAGTAGAGCTCCGGACTCTCCTGCGCCACGCGGCTCGCGACGTCGAGCTGCGCGTCGAAAGTGGTGCTCGAGAGCCGCGCCAGACGCGGCGCAGCCTCGCCGCTTTCCGCGAGCGCAGTGAAGAATGCGATGTTGAGAGCGTGCGAGAGGCCCAGCACATAAGCGATGAGCCGGTCGTGATCGTCCAGGCTCATCACTACCTGCTCGGCCATCGTGGGCGCGAAGAGGGCCCGTGCCTCGGTCAAGGCCTCGGCGCTGCCCAGGTCGACGAAGATGACATGCCGTCCCGAGAGCAGCTCCGTGTCCGGTCCGAACATCGGATGAATGGAGGTGACGCGGCAGCCATGAGACTTGAGCGCCATCAGCCCGGCGCGCAGGGGCGACTTCAGCGAGCCGACATCGAAGATGACACCGGCGGGCCGGCGCAGCGCCAGCTCGCGCAGAATGGCATCGGTCACGCCGAGAGGCGTCGCGAGCACGATGTAGTCGTGTTTGAGGTCGGTGGTCCGCCAATCCGGGACGCGCGGAACACCGTCCGGTCCCTCGTGGGGGTCTGCCACCTCGACGGCAAAGCCCTGCGAGGCCAGGAACTGGACGAACCATCGGCCCATCTTGCCGGCGCCGCCGATGACGAGGGCCCGCCGGCCGGAGCCCGCGCCCCGGGTGGCGACGCTGAACTGCTCCTGGGTCGTCAGGGAGGAGCGGATGAGCAGGCGCAACAGCTCCTCGGCGAGGGCCGGTGCGATACCGACCTCGCGCGCCGCCGCCCGCGCGCCCTCGATCACCTCGCGCTCGCGCTCATAGTCGCGGGTCGGATGGCCGGTCGCCTTCTTCACGCGGGCCACTTCGCCGCTCAAAGCCTTGCGCTCACCGACCAGCGCGAGCAGCTGACGGTCGATCTCGGTCAGGCGGCGGCGCAGGTCATCGAGGGTCACATCGTCCCGCGGCATAGGGATCTTTCGGAGCCGAAACGGCAGGTGGGAGTTCCCTTTTATCGGCCTGGCGTGACCGCTGCAAGTGGCGCTCGCGGCCGGCGCGCCGACATCGGATTTCCCTTAACATCATGTCCCTATGACGCGACACATCGAGTTGCTGCCGGAACCGCTCCCGCCGGAGCCCCTGGTCCTGCTCAATCGCTGGATGGCCGAGGCCTGGCAGCATCGGCACCAGCCGAACCCCAATGCCATGGTGCTCGCCACCAGCGACCCGGCCGGGCATCCCTCGGCCCGGGTGGTGCTCTGCAAGGAGGTGGTGCCGCTGCCGGGGTACCTCGTCTTCTATACGAACTACCTCTCGCGCAAGGGCCGGCAGCTCGCCGAGAACCCGCGGGCGGCGGCGGTGATCCATTGGGATTCGCTGCACCGCCAGGTGCGCATCGAGGGGCCGGTGCTGCAGGCGCCGGCCGCGGACAGCGATGCCTACTTCGCCTCCCGGCCGTGGCCGAGCCGCGTGGGCGCCTGGGCGAGCGCGCAGAGCGAGCCGGTCGCCTCACGCGAGGCGCTGCTCACGGCGGTGGGAGCGACGGCGGAGCGATTCGGCGCCCCGCTCCCCGGCCTGCCGGGGGCGGAGAGCGGGATCGACATCGTCATCCCGAGACCCCCTCATTGGGGCGGCTATCACCTCTGGGCCCAGACCGTGGAGTTGTGGGTGGAAGGCGAGGCACGGGTGCACGACCGGGCTCGCTGGAGCCGCGACCTCACGGAGCTGCCGAGCGGATTCTTCGAGGCGGGACCCTGGACCTCCACGCGTCTGCAACCCTGAGCCTTCCCCGGGACGCATCGGTGCCGCAGGACGGTACCGAGAGGCGGCTGTGCCCGCTCGCCGCGCGCGATCTCGAGGTCGCGGTCGGCGCGCGGCGGCTGGTGAGCGGGCTGTCGCTGGAGTTTCGCCCGGGGGAGTTCGTGGCCGTCCTGGGGCGCAACGGCTCGGGCAAAACGCTGACGCTGCATACGCTCGCGGGGCTGCGGCGGCCGCAGCGCGGCGACGTGCTCCTCGATGGGGCGCAGATGGAGAGCCTGACCCGGCGCGCGGTGGCGCTGCGGCTGGGACTGCTCGCGCAGGATGTCGAGGAGTCCTTCGTCACCACGGCGCTCGAGGCGGTGCTCGTGGGGCGGCATCCGCACCTGAAGCTCTGGGAGTGGGAGTCGGCCGAGGATGAGCGGATTGCGCTCGAGGCGCTGGCGGCCGTGGATCTCGAGGGGTTTGCCGGGCGGCGTACGGACACGTTGTCGGGCGGGGAGCTGCGGCGGGTGGCGGTGGCGGCGCTGCTCGCGCAGGCGCCGGCGGTGTTTCTGCTCGATGAGCCGTCGAACCATCTGGATCCGGCGCACATGCTCGGGATCCTCGGGCTGTTTCGGGAGCTGTGCAGCGCGGGAAAGACGGTGATCGCGACCCTGCACGATCCTACGGTGGCGGCGCGATTCGCGGATCGGGCGCTGCTGCTGCATGGGGATGGGCGGTGGGCGGCGGGGGCGGCCTCGGAGCTGCTCACGGCGCAATCGCTGAGTGAGCTCTATCTCGCGCCCATGTTGGAGTTGGAGAAGGACGGGCGGCGGATATTCGTGAGCGCCTAGAGGTCGCCGAACTGGTGCTGCAGCAGTGTCAGGGCCGCCACGGCTGCCGTCTCGGTACGCAGCACTCTCGGCCCCAACCTCACCGCGAGAAATCCGGCGCCGATCGCCGCCCGCTGCTCGATCTCCGTCAGGCCGCCCTCCGGGCCGATCAACACGATGATCCTGCGCTCCGGCACCTCGAGATCGCCGGCGCGCTCGCTGCCGGTCGGCGAAAGCAACAGGCGCGCGCTCGTCGCATCCACATCGCGCAGGAACTCGGGCAGTGCCTGCGGGGCGGCCACCTCAGGCAGCCTGTTGCGCCCGCTTTGCTCGCAGGCGGCCACGGCGATGCCTTGCCAGTGGTGGAGCTTGCGGTCCGACTGTTTCGGATCGAGCTTCACGACGGTGCGGTCGGTCAGCACCGGGACGATGCGGGTCACGCCGAGCTCGGTCGCTTTCTGCACGATCCAGTCCATCCGCTCCCCGCGTGAGACGCCCTGCGCCAGAGTGAGGGAGAGCGGGGATTCTCGGTCCGTGGCTTCGCGGTCTCCGACGGCGACGATCACGGCGGTCTTGCGGAACTCCTCGATCCGGGCGGCGTGCTCGCCGCCACGGCCGTCGAACAGGGCGAGCGGATCGCCGGGGCGCAGCCGCAGGACCCGCGTGATGTGGTTGGCGGCATCACCTTCGATCGTCTGCCGCTCGCCTGCGGCGAGCGGTCCCGGGACGTGAACACGCGTCAGTCGCATGTCGCGAGCTCGATGCCTTCGCGAGCGACCTCGACGATGAGGTCGATCTCCTCGGGGGTGATCACGTAGGGAGGCATGAAATAGAGGACCGTGCCGATCGGGCGCAGGAGGACGCCGCGGCTGAGCGCGTGGCGGTAGATCTTCAGGCCCCGGCGCTCCTGCCAGGGGTAGGGTTGGCGGCTGGCCTTGTCGCGCGCCAACTCCACGGCGACGATCATGCCGTGTTGGCGGACTTCGGCCACGTGGGGGTGCGCCTCGAGCTCGCGCGCTTTGGAGCCCAGGTGAGCGGCGAGGCTGCGGTTGCGTTGCAGGACGCCGTCGGTGCGGAAGATGTCGAGACTCGCGAGGGCGGCCGAGCAGGCGAGCGGGTTACCGGTGAAGCTGTGGGAGTGGAGGAAGGCAGTCAGCTTGGTGTACTCGTCGTAGAACGCCGAGTAGATGGGATCCGTGGTGACGACCGCCGAGAGAGGCAGGTAGCCCGCCGTCAGGCCTTTCGACAGGCAGATCATGTCAGGCCGGATGCCGGCCTGCTCGCAGGCGAACATCGTCCCGGTCCTGCCGAATCCAACGGCGATCTCGTCCGCGATCAGATGCACGCCGTAGCGGTCGCACGCCTGGCGCAGGAGGCCGAGGTAGACCGGATCGTACATGCGCATGGAGCCGGCGCACTGGACCAGCGGCTCCAGGATCACCGCGGCGGTCTCGTCGGCGTGGGCCGCGAGCGCAGCCTCCATGTGCGCGAACTTGCGGCGGGAATGATCCGCCCAACTCTCTCCCGGCTCGCGCTCGAAGCAGTCCGGCGAGGGCACGGTGATCACCGGCATGAGCAGCGGCTCGTAGATTTCCTTGTAGAGCTCGACGTTGCCGACGGCGAGCGCTCCGAGCGTCTCGCCGTGGTAGCTGTTGGACAAGGTGATGAAGCGCCGCTTGGCGCTCCTGCCGACGTTGCGCCAATAGTGGAAGCTCATCTTCACCGCCACTTCCACCGCGGAAGAGCCGTTGTCGGCATAGAAGCAGCGCGTGAGGCCCGCCGGCACGATGGCAGTCAGCGCCTCGGAGAGCGCGATCACCGGCTCGTGCGTGAAGCCCGCCAGGATGACCTGCTCCAGCCGCTCGAGCTGCTCGCGCACCGCGGCGTTGATGCGCGGATTGGCGTGCCCGAAGAGATTCACCCACCAGGAGCTGATGGCATCGAGGTAACGCCTGCCGTCGAAGTCCTCCAGCCACACCCCCGAGCCGCGGCGGATCGGAATCATGGGAAGGTCCTCATGGTCCTTCATCTGGGTGCAGGGGTGCCAGACGTGGGCGAGATCTCGTGCGGCGTAGGAGGCATTGGCGGAAGTCATGGCCGCATTGTGGCATGATGCGCCGGCCATGCATGGCTCCCAACTACAGTATTTTCCGGTCTCGCTCACCTTCCTGCTGATCTTCTGGGGCCTGATCATCCTGCTGATCGGCCTCGCAACCCTGCGGGCGCTGAAGTATGCGTCGCTCTCCATGGGCATCACGGAAAGCGCGCTGATCGCGATCCTCGGCGCATCCCTCCTCGGCAGCTACATCAACATTCCGGTCGCCTACTTTCCCGGGCACCGCATCGTCTCCGCGGGCGAGATCAGCTACTTCGGCATGACCTATATCGTGCCCGTGGTGCGGCAGACGCACGGGACCACTCTCACGGTCAACGTCGGCGGCGCGATCATTCCCGTCCTGCTGTCGGCGTATCTGCTCTTCAAGAACCGGCTGTTCCTCCTCGGCGCGATCGGCACCGCGTTCGTCGCCACGGTCACTCACTACCTCGCGCACCCTGTTCCGGGCTTCGGCATCGCGCTGCCGATATTCGTGCCTGCCATCGCGACCGCCGTCATCGCCATCGCGCTGACACGCCGCCGGGCGGCGCCGCTCGCGTACATCAGCGGCAGTCTCGGAACGCTCATCGGTGCGGACCTTCTCAACCTGGGGGTCGTGCAGTCGCTGGGCGCTCCGGTCGCTTCCATCGGCGGCGCCGGCACGTTCGATGGGATTTTCGTCACCGGTCTCCTCGCCGTGCTCTACGCCGGACTCTCTCGCTACCTGCCTGCGTAACCGGGTCGAGCCCATGACCACACCGAGCCCCCTCGAGATCGAGCCCGCCACCGGCCTCCTCGCCGGCACGCGCCAGGTCCTCTCCCCGCATTGCGACGCCCGCCCGAAAGGCGTCGCGCCCGAGCTCATCGTGGTGCACGGCATCAGCCTGCCCGCCGGCGAGTTCGGCGGCCCCTGGATCGACCATCTCTTCGCCGGCGATCTGCGCGCCGATGCCCACCCATCCTTCCGCGATACCGCCGGTCTGCGCGTCTCCGCCCATTGCGTCATCCGCCGCGACGGCGCCATCACGCAGTACGTGCCCTTCGGCAAGCGCGCATGGCACGCCGGCCAGTCCCAATATCAGGGCCGGTCCGCCTGTAATGATTTCTCGATCGGCATCGAGCTGGAGGGAACCGACTCGATCCCCTACACGGATGCGCAGTACGAGAGCCTGGCCGCGCTCATCGAGGCGCTCCTCGCCACCTACCCCACGCTCTCCCCGGAGCGGATCGCCGGCCACAGCGACATCGCTCCCGGCCGCAAGACCGATCCCGGTCCGGCGTTCGATTGGCCGCGGTGCCGGAAAATGGTTTCGACATGACCGCCGGAGAGACTCGGATGAAGAGGTTCGGTTTGGCGATGGTTGCGATGCTGATCTGCGCGGCGGCGCTTCCTGCCCGGGCGGCGGCACCCTGGGTCGAAGGGACAAACTACACCGTCCTGAGCCCGGCGCAGCCGACCACGGTGCCCAAGGGGAAGGTCGAGGTCATGGAGATCTTCTCCTACGCCTGCCCTTACTGCTACAAGTTCCAACCGGCCATCCACCGGCTCGAACGCACACTGCCGCGCAATGCGCAGATGGTGTTTCTGCCGGCTTCGTTCATTCCGACCGAAGACTGGCCCATGTTTCAACAGGCGTACTTCGCCGCGCAATCGTTGGGCATCGCCAGCCGCACTCATGAGGCCATATATGATGCCGTGTGGAAGACCGGCCAGCTCGCGACCGTCGATCCCGCGACCCATCGACTGAAGCAGCCGCTGCCCACCCTCTACGATGCCGCGCTGGTCTACGCGCACCTGACGGGCATCAGCCCCAGTAAGTTTCTGGCTGCGGCCCGATCCTTCGGCGTGGCGACGCAAATGCGCGAGGCGGACGCGCAGATCGAGGCCATGCAGATCCCGGGCACGCCAGGCATCGTGGTAGACGGTAAGTACCGCGTCGATATGCAATCCCTGAAGTCAGACGACGAGGTGATCAGCCTCGTCAAATTCCTCGTCGCCAAGGCAAGCAAGCATCCGCACGCCTGACCGGCGCGTTCAGACTCTCGCCGGCCGGCTCGAGTCCCCGGAACCCGGGCGCGGGCCCCCCTCGCTCCCAACCTCCGTGTCCGGCGGCACGGCCTTCAGCCGGAAGTCCGACCAGCGCGAGTTGAGCGCCCACCGCATCGCGAATACCTGGATCGCGACGGTGAGCACCAGCGAGACGAGCCACAGAGTCACGCCGCCGGAGACCAGGTGGGCGAGCTGATCGACGTTCACATGGGAGAGGTCGAGGTTCGCAAGGCTTTGGGCCGAGAGCGACGGGTCTTCGATCGCGGAAACGAACTCGAGGATCGACCAAACGGACATGATGATCGCAAGCGGAATGAGCAGGATGCTCGCTCGCCAGCTATAGCTCCACCATACCTTGAAGGCCTGTGTGAGGGTCATGAGCCTTCTCCCGGGCCTGTGCTGCGCTTGCCGCGCTGGTGGCGCCAGAGGACCTCGGTGCCGCGCTCGTGGCGCGCCAACACCCTTGCGAGGACGAAGAGGAGGTCCGAGAGCCGGTTGAGATACTGCAGCAGCTCGGGATTGACCTTTTCCGCCCGCGCCAGCGTCCAGACCCGGCGTTCCCCGCGCCGCGCGACGGTACGCGCCAGGTGACAGGCCGCGGCCGCGGGACCGCCGCCAGGAAGAATGAACTCCTTTAGGGGCGGTAGCGGATCGTTGAACCCATCGAGGGCCGTCTCGAGCCTCGTCACATGAGCGGCGGTGATGGTTGCGAGACCAGGCACGCAGAGCTCCGCGCTAAGGTCAAAGAGCTCATGCTGCACTTCCGTCAGCAGCGCTGTCACGGCATCCGGCAGTCCGGGAACGGCGAGCAGCACCCCGATGACGCTGTTCAGCTCATCGATGGTGCCGTAAGCCTCGACCCGCGCGCCGTCCTTCGGCACGCGCGTGCCATCTCCGAGGCCGGTCGTTCCGTCATCACCCGTACGCGTGTAGATCTTGCTGAGTCTGTTCCCCATCGAGCCGCCCCCTGGCGCAATGCCAAGGCGGATTGTGCCAGACCGGGCGTTTTTGCCTATGCTTCATCGCCTACCCTGATCCAGGAACCGTCCGACGACCATGCCCTCCCGAGAACTGCAAGCCGCCCTCGATGCCGCTCAGGCGGCGGCCGAGGTGATCCGCGGTCTCTACCAGAAGAACCTCGCCGTCCGCACCAAGGAAGACCACTCCCCCGTCACCGAGGCGGACGTGCGGGCCGAGGAGACGATTCGCGCGGTATTGACCGAACGATTCCCGACGTATGGCTTTTACGGTGAGGAGACCGGCAAGCACTCCGTAGGCGCCGAAAGCGTCTGGCTGGTGGATCCCATCGACGGCACCAAGTCGTTCGTGCGGGAGTGCCCCTTCTTCTCGACCCAGATCGCCCTCATGCGTGGCGGCTGCCTCGTGCTGGGCGTCTCCAGCGCCCCCGCCTACGGCGAGCTCGCCTGGGCCGAGCAAGGCTCCGGCGCGTTTCTGAACGATCGCCCCATCCGCGTGAGCCCGATCGCGGACCTCTCCGCCGCCATCGTCTCGACCGGCAACCTGAAGACCATGACCCGCTCCGCCCGGTGGGACCGCATGGGCGAGCTGATCCGCCGCGTCAGCCGCATCCGCGGCTACGGCGACTTCGTGCACTACCACCTGCTGGCCCGCGGCTCCCTTGACGTCGTCATCGAATCCGACGTCAACATCCTCGACATCGCCGCGCTGACCGTGATCGTCCGCGAGGCCGGCGGTACCTTCACCGATCTCGCGGGCGAGGACGTTACACTCGATACCACCACGGTCCTGGCGACCAACGGCCGCCTGCACGCCGCGGCGGCTGAAATCCTCCGCACCTGAAAGCGAGAGCGGCAGCGC
>Ga0134126_10003888_pt1 | contig 18692 bp, 14 predicted proteins | sample KB31752_FD_96881 | JGI IMG/M metagenome (GOLD analysis project Ga0134126, IMG submission 96881) | Terrestrial soil microbial communities with excess Nitrogen fertilizer from Kellogg Biological Station, Michigan, USA - KB3-175-2 | ecosystem: Environmental > Terrestrial > Soil > Unclassified ...
CCGCCGGCCGACCGACGCCGAGCTGGCCATCTACTCGGTGATGTGGAGCGAGCACTGCTCCTATAAGTCGTCCCGCCGCCACCTGCGCCAGTTCGCCGAGAAGGCGCCAGAGACCGGGGTCCTGCTGGCCGGGATCGGCCAGAACGCCGGGGTCGTGGACATCGGCCAGGGCTACGCGGTCACGTTCAAGATCGAGTCGCACAACCATCCGTCCTACGTGGAGCCGTTCCAGGGCGCGGCCACCGGCGTGGGCGGCATCGTGCGGGACATCCTGGCCATGGGCGCGCGGCCCGTCGCGGTGATGGACGCGCTCCGGTTCGGGCCCGCCGACGCCCCCGACACCCGGCGGGTGCTGCCGGGAGTGGTGGGCGGCATCTCCTTCTACGGCAACTGCCTGGGTCTGCCCAACATCGGCGGCGAGCTGGTCTTCGACCCCTGTTACGCGGGCAACCCGCTGGTCAACGCGCTGTGCGTGGGCGTGCTGCGGCCCGCCGACCTCAAGCTGGCCGCCGCCACAGGGACCGGCAACCGGGTCATCTTGTTCGGGTCCCGCACCGGGCCGGACGGCATTGGTGGTGCCTCGGTGCTGGCCAGCGCCTCTTTCGGCGGCTCGGGGGAGGGGGCCAAGCGGCCCAGCGTCCAGGTGGGCGACCCGTTCATGGAGAAGCTGCTGGTCGAGTGCTGCCTGGAGCTGTACGCCGCGGACCTGGTCGTCGGCATCCAGGACCTGGGCGCGGCCGGGGTGGCCTGCGCCACCACCGAGCTGGCCGCCGGCGGCAAGTCAGGGATGCGGGTCGCGCTGGACACGGTGCCGCTGCGCGACGCCTCGCTCGGCCCGGCCGAGATCCTGATGAGCGAGTCCCAGGAGCGCATGATGGCCGTGGTCACCCCGGCCGACGTAGACCGGTTCCTGGAGATCTGCGCCCGGTGGGAGGTGCCGGCCACGGTGATCGGCGAGGTCACCGACACCGGCCGGCTCGAGATGACCTGGCACGGCGAGCAGGTGGTGGACATCCCGCCCGGCAGCGCCGCCGACGACGGGCCGCTCTACGACCGGCCGGTGCGCCGCCCCGCGGCCCAGGACGCGCTGGCCGCCGACGATCCGTTCTCGCTACCTCGGCCCGCCGGTGCGGCCGAGCTGCGCGCGGCCCTGCTGACCGTCCTGGCCGCCCCGGACGCGGCCGACAAGACCTGGGTCACCGAGCAGTACGACCGCTACGTGCGCGGCGACACCGTGCTGGCCATGCCGCACGACGCCGGGCTGATCCGGGTCGACGAGGCCACCGGCCTGGGCGTGGCCCTGGCCACCGACGGCAACGGCCGGTACTGCCTGCTCGACCCCTATGCCGGCACCCAGCTGGCGCTGGCCGAGGCGTACAGGAACGTGGCCGCCACCGGCGCCCGCCCGCTGGCCGTGACCAACTGCCTGAACTTCGGCTCGCCCGAGGACCCCGAGGTGATGTGGCAGTTCACCGAGGCGGTGCGCGGCCTGGCCGACGGCTGCCTGGCCCTGGGCGTCCCGGTTACCGGCGGCAACGTCAGCTTCTACAACCAGACCGGCACCGCGGCCATCCAGCCCACCCCGGTCGTCGGCGTCCTCGGCGTGCACGATGACGTGCGCCGCCGGGTCGGCTCAGGCTTCAGCTCGGCCGGGGCCACGCTGATGCTGCTCGGCGAGACCAGGCCGGAGTTCGGCGGCTCGCTGTGGGCCCGGGTGGCGCACGGCCACCTGGGCGGCCGCCCGCCGGCGGTGGACCTGGCCGCGGAGCGGGCGCTGGCCCAGGTGCTGGTGACCGCGGCCGCCCGCGGGCTGCTGGACGCCGCCCACGACCTGTCCGACGGCGGGCTGGCGATGGCGCTGGCCGAGTCCTGCCTGGCTGGCGGGATCGGTGCGCGGGTGACGCTGCCGGGCGACGACTTCACGCTGCTGTTCAGCGAGTCGGCGGGCCGGGCCCTGGTCGCGGTCCGGCCGGGCCGCGAGGCCGAGTTCGCGGCCCTGCGCGCGGAGGCCGGGGTGCCGGGTGACGTGATCGGCCAGACGGGCGGTGACGCGCTCGAGGCCGGCGGCTTCACCGTGAGCCTGGACGAGCTCGCGGCCACCCACCGTGAGACCCTGCCGGGCCTGTTCGGCTAGTTGATCATGGGCGTGGATGTCCCAATTGCTGTGTGGGTGGGCTAGGCGCCCCACCAGAAGGAGATGAGCTGGCTGCCGGGGGCCGATTTGGCGCAGGGGGTCAATACCGCGGGGCTGCCGGGCTGGCCGGTGCCGCCAGCGGTCAGGCAGCGGCCGCTGGCCAGGTTGCGGTACTGGCCGTTCTGGCGCTGGCTGTCCTCGTCACCGCCGAGCTTCTGCCAGCGCTGGGCCGCGCCCAGGTCGCAGCGGCGCAGCGCCAGTACCGGACCGTGCTTGCGCGTCACCGAGGCCAGGCACTGCCCGGACGGCACGTAGATGAACACCATGGTCCCGCCGGCCATGGTGTCGGCGGTCCACTGCGGGTCGCCCTGCGGTCGGCTGGCGGCCGACGGCATGGCGCCCCAGTGCAGGTCACCGTCTGAGGGGCGCAGCAGCCGGGCCCGGCCGTGCGGCTGGGCCACGATCCCGACCGTCTGCACGGACGAGACCCTGGTCGGAAGCTGTTCGATGCGGCGCGCGGCGTGGGCCGGGCTCGTGATGAGGTACGCGACGACTCCCCCGGAGGCGACGAGCACCGCTGCGCCGATGCCGGCCAGCCGGGGGGTCCACGACCCCCGGGTCCGGCCGGAACTGGTAGCGAGCTGACGCGGCATATACGAACGATTACCCCCTTCTGACCAGCGACGCAGTACATGTCGGAAAATGAGTCCACCCGATCACTCAGCGTGGTCTCGCCCCTGGGCGGCGGCCCGCGGTCTGCGCCTCATGAAACCGGAGCAACTGATGGTCAGTAGGGGGTAGTAGCGTCAGCTGGCGTGCCTGTCAGACAGCCTGATCCGGCCCGGATGGTGGCCGCCGTCAACGAGCAGCGGGCCGCCCTCGGCGAGGCGCCGCTGCCGCCGCCGGAGCGGTCCGGCCCGGCGCTGGGCCGGGCCAGCGTGACCGCGGTGCGGGCAGCGGTGGACACCGGCCGTGAGCCGCTGCGCGAAGCCATGCGGACCGCGACCCGCTTCCTGCTGGACTCGCTGGCCGAGCGGGCGCCGGGCCGGGCGGTGGAGGTGCGGGTCCCGCCGTACGCGGCGGTGCAGTGCGTGGCCGGGCCGCGCCACACCAGGGGCACGCCCCCCAACGTGATCGAGACCGACCCGCTGACCTGGCTGGACCTGGCCACGGGCCGGCTGGACTGGGGCGCCGCGGTGGCCGGAGGGAAGCTGAGGGTCAGCGGCCCGCGCGCGGATGTGTCCGAGTACCTGCCGCTAGTACGGCTCAGGCCGGGGCCCTGACGGGGGCGTCGCCGCCGGACTGGAGGATGCGCCAGAGCCCGGCCCTGGCGAAGTACACGTTGGTGATGACCTGCAGGACGATGAACGTGACCGGCCACAGCGCCCCGCCCAGGGCCGGGACCACCCCGACCGGCAGCGCGTAGGCCATGAGCAGCCGCGCCACCCCGTCGGCCAGGATGGCCGTGCCCCAGATGATGGTGCAGACCCGCCAGATCGAGCGGAACCGCGGCACCTGGTCCCACAACTCGTCCCAGGTTCGCTCGGCGGGCCGGATCCACCGCCGCTGGGCCGGGGCATAGACCCGCCGGCCCTCCAGCAGCGGGCGGGAGACGACGAACGTGGCCGGCCGGCGGCCCAGCAGGCTCAGGTACATGTAGGCGGCCCAGGCGCCGGTCAGCAGGCCGTCCCTGGCCAGCAGGACGCGCGGGCTGCCGGTGAGCAGGGACAGCCCGGCGCTCAGGGCCAGGGTGGCCAGGATCATCACGCCCATGGTGTCGGGCCGGCGGCCGCGCACCAGGCCGGCCACCGCGCCGGCGGCCGGGGCGACGGCGCCGAGCACCAGCGCCAGCCACACGCTGCCGCCCGCCCCGCGCACGCCGTAGAAGACGGCGATGGGCACCACGATGTCGATGACCATGGTCAGCAGGGCTCGCGAAGGGCTGGGCCGGGTGGAGGTGCCCGGCGCTGGGTCGGCCGGGCCGGGCTGGGTCGCGTCGTGCGCGGCGCTGGGTGCGGTGTTCACGGGTGCGCTCCGGTCACTCGGCGGCCTGGCGACGGGTGGCCAGGGCAAACGTGGTGGCGAGCTCCTCGGCGTAGGCGTCCAGGTCGAGGTCGGGGCGGGTTTCCAGCATGAAGGGAAGACCGTCGATGGACCGCTGGATAATCGCGGCCAGCACCTGCGGGTCGAAGTCGCGGAACTGGCCGGCCTCCTGGCCGCCACGCAGGATCTCCTCGACCGGCGAGAGCACGACCAGCTCGGTGCCGGGCTCGTACGGGACCCCGCCGTTCATGAAGATCTCCAGCACGGCCTTCATCTGGCTTCGGTGCTCGGCGATGAACTGGACGTTGCCCCGGACGTAGGTCTCCAGCGCCTGTGCCGCCGACGTCACCCCGGCCATCCGCTCGGTCATGTGCCGGGCGATGGACCCGAAGACCTCCTGCGCCACCTGGGTCATCAGGTCGCCCTTGCCGTCGAAGTGGTAGGAGATCAGGCCGGTGCTGGACAGCCCGGCCCGGCGCGCGATCTGCGCGAAGGACGCGTTCGCGTAGCCGAGCTCGGCGATGGTCTCGATGGCGGCGGCCACGATCTGCGCACGGCGGGCCTCCTCGGTGAACCTCGTCCGAGTTGTTGCTCGCATGAGCTAATAGTAGCTCCCCTGAGCAATAAGGGGCATGCCGAGACCGGTCAGGCACCGTGAGCGCCGGGGACTCAGCTGGCCAGGCCGCAGTCCAGGCAGGCCCAGGCGGCCCGGTCCAGCAGGTCGGCCTGCTGCTTCCTGGGCAGGCCGCTGTTGTAGCTGGCCACCGACTGGATCGCCCCGATGGCCGCGTGCACCAGGGCCCTGGCCTGGCCGTCGCCCAGCCCCGGCCGCAGCTCGGCCAGCAGGTGGACCCATTCCTCCACGTACAGCCGCTGGAGGCGGCGCAGCCGCCGCCGGTCGGCCTCGGGCAGTACGTGCACCTCGCGCTGCCACAGCCGGACCAGGTAGCTGTCGTCGATCGCGAACGCCACCTGGCCCCGGATCAGCGCCTCGAGCTGACGGGCGCCGGCCGGCTCGGTGGCCAGGATCTGCCCGGCCTCGTCGATCAGCCGGCCCATGACCTGGTCCAGCAGGGCGACCAGGATGGCGGACTTGCTGGTGAAGTGGCGGTAGACCCCGGACCCGACGATGCCGGCGGCGGCGCCGATCTCGGCCAGGCTGACGGCGTGGTAGCCGCGCCGGGCGAACTGCTCGCCGGCCGCCCGGAGGATCTTCTCCCGCCGGTCCGGGTCGCGGGCCCGGGCCAGCTCAGCCGTGCTCATCCCGGTTCGCCGGACCTGTTCGCCCGATCCAACAGCGTCACCGGGATGTCGGCCAGCCGGGAGCGCACATACTCGCCCAGTCCCTTGGCCTGCGGGTCGGGCCGGGTGCTGGCGGCGACGCCGGCCCCGAGCAAGCCGACCACGACGAAGTTGAGCGCGCGCAGGTTGGGCAGCTCGTAGCGGCGCACCGCCAGCCCGGCCGCCTCGGGCAGCAGCTCACGGAACCGGGCCTCGGTCAGCCAGCCGGCCAGCCAGGCGTAGGACGCGTCGTCGCGGGCCCACAGTCCGACGTTGGCGTTGCCGCCCTTGTCCCCGGAGCGCGCGCCCGCGACCAGCCCCAGCGGCACCCGCCGCGTCGGCCCGGCCGGTCCTGGCTCGGCCGCCGATGCCGGACGGGGTGCCTCTGCCTGGCCGGACGGGGCCAGCTGCTGAGTGTGCGGCACCGCCTGGCGGCCGCCGTCCGGGAGCACGACCACCTGCTCCACCGCCTCCGCCGGGACCAGCGCGGGCCAGAACACCCCGTACTCGCTGGCCCCCGTGGGCGGCGTGGTGGTGTGAAAGCCGGCGTAGCCGCCCAGGGCCAGCGCCAGCACCGCGTCGGAGAACGCCCGCCCGACCCGGCGCTGGTCCGGGTCCAGCACCGTGACCCGCAGGTGCGCGGTGGCCTGCTCGTTGGCGGGCGCGTCGGGCTGGTCGAAGCGCAGCAGCCGGACGTCGGCCTGCTCGAACCGGTCCTCGCCGCCCAGCAGCCCGAACAGCTCGGCCCTGGCCCAGGCCGCCTTCTCCTCGATATCCAGCCCGGTGAGCACCAGCGTCATGGTGTTGCGGTAGCCGCCCCGGTAGTTCATGGCCACCTTGAGCGTCGGCGGGGGCGGCGTGCCCGTGGCCCCGGAGATCCGCACCCGGTCCGGGCCGGCCTGGGCCAGGGCGACCGAGTCGAAGTGCGAGACCACGTCCGGGCCCAGGTAGGCCGGGCCGTCGATCTCGTACAGCAGTTGCGCCGTGACCGTGCCCGGCGAGACCAGCCCGCCGGTGCCGTCGTGCTTGGTGATCACGCTGCTGCCGTCGGCGGCCACCTCGGCGATGGGGAACCCTGGGTAGCGCCGGTCGGTGATCTCGCTCAGGAATGAGTAGTTGCCGCCGCAGGCCTGCGGCCCGCACTCGATGACGTGACCCGCGATCACCGCGCCCGCCAGCCGGTCGAAGTCGGTCCGGTCCCAACCGTGCCACCAGGCGGCCGGGCCCACGGTCAGCGCGGCGTCCGTGACGCGCGGGCAGACGACGATGTCCGCGCCCGCCGCCAGCGCCTGGGTGATCCCCCAGGATCCCAGGTACGCATTGGCCGTCACCGGCTGGACCGCGCCATCAGCCAAGGCGTCGGCCAGCCGCTGGCCGGTGTCCAGGTGGGCCAGGTCCACGCCCGCGGCCAGCAGGTCAGGGATTCGGTCCAGCAGGTCGTCGCCGGTGATGTAGGCCACCTGCGGGTGCAGGCCGAGCCCGGCGGCGAGCTTGGCGACCTCGTCGGCCAGCCCGGCCGGGTTGATCCCGCCCGCGTTGGTCACGACCTTGATGCCGCGGTCCAGGCAGGTGCCCAGCACCTGCTCGAGCTGGGCCAGGAAGGTCCGGGCATAGCCGGCGGCCGGGTCCTTCTGCCGCGCCTTCCACAGGATGAGCATGGTCAGCTCGGCCAGGTAGTCACCGGTCAGCACGTCGATGGGGCCGCCCTCGACCATCTGCCGCGCGGCGTCGAGCAGGTCGCCGTAGAACCCCGAGCAGTTGGCGATGCGGACCGGCCGCCGCTCGGTCACCGGGCCCTCGCCCGTCGCGGCGTCAGTCATCGCCGCCACCCCGCAGCGGCGCCCGGCCCGGCCCCGGCGGGCCCGCGAACGCCTGGGCCACCTCCAGCCAGGCCGCCGCGACCGGCCCGGACGTGCGCAGCCCGGTGTCGAGTCGGTGGCGGCGCTGGGTGACCAGCAGGCAGAAGTCCAGGGCATCGCCCTCGACCAGGTCCGACGCCTCCGGCGGCCCCCAGGTCCAGGTGCTCGCGTCCGGCGCGGTCAGCTCGACCCGGACCGGCGCCGTGGGCACCGGCTGGCCGTGCAGCATGAAGCCGAAGTCCCTGGTCACCACGCCGAGGTGGGCGATGTGCCGCAGCCGGGCCGTGGCCGGGCGGGTCACGCCCAGCGAGTCGGCGATGTCCTGGCCATGAGCCCAGGTCTCCATCAGCCGGGCCGTGACCGAGGACGCCGCGCTCATGGGCGGCCCGTACCAGGGCAGCCGGGTGGCCGGGTCCAGGGCCGCGAACGTGCGCAGGTACTCCTCCCGCGCCCGGCCCAGCCAGTCGAGCAGGTCGCCGGGCGCCAGGTGGCGGTGGTCGGCGGCCACGGCGTCGGCGAACACCGCGCCGCGCGCCTTGAGCGTGGCCGCCTCGGCCCGGAACCGGTCCGGGTCGGTGGCGGCCATGGTCGCGGTCTGGTCAAAGTAGGCCAGGTGGCTGACCTGATCCCGGATGGCCCAGCCGTCGGCGGGTGTGGGCCGGTCCCAGTCGGCCGGGGCCAGCGGCGCCAGCATCGCCGTCAGCTCGGCCGACTCCGCGGCCAGGTCGGCCACCAGCGCGGCCATGTCCACGGCCATCAGCGGCCGGTCCAGACGGGAGTCCGCTTCTCCCGGAAGGCGGCCGGTCCCTCCTGGGCGTCCGCACTGCGGTAAACGGGCGTCCAGATCCGCTCGGCGGCCGCGTAGGCCTGGCTCAGCGGCTCCTCGGCGATCAGGCCCACCGTCCGCTTGGCCGCCCGCACCGACAGCGGGGCGTTGGCCGCGATCCGCTCGGCCACCGCCTGGGCCCGCGCGCGCAGATCGGCCGCCGGCACCACCTCGTTGACCAGGCCGACCTGATGGGCCCGCTCGGCGCTGATCGGGTCACCGGTCAGCAGCAGCTGCATCGCGATCCGGGGCGGCACCAGCCACGGCAGCGGCGCGGCCCACGGCGCCCCGCGGCCCACCTTGACCTCCGTGATCGCGAACTGGGCGGTGTCCGCGGCCAGGCACAGGTCACAGCTCTGGGCCAGCAGGAAGCCGCCTGCGTAGGCGACCCCGTTGACCGCCGCGATGAGCGGCTTGACCACCTCGATGTTGCGGCCCGGCTGGGGCAGGAAGTCCGGCGGCGGCACCTCGAGCCGCTCGCTGGCCATCTCCTTGAGGTCCGCGCCGGCGCAGAACGCCCGGTCGCCCGCGCCGGTCAGCACCAGCACCAGGGCGTCCGGGTCGTCGTTGAACCGGCGCAGGCCCTCCCACAGCCCGGCCCGCACCGCCGCCGACAGCGCGTTGCGGGCCTCGGGCCGGTCGATGGTCAGCCACGCCACCGGACCCGCGAGCTCGTACGTGACGACCTCCTTGCCGCCGGCAGGCGGCGCGGGGGGGATAGGGGGGTCGTCCCCCCTGGGCTGCACAGCCATGATCAGGACTCCACCGGGTCGACGCGGGCCAGCTCGGCGCCGGCGTCCACCGCCTGGCCGGCTTGCACCGCCACCTCGGCCACCACGCCGGCCGCCGGGGCTGCCACCACGTGCTCCATCTTCATCGCCTCCAGAATTACCATCGGCGCGCCCGCCTCGACCTTGTCGCCCGGCGCGACCGCCACCCGCACGACGGTGCCGGGCATCGGCGCCAGCAGCGAGCCCGCGGCGGCCAGCGCGTCGGGCGGGGGGAACCGCTCGGCCTCGGTCAGCGTCGTCGACCCGAACGGGCTGTCCACGTAGACCGCGTCGCCCGCCATGTGCACGCTGAACCGGCGGGTCACGCCGGCCACCGTCAGCTCCACCTCATCGCGGCCGGCCGCGCCCAGCCTGGCGTCCGGCAGCTCCCGGCCGTCCACCGACACGGTCAGCCCGTCGCGGTCCAGCCGGTACCGGACCTCGTGCTGCTCGCCGTCGCAGGCGTAGACGGCGTGCTGAGCCTCGCTGCGCACGTTGCGCCAGCCGGACGGGAGCCCGGCCAGCACTGGGGCGGTGGCCCGGCGGGCGGCCTGGGCGGCCAGCGCGGCGGCGGCCAGGTGCAGGTCCAGCGCCTGCCCGGCCACAGAAACCTCCAGCTTGGCCGGGTCGTGGCGGGTCAGGTAGCCGGTGTCGATCTGGCCGGCCGCGAACTCGGGCTCGCGCAGCACCGCGACCAGCAGGTCCCGGTTGGTGGTGACCCCCTGCAGCCGGGCCCCGGCCAGCGCGCGGGCCAGCCGCCGCCGGGCCGCGTCCCTGGTCGGCCCGTGCGCGATGACCTTGGCCAGCATCGAGTCATAGTGCACGCCGACCACGCTGCCGTCGGCCACCCCGGCGTCGGTCCTGACGCCGGGCAGGTCGGGGATGTCGAACCGGTGCAGCACCCCGGCCGCGGGCCGGAACCCGGCCCGCGGGTCCTCGGCGCACAACCGGGCCTCGATCGCGTGGCCGCCGATCCGGGCGCCGGTCACCTCCGGCGGCAGCGGCGCGCCCTCGGCGATCTCGAGCTGGAGGCGGACCAGGTCCAGGCCGGTGATCAGCTCGGTCACCGGGTGCTCGACCTGGAGCCGGGTGTTCACCTCCAGGAACCAGAACGCGCCACCGGGCTCCATGACGAACTCGACCGTGCCGGCGCCCACGTAGCCGATGGTCTGGGCCGCCGCGACCGCGGCCGCGCCCAGCTCGGCCCGCAGCCGCTCGTCCACGGCCGGGGACGGCGCCTCCTCGATGATCTTCTGGTAGCGGCGCTGGATCGAGCACTCCCGCTCGAACAGGTGGGCCACGGTGCCGTGGGTGTCGCCGAGGATCTGCACCTCGATGTGCCGGGGCCGCTCCACGTAACGCTCGACGAACACCGTGCCGTCGCCGAACGCCGACGCGGCCTCGCGGGCCGCCCCGGCCACCGCCTCGGCCAGCTCGTCGGCCTGCCGGACGATCCGCATGCCGCGCCCGCCGCCGCCGAAAGCCGCCTTGACCAGCACCGGGTACCCGATCCCGGCCACCGCCTCGCCCAGCCCGGCCGACCCGGCCAGCCCGGCCCCGTCCCCCGAGCCGGCGACCGTGACGCCCGGGAGCACCGGCACGCCCGCCGCGGCCAGCAGCTCCTTGGCCGCGATCTTGGAGCCCATGGCCTCGATGGCCTCGGGAGAGGGACCGACGAAGGTCAGCCCGGCCGCGGCGCAGTCCCTGGCGAAGCCGGCGTTCTCGGCCAGGAACCCGTAGCCGGGGTGCACCGCGTCGGCCCCGGTGGCCGCGGCCGCCGCGATGATGGCGTCCCCGCGCAGGTAGGTGTCGCGCGGCGCCGCGCCGGGCAGCCTGACCGCCTCGTCGGCGGCGCGCACGTAGGGGGCGCCGGTGTCGGGGTCGCTGAACACCGCCACGGTGGCGATGTCCATCTCGCGCGCCGTGGAGATGATGCGCAGCGCGATCTCGCCGCGGTTGGCGATGAGCAGCTTGGTGATGGTCGGCACGGGGTTATCCACGGGGTTAGACACGGCGCTCACATCCGGAAGACGCCGTAGCCGCGGCGTCCGGTCACCGGCGCGGAGTGCGCCGCCGACAAGGCGATGCCCAGCACCGTGCGCGTGTCGCGGGGGTCGATGAGGCCGTCGTCGTAGAGCCGGGCGGTGACGAAGAAGGCATGCGACTCCTTCTCGATCTGGGCCTCGATGGCCTGCCGCCGCAGCTCGTCGGTCTCGGCGTCGAACGGCCGGCCGGACGACTGCGCGGCCGCCCTGGCCACGATGGACAGCACCCCGGCCAGCTGGGTCGCGCCCATGACGGCCAGCCGGGAGCCCGGCCAGGCGAACATCAGCCGCGGGTCGTAGGCCCGGCCGGACATGCCGTAGTTGCCGGCCCCGAACGACGCGGCTAGGTTCAGCGTGATGTGCGGCACCGTGCTATTGGTCACGGCGTTGATCATCTTGGACCCGTCCTTGATGATCCCGCCCTGCTCGTAGGTGGTGCCGACCATGTAGCCGGTGGTGTTCTGGAGGAAGACCAGCGGCGTGTCGGTCTGGTTGGCCAGCTGGATGAACTCGGCCGCCTTCTTGGACTCCTCGCTGAACAGCACGCCGCGGGCGTTGGCCAGCACCCCGACCGGGTAGCCGTGCACGCTGGCCCAGCCGGTGACCAGGCTGGTGCCGTAGGACGGCTTGTACTCGCCGAACCGGGAGCCGTCGACCACCCGGGCCAGCACCTCGCGCGGGTCGAAGGGCACCCGGATGTCGGCCGGGGCGATGCCCAGCAGGTCGTCGGGGTCGTAGACCGGCTCGTCGCCGGGCCGCGACGGCGCCGGGCCCTGCTTGCGCCAGTTCAGGTCGGCCACGATCTGGCGGCCCAGGCGGATCGCGTCCCGCTCGTCGGTCGCGAAGTAGTCGGCCAGCCCCGACACCTGGGCGTGCATCCGGGCCCCGCCCAGCTCCTCGTCGTCGGCCTCCTCGCCGGTGGCCATCTTGACCAGCGGCGGGCCGCCCAGGAACACCTTGGCCTGGCCGTCCACCAGCACGCTGTAGTCGCACATGCCGGGCACGTAGGCCCCGCCGGCCGTGGAGTTGCCGAAGACCAGCGCGATAGTCGGGATGCCCATGGCCGACAGCTCGGTCAGGTCGTGGAAGATCTTCCCGGCCGGCACGAACAGCTCGGACTGGGTCGGCAGGTCGGCGCCGCCGGACTCGACCAGGTTGATCACCGGCAGCCGGTTGCGGCGGGCGATCTCCAGCGCGCGCAGCGACTTGCGCAGCGAGTACGGGTTCATGGATCCGCCGCGTACCGTCGGGTCGTGCGCGATCAGCACGCACTCCACCCCGGACACCACGCCGATGCCGGTGACCAGCGCGGCGCCGACCGCGAACTCGGTGCCCCAGGCGGCCAGCACCGACAGCTCCAGGAACGGGCTGTCCCGGTCGAGCAGCAACTCCACCCGCTCCCTGGCCAACAGCCGCCCGCGGCCGTGGTGGCGCTGGGCGTACCGGGGGCCGCCGCCCGCCTTGGCCAGCTCGATCTGCTCGTCCAGCTCGGCCAGTACCCGCAGGTTGGCCTCCCGGTTGGCCCGGTAGGTGTCGGCGGCCGGGTCCAGGGCCGAGCGCAGCACCGGCCCCTCGGCCGCGCGGATGGCGGCGGTCGCCGCGGTGGCATTCAACTCGGCGCTCAATACGACCTCGGCAGGCCAAGGCTGTGCTGGGCCACGTAGTTCAACACCATCTCCCTGTTCACCGGCGCGATGCGCAGCAGCCGGGCCAGGCCCCACAGCGGCACCAGGCCGAACTCGCTGCTCAGGCCGTTGCCGCCGTGGGTCTGGATGGCCTGGTCGACGGCGGCGATCGCGGCCTCGGCGGCCGCGTACTTGGCCATGTTGGCCGTCTCCGCGACGCCGGGCCCGGCGGAGCCGGGCCCGACGTCGCTTGGTGTTTGCAACACAGTGCCGGGCCCGGCGTCGCCTGGTGTTTGCAACACAGCGGGCTGGCCGTGGTCGTGCTGCCAGGCCGCCTTGGCCGTCATCAGCGCGGCCAGCTCGGTCTCGATCTTGGCCTTGGCCAGCGGGTGGGCCACCCCCTGGTGGCTGCCGATCGGGGCGTCCCAGACGGTCCTGGTCCGCGCGTAGGCGGCCGCCTTGTCCAGCGCGTACCTGGCGATGCCGACGCAGACCGCGGCGGCGGTGATGCGCTCAGGATTGAGCCCGTGGAACACCTGGGCCAGGCCGCCCAGGTCGCCGCCGACCAGCGCGTCCGGGCCCAGCCTGATGTCGTCGAAGTGCAGCGTGAACTGTCGCTCGGGCAGCATCGCGTCGACCGGCAGGTGCCGCGCGGTCAGGCCGGGGGCGTCGGCGGGCAGCAGGAACAGGGCCAGCTGACCTGCGTCCAGCCCCGGTGCCTGGGTTGCCGGCACCGCCTTCGCCGCGACCAGGATGCCCGCGGCCTCGTCCACGCCGGAGATGTAATACTTGGTGCCGCTCAGGACCCAGCCGTCGCCGTCCTGCCGGGCCGTGGTGGCCAGCCGGTGGGTGTTCGACCCGGCATCGGGCTCGGTGATGGCGAACACCACCTTGCCGGTGCCGTCCGCGATGCCCGGCAGCCACCGGCCGCGCTGCTCCTGCGTGCCGTACCGGGCCAGCACCTCGCCGCTGATCGCGCTGGACACCAGGAGCAGCAGCAGCGGGCAGCCCTGGGCCGCGGTCTCCTCGCAGACGATGGCCAGCTCGGTCACCCCGCCGCCGCCCCCGCCGTACTCGGCCGGGATGTTCACGCCGATGAATCCGGGCTCGGCCAGGGCCTGCCACAGCTCGTCACAGGACTGCCCGGCCTGGGCCCTGGCGGCGTAGTAAGCCCCGCCGAACTTGGCCGCGATGCGGCCCACGGTGGCCCTGAGCTCGGCGTGCTCGGCCGGTTCCGCGTACTGCGCCAGATCGTGAGCCGCCGCCAACCGGACCTCCAGCGTAGTTAGTGATTCACGGGTCACTAATGCTAGCCACAGCCGCCGCCTGCGGTCGAGCCCTGACACCTACTTATACGGCTGGCTATGAGGCCGATCGTGGGCTATTGACGCTGGTGATGCAAGTGCTTCATGATTCACAAACATCGCGATTAAACGGGATCGCACGCCGCCCCGTCATCTAGGGAGCCAGCCGTGCCCATCGACGTAACAAGCCTGTACAACCGGCGCGCCGACAACCGCTGGGAGCGGGTCTGCGTGGGCGACATCCTGGAGCGGGTCACCTGGAGCCGGCCCGACCGGGTGGCGATCACCGGCTGGCCGGGCGCCTTCGGCGAGCCTCGCTTCGAGCGGCTCACCTACCGCCAGGCCGACCAGATCGCCAACCAGTTCAGCCATGGGCTCCTGGCCCATGTTGCAACCCCCGAGCGTGGCCAGGCCCGGCTTAGCCGGGACCGGCCACGCGGCCTGACCAGGGGCGACCGGGTCCTGCTCATCTGCGAGAACTCCGTCGAGGCCTATCTGGCCAAGCTGGCCACGGCCAAGGCCGGGCTGGTCGCGGTGCCGGTCAACCCCTCGCTGGCCCCGGATGTGCTGGCCTACCTGATCGAGCTGGCCGAGCCGCGGTTCGTGATCGTGGACGCCGAGTTGTGGCCGGGCGTGGCCGACGTCATCGGCGCCGCCGGACTGCGCCCGGACGTGACCATTCCCATCGGGGGAACGGTGGCGCCGGGCGGCGTCTTGTTCTCCGAGTTCATCGAAGCCCAGCCGGTCACAGAGCCCGACGCGGTGGTCCACGGCGACGACATCTGGGAGATCTTGTTCACCTCGGGCACGACCGCGATGCCCAAGGGCGTCATGCTGTCGCACACCTACGCCCACATGGGCGCGATGTCGTTCGCGCTGTCGCTGACCAGGGGGCTGCGTGTCGAGGCCGACCTGACGCTCTGCTCGTTCCTGCCGGTCATCTACCACGTGGCCGACGAGGTGCTGTCGCTGCCCGCGTTCCTGGCCGGCGGGTCGCTGGTCATCGGGCGCAAGCCGGTCCCGGCGCAGATGGCCGAGGCGATCGCCAGGGAGAAGGTCACCGCGCTGTGGGGCGGGTCGCCGCAGCTGGTCAAGGCGCTCGCGGCCGAGCTGGACGCGAGGCAGCCTGGGTTGGGCGAGCACAGTCTCGACGCGCACAGCCTCCAGGTGCTGGTCTACGGCTGGGGCGCGGTCGAGCCGGCCGTCCGGACCCGGCTGCAGGAGATGTGCGGCGACCAGTTCCTGCTGGTCGGGATCTTCGGGCAGACCGAGGCCATCTCCTGCCACCGGTTCTGGCCCGACGTGTGGGAGGACACCTACCTGGCCACGGCTCCGCAGCTCAACTACGTCGGGATCCCCAACCCGCTGCTCGGCTCGACGGTGATGGACGGCGACGGCCGGCACCTGCTCGACCAGCCCGGCGTGCCGGGCGAGGCGGTCTACCGCTCGCCCGCCGTGGCCTCGGGCTACTACCGGGACGAGGCGGCGACGCAGGCGGCGTTCCGGCACGGCTGGTTCCACTCCGGCGACAGCTGCATGGTCGACGAGAACGGCCTGCGGATCATGGTCGACCGGTACAAGGACATCATCAAGTCGGGCGGCGAGAACGTCTCCAGCCTGCGGGTGGAAGCGATCTTGCACCAGCACTCGGACGTGCTCAAGGCCGCGGTAATCGGGCTCGAGCACGACCGGTGGGGCGAGGCGGTCACGGCCATCGTGGTGCCCCAGCCGGAGGCGGTGCCGGGTGTGGGCGGGCTGACCGAGGACGCGCTGATCGCGTTCTGCCGGGAGCGGCTGGCGGGCTTTGAGACGCCCAAGGGGGTGATCTTCGCCACGGCGCTGCCCGAGACGGTGGGCGGCAAGGTGCTCAAGTACAGGCTCAGGCAGCAGCTCGCCGGGCATTATCAGGCCGCTGAGCATGAGGGCGATCATGAAGCGGGCCGGGGAGGTGGGCGGGAAGTCACCTAGACTGACCCCGTGATCAAGCCGGATGGCCGCCTGACCGACGCTCTCGATCCCGACGACCAGCCGCCCAGGGACCACTGCGGGGTCTTCGGAGCCTGGTCCCCCCACGAGGACGTGGCCAAGCTGGCCTACTACGGCCTCTACGCGCTGCAGCACCGCGGTCAGGAGTCGGCCGGCATCGCGGTCAGCGACGGCAAGCGCATCGTGGTCTACAAGGACATGGGGCTGGTCCCGCAGGTCTTCGACGAGTCGGTGCTGACCACGCTGCGCGGCTACATCACCGTCGGGCACTGCCGGTACTCCACCAGCGGCGCCTCGACCTGGGAGAACGCCCAGCCCACCTTCCGGGCCACGCCCACGGCCAGCCTGGCGCTGGGCCACAACGGCAACCTGATCAACACGCTGGAACTGGCCGCCCTGGCCGGGGAGCGGGCGACGACCGGGGCGGGGCGCTCCCCGGCTCCTTCGGCCACCTCCGACACCGACGTGCTCACGGCCCTGTTCGCGGCCCCTCCGGGCGTTCCTGACGGCCTGCTGCCGCAGGAGACACTGCCGGGGATGCCTGAGGACGTTGACCCATCCATATCCCCCATATCGCCCGGCAGCGTGGAGCAGGCCGCGCTGGCCACCCTGCCGCTGGTGCGCGGCGCCTACTCGCTGGTGTTCATGGACGAGCGGACGCTGTACGCGGCCCGCGACCCGCAAGGGTTCCGCCCGCTGGTCATCGGCCGGCTGGACCGGGGCTGGGTGGTGGCCAGCGAGACGGCGGCGCTGGACATCGTCGGGGCGGCCTTCGTCCGCGAGGTCGAGCCGGGCGAGCTGATCGCGATCGACGAGCGGGGCCTGCGGTCGCGCACCTTCGCCGCGCCGCAGCAGAAGGGCTGCCTGTTCGAGCACGTCTACCTGGCCCGCCCCGACACCACGCTGTCGGGCCGAAGCGTCCAGGCGACCAGGGTCGAGGTCGGCCGGCGGCTGGCCGTCGAACACCCGGCGGAAGCCGACCTGGTCATCCCGGTGCCCGAGTCCGGCACCCCGGCGGCCATCGGCTACGCCCAGGCCAGCGGGATCCCCTACGGGCAGGGCCTGGTCAAGAACTCCTACGTGGGCCGGACGTTCATCCAGCCCAGCCAGACCATCCGGCAGCGCGGCATCCGGCTCAAGCTGAACCCGCTGCGCGAGGTGATCGCCGGCCAGCGGGTGGTGGCGGTGGACGACACCATCGTCCGCGGCAACACCCAGCGGGCCATCGTGGCCATGCTGCGCGAGGCCGGGGCGGCCGAGGTGCACGTCCGGATCTCCAGCCCGCCGGTGGCCTGGCCGTGCTTCTTCGGCATCGACTTCGCCAGCCGGGCCGAGCTGATCGCGGGCAGCCTGAGTATCGAGGAGATCCGGGTGTCCATCGGCGCCGACTCGCTGGGCTTCGTGTCGCTGGAGGGCCTGGTCGCCGCGACCACGCTGCCCGGCGGACAGCTGTGCCAGGCCTGCTTCAGCGGTGACTACCCGGTCCAGGTGGCCGAGGCCGAGAAGGGCAAGTTCGTGCTCGAGGCCGCGGCCGCCAGCGGCGGTGCCGGCGGGCGCTGACCGTGACTGCTGACGGATCGGGCGCCTCCGACGGCTCGGCCTACGCCGCGGCCGGAGTCGACATCGGCGCCGGCGATCGGGCCGTAGACCTGATGCGGGCCGCGGTGGAGCGGACGGCACGGCCCGAGGTGGCGGGCGGCATCGGCGGCTTCGCCGGCCTGTTCGACGCGTCGGCCCTGGCCCGGATGCGCCGGCCGCTGCTGGCCACCTCGACCGACGGGGTCGGCACCAAGGTCCTGATCGCCCAGCGGCTGGGGGTCTACGACACCGTCGGCCTGGATTTGGTCGGAATGGTAGTAGATGACCTTGTGGTGGTCGGGGCCGAGCCGCTGTTCATGACCGACTACGTGGTCTGCGGCGCGGTGCGCCCCGAGCGGATCGCGGCCATTGTCGGCGGTGTGGCCCGTGGCTGCGTTCAGGCCGGATGTTCTCTTATAGGCGGTGAGACCGCCGAGCACCCCGGACATTTCGGGCCAGATGACTTCGATCTGGCCGGAGCGGCGACCGGTGTGGTGGATGCCGACCGGGCGCTGGGCCCCGACCGGGTGCGGCCCGGCGACGTGGTCATCGCGATGGGCTCCTCCGGGCTGCACTCCAACGGGTTCTCGCTGGTGCGGCGGATCATCGACGCGCCGGGCCGGGAACTGGACCTAGCCGCGGTCCCGGCCGAGCTGGGCCGGCCGCTGGGCGAGGAACTGCTGGAGCCGACGCGGATCTATGCCCGTGACTGCCTGGCCCTGGCGGCCGGGGCCGAGGTGCACGCGTTCGCGCACGTCACCGGCGGCGGGCTGGCGGCCAACCTGGCCCGGGTGCTGCCCGCGCACGCCGACGCCACGCTGGACCGCGGCACCTGGCGGCCGGGCCCGGTGTTCGGCCTGCTGGGCCGGCACGGCGAGGTGCCCGACGCGGACATGGAGCAGGTCTTCAACATGGGCGTCGGGATGGTCGCCATCGTGGCGGCCGCGGACGCCGACCGGGCGCTGCGGCTGCTGGCCGAGCGCGACGTGCCCGCCTGGGCCGCCGGCCAGGTGACTGAGGGCAATGGCCAGGCCCGGCTGGACGGGCGTCATCCCGCCTGAGTCATGCCCGTCGTGCCCGAGTCATGCCGCGTGCCTGAGACATGCGTGCCCCCGAGTCATGCCGCGTGCCTGAGACATGCGTGCCTGAGACATGCCCGCCGCCGAGGCCAGAGTCATGCTGGCGCAACCGCGCACGGCAGAGCCGTGGCGTGGCGCAGCAGTACGGCGTGGCCTGGCTCA
>Ga0134126_10003889_pt1 | contig 18692 bp, 18 predicted proteins | sample KB31752_FD_96881 | JGI IMG/M metagenome (GOLD analysis project Ga0134126, IMG submission 96881) | Terrestrial soil microbial communities with excess Nitrogen fertilizer from Kellogg Biological Station, Michigan, USA - KB3-175-2 | ecosystem: Environmental > Terrestrial > Soil > Unclassified ...
CAGCAGCCAGCTTGCGCACAACAGGCCCAGTCCGCGCATGCCGCTTCCCCGCCGATCACAGCGAAGGTTGTAGGTCACGGGCGAGTCGTCGTCCAGAACATAATGGGAACTCTACCGCCGGTGGGCGGCGCGCGGATGCCGGCCCCGGTTTGTTGGTCTAGACAGCGGCCGGGCTGGAAGCCCTAGCCTAAGCCTAGCGCCGCGCTACGCCGGCAACCGCCGCCAGACGTAGACGCCGCGGTTCTCCAGCGTGACGCTGAGCCGCTCGCCGTCGAGCGCGTAGGTCCTGGCGGACGCCAGGTCGGCGGCCAGCCGCGTGTCCCATGAGGGGCCCGGGCACATGGCGCGGGTCATCGCCGGCGCGTTGAGCGTGATGACGCCGCCCTCAGGGCCGGTCGAGTGCGCCTCCCAGCGCCCGGTGGCGCGGTTGCAGTCGAGCTGCATCGCCAGGCGCCCGCCGACGATCAGCTCCAGCACGTACCTGCTCGGGTCGGCGGGCTTCTCGATCCTGCCGTCGGCGGAGCGGAACTCGACCAGCTGCCAGTGCGTGCCGGCGAGCGCGCTCGCCCCGGCGCTGCAGGCCAGCGCGTTGCCGTCCGCCATCGTCCAGTCGATCTCGTCGCCCTTGCCGCGCAGGCCGTAGCCCTCGCCGGCGTAGCGGATGCCCGAGCCGCTCTCCTGCTGGGTGAGATGGATGGTGCGGCCGCGCGCGTCGGTCGCGGTCGCCGTTCCGCCGGTGAACACGACGGTGAGCTTGCTGCCGTCCTCGCAGGCGAAGACGACATCGTGCACCCCACCTGGTCCGGCCGCCGGAGCCGCGGCGCTTGCGCCGTCGGAGTGCGTTTCGCAGGCTGCGAGCGTCAAGCCGGCGCTCAGCAGGCCCGCGCCGAGGGCCAATAACCGCGCCAAGGCTGCGAACCTGGTCATCTCGAGCTCCGGCCTCGCCACCCCCTGGTTGAACCTACCAAAATCCCCGTCGCGTGAGAACGCTACGCAGCGTAGCGGCGCTCGGCGCATCGCGCGGGCGACATGTCCAAGGTTTAATCCCGGCCGTCGCATCCGTCCGGGCCTGCTGCGGCCACTATCCAACGAGACCAAGCTGCGTCAGCTTGGCGTCAAGGAAACCGGAGGCGGGGACCACATGATGTACAACGAGGGGCTAATGATCCCGATCTTCGGCATCTTCATGATCATCGCGATCGTGATCGGGCCAATCTGGATCCGCAGCTACTACCGCGAGAAAGAGCGGGCGCAGCTGCACGAGACGCTGCGGACGGCCTACGAGAAAGGCCAGCCGCCGCCGCCGGAGCTGATCGAGCGGCTCACGGGCGGGGGCGATGATCAGAGTCTTCGCCGGGTGGGCACGGCGTCCGAGAGCGATCTGCGCCGTGCGATCGTGCTGATCTCCGTCGGCATCGGACTGGGGATGCTGGGCCTCGGCCTCGGCTACGGCATCAGCCTGGCCGACAGCGTCGGCGGCTGGATCACCGGCGCGGCGATCGCCGGCTCGGGCGCCATTCCTGGCATGATCGGGCTGGCCTACCTGTTCCTCTGGCTGGGCAAACGGCACTCGGGCCCAAGCGCCTGACCGAGCGCCGAAGCTGGGCGCCTGACCGAGCGCCCGGCGGCGTCCTGAGGACGGGAGCAGCCTTCCCTTGAACACACAGCGGACATTGGCGGGGGTCCATGACCTCGAGCTCGTGACCCTTGGCCGGACCGGCGATCGGGCGGCCTTCGGCGAGCTCGTGCGCCGCCACAGCTCGGCCGTCCGCGCGCTCTTGCGGCGCATGGGGGCCGACGGAGCGACCGCCGACGACCTGGCGCAGGACGCCTTCCTGGCCGGCTTCGAGCAGATCTCCGAGTTCCGCGGCGAGGGGGCGTTCCGCACTTGGATCAGCCGCATCGCGGCGCGGTCCTACGCCCGCCGCTGGCGGCGCGAGGCGCGCGCCGAGCTGCTGGCCGACGGGCCGGACGCGGACGATCCCCAGGCCGGCTTCGGGGTGGGCGCGGGCGCCGATGCGCGGATCGACCTGGACGACGCGCTGAAGACGCTCTCCGACCCAGAGCGGGTCTGCGTGTCGCTCTGCTACGGGGTGGGGCTTTCACACGCGGAAGCTGCGGCGGCCTTGAATGCGCCACTCGGAACGGTCAAATCCCATGTCAAACGTGGTCTGGATAAACTCCGGTCGCATCTCTCGCCGGACGGCGATGGCGGCCAGCGGAGGCAGGTCAGTGGCTGAGTCCAGTTTCGAATTCCAGCTCGAGCGGATGTTCGCCGAGTCGCCCGCGGCGCCGGACCGCGAGCTCTTCACGCTGCGGGTGGTGGAGCGGCTCGACCGCGGCTGGACCGCGCGCCGCGTGCTGATCGGCGCAATGGGCGCGCTGGGCGGCGTGATCGGCGCCTACGAGATCATTGGCGCCGGCGTGACCGGGCAGGTGGCCGCCTATTTCGTCCAGGCTAACGACTTCCTGGCGCGGCACGTCGCCGCGAGCGTCTCGGGCGCCCTCGCGCCCGGCGGGATTTATGTTGACGTACAGGCAATCTGGCTGGCAGGGGCGCTGGCGATCGTCGCGGCCGGCTTCGGGCTGGCCCGCCTCGTCCGGGAGATCTGAGCCCCGCCATGTCCTCGCAGCGTCAAGAACAGGTCAGGCGACTGACCGCCCCCGAGATCACCCAGCGCAAGGGCGGCGCGCCGCTCGTCTGCCTGACCGCCTACACCGCGCCGATGGCGGAGATCCTCGACGATCACTGCGACCTGATGCTGGTCGGCGACTCCGTGGGCATGGTGCTGCACGGCCTGCCGAACACGGTCGGCGTCACGCTCGACATGATGATCCTGCACGGCCAGGCCGTGATGCGCGCCAGCAAGAAGGCGCTGGTCGTGGTCGACCTGCCGTTCGGCACGTACGAAGGCCCCAAGGAAGAGGCCTACGCCAACGCCGTGCGCGTGTTGAAGGAGACCGGCTGCCAGGCCGTCAAGGTCGAGGCCGGCCCGACCATCCCGGAGACCATCGCCTACCTCGTGCAGCGTGGCGTGCCGGTGGTCGGCCACGTGGGGCTGCGGCCCCAGGCGGTCAACGTCGACGGCGCCTTCCGCGCCAAGGGCCGCTCGCAGGCCGAGCGCGACCGCGTGCTGGCCGAGGCCGAGGCCACCGCCGACGCCGGCGCGTTCTGCATCGTGGTCGAGGGCGTCGCCGAGGCGGTGGCGCGGCAGATCACTGAAGCCGTGTCGGCGCCCACGATCGGCATCGGCGCGTCGGCCGGCTGCGACGGCCAGATCCTGGTCACCGAGGACATGCTCGGCCTCTTCGACTGGACCCCGAAGTTCGTGCGCCGCTACGCCAACGTGAAGGCCGAGATCGCCCAGGCGGTCCGCGCCTACGCCGACGATGTCCGCGCCCGCGCCTTCCCCGCCGCCGCGGAAACCTACTTCGGCCGCGTCGGCGGCTGAGACGAGTTCGAGAACCTGCTGAAATAACGCGGAAACCTGCCGGCGTGGCGGCGCCTGCGGCGCGCTCGGAGCCTGCAGACGAATCCCGAGCCGCTCAAGCAGCGGCTAGCCGCGCCACTTCGGTGAGCAACGCGGCCGGGGAAATCGGCTTGGCCACGACGCCGTCGATGCCGTTCTCGCGGTAGGCCGCGATCTGTTCGGGCATTACGTTGGCCGTGGTGGCGACAATCGGCGTCCGGCATTTGGGCGACGGCAGGGCGCGGATGCGGCGCGTCGCTTCGACGCCGTCCATCACCGGCATCTGGATGTCCATGAAGATCAGGTCGTAGTCGGCCCGCTCCACCGCCTCTACCCCGACCTGGCCGTTCTCGGCGACGTCCACTTCGGCGCCCAGCCGTCCCAGCATCTGCGTGGCCACCAGCCGGTTGGTCGGATTGTCCTCGACCACCAGCACGCGGACGCCCGCCAGCCAGTCGCTGGAGCCGGCGGGCTCCGCGCCGGGGGCGGCCGCGGCCGGCGCGGCGATCTCGACCCAGAACCTCGAGCCGCCGTCCGCCCGTCGCTCGAACCCGACGTCGCCGCCCATCAGCCGGGCGATCCGGCGCGTCATCGCCAGCCCGAGGCCCGGGCCGCCGTAGCGGCGGGTGACCGAGCTGTCCGCCTGAGTGAAGCCCTCGAAAAGACCGGCCTCGGCCTCCGGCGCGACGCCGACGCCGGTGTCGGACACCGCGAGGCGCAGGCGGCGCGCCTCGCCGTCGCCTTTCGCCGAGAGCCGCGCCTCGATGCGGCCGGCGTGGGTGAACTTCACCGCGTTGCTGACCAGGTGGAACATCAGCTTGCGCAGCCGCGCCGGGTCGGCGGCCACCCAGCCGACGCCGCGGCCGATGCGCATCTGCAGCGCCACGCCCTTGGCCGTGGCCTGCGCGCGGAACATGGCGACCACGCTCGCCAGCTGTTCGCCCGGATCGGTCGGCTCGGCGGCCAGCTCCATCCGGCCTGCCTCCACGTCGGAGAAGTCGATGATGTCGTTGAGCAGGTCGGAGAGGCCGACGCCGGCCGCCAGCCCCTGTTGGGCCAGCGCCTGCCGCTCAACGTAAGGCGGATCGGCCTTGATCAGGTGGAGCGCGCCCAGGACGCCATTCATCGGCGTGCGGATCTCGTGGCTGATGTTGGCAAGGAAGCGCGACTTGGCTTCCGCCGCGTCCTTCGCCGCCTGCTCGCCGCGCAGCGCCGCATCGCGCGCCTCGGAGATCTCGGTGATGTCGGCGCTGACGCCGAGGATGTCCCAGCGGCCGCTTGGCCGACGCCGCAGGCCGCGCCAGGCCGTGCGGGTACGCCGCCAGCGGCGATCGTCGCCGAGCCGCAAGCGGTACTCGGCGTGGCCCGGCGCGCCGGTGGCAAGGCTCACCGCCCATTGCATCATCACCTGCGCGATGTCGTCGCGGTGGATCAGCCGCCGCTGCGAGGCGCCCGAGCGGACGGCCTCCGAGCGGTGACCGGTGAAATCGGGATCGATCTCGTAGCGGTCTTCCTCGGCGTCGTAGCGCCAGGTGGTGACGCCGGCCGTCTCCCGGGCTAGCGCGGCGACGCTGCGGGCCTGCTCGTTGTCGGCCTCGCGCTGGCGCTCTGCCGTGACGTCGCGCAGGATCATCAGCACCCAGCCGTCGGCGCCGCGCACCGCGTGGCAGCGCATCCAGAGCCAGCCGTGCACGGGTGAGGCGATGCGATGGGTGAAGACGCCGTTGCCCTGGAACGGCAAGGCCCCGATGTCCGCCAGCACGGTGTCGGCCTCCTCGGCGAACAGGAAATCGGCGTAGGGCCGGCCCAGCGTCTGCGGCCCGTTCCAGCCCGTCAGCGCGGTCCAGGTCTCGTTGGCCCACCCGACCTTGCCGTTGTTCAGGCCGACGAACGCGTCGAGGCTGTTCTGCAGGAACCAGGTCGACGCCATCACCGCGCCGACGTTGACGAGCGTCTGCTCCGGCGCACGAGACATGCTGACCCCCAGTTGAGTGGCGCAGCGTAAGTCGCGTGCGGTAAACAAAGCGCAAGCGGCGGAGTGCGGTGCGATCTGGGCGAACCGCCTGACCGTTGAATCGTGCTCTAAATTCAAAATGTTCGAGCGCGCTCTGATCGCAAAGGCGACGCCGCTCTTGCGGAACGCGCTCTCGCCGCCGGCAGCGCTCCTGGTGAGGTCGAGCCAGATTTCCTGGAAACCTCTCTATATAAACTCTATCTACCAGATAGGAATAATGGATAAGCTGCCGGCGGTGTCAGGAGGGCGCCACCATGGCAACGCATCACCGTTTTCTCGTCGCGCTGGTCGGAGGCGTCAGCCTCGGCGCGCTGTGCGCGGCCGCCGCCGCGGCGGCGCCGGCCGCCGACGCCGACCGCGACGCCCGCATCGCCAGGCTGGAAGCGGCGGTCGCGGCGCTGCAGGGCGAGGTCGCCCAGAACCAGACGCTGCAGAACGAGAACGCCGAGCTGAAGGCGGAAGTCGGCGAGCTGCAGTCGCAGGTGGCCGACCTGAAGAGCTCGACCGTCGAGCAGCTCAGCGACGTGCGCCAGACCGCCCAGAACCAGCCCCGCGTCAGCCTGGCGGGCGGGCGGCCGAGCTTCTCGACCGCCGACGGCCAGTTCACCGCGGCGCTGCGCGGCCAGATCCAGCTCGACACCGCCGCCTATCTGCAGCCCTCGGCCGGCCCGATCACCACCGACCTGCGGCGCTCCGGCCCGGCGCTGGGCGCCTCGGCCAGCAACGTCGACCTCACCCACGCCCGTAACCTCAAGGACGGCACGCTGTGGCGGCGCGCGCGGATCGGCATCGACGGGACGGCTTACGGCGACTGGGACTACCGCATCCTGTTCGACTTCGGCGGCTCCGGCGTCGAGGACGCCGGCCAGCTCTACGAGGCCTGGGCGCAGTACTCGGGCTTGCGGCCGTTCCACATCCGCGTCGGCGCCTGGCCGCAGCCGATCGGCCTCGAGGACCAGGCCTCAACCAACACCCAGCTCTTCCTTGAGCGTCCGGCGATCGCCGACGTCGCGCGCAACCTGGCCGCCGGCGACACCCGGATCGGCGCCGGCGCGTTCGGCTACGACAATTACTGGTTCGTCTCGGCCGACGTCACCGGCCGCACCATCGGCGTCGTCAACACCGGCACGGTGATCAGCTCGCTCGGCAACGCCGTCGGCGCGGCGCAGACTTTCGGCGACCAGTTGGGCTTCGTCGGTCGCGGCGTGTTCACCCCGTTCCACGGCTCGGACTGGCGCGTGAACCTCGGCGTGCACGGCAGCTACGTCGTGCAGCCGGCGAACACGTCCGGACCGGGAACCAACGGGCTGACCCCCGTCAGCGGCATGGCGGTGACGCTGAAAGACACCCAGGAGCTGCGGGTCGACGGGACCCAGCTGATCAACACCGGCGCCATCCCCGCCAGGAACGCCGACACCATCGGCGGCGAGATCGCTGTCCAGAAGGGACCACTCTTCGCCCAGAGCGAGATCGAAAGCATCCACGTCTCGCGCTCCGACGGCCAGCCCTCGCCGACGTTCGGCGGCTGGTACGTCGAAGGCGGCTGGATGCTGACCGGCGAGCCGCGGCTCTACAACGCCTCCACCGCCGCGTTCGACGGTCCCGCCGTCGCCCATCCGTTCTCGCTGAAGGACCACGGCCCCGGCGCCTGGGAGCTGGCGATGCGCTACTCGGAGGCCGACCTCAACTTCAACGCCGGCCCGCTCGGCGCGGCCCCGATGGCGGACGCCATCCGCGGCGGCGACTCGCAGATCTGGTCGTTCGGCCTGAACTGGTACCCGAACCAGGTCTTCCGGGTGATGTTCGACATCGACCGTGTCCGGATCGACCGGCTGTCGCCCAACGCGGCGCTCTTCCAGACCCCGACCGGCGCGCAGATCGGCCAGAGCTACACGGCGATCGCCGTGCGCACCCAGGCGGCGTTCTGAGCCGGCCAACCCTCACCTGAACGGAGACGATCGATGCCCAGAACACCGGGAAGCGCGTCGCGGCGCGGCGTGCTGAGCGCGCTCGCCGGCGTGGCGATGGCTGCGCCGCTGCTGAGCCCGCGGCAGGTGCGCGCGCAGGCGCTGAAGCCCGTCCAGCTGCTCAACGTCAGCTACGACCCGACCCGCGAGCTCTACAAGGACATCGACGCGGCCTATTCCGCATACTGGAAGCAGCGCACCGGCCAGAGCGTGACCGTGCTGCAGAGCCACGGCGGCTCGGGGGCGCAGGCGCGGGCGGTGATCGACGGGCTGGCGGCGGACGTCGTGACGCTCGCGCTCGCCTACGACATCGACTCCATCGCCAGGCGCGCGCACCTCCTGCCGGAGACCTGGCAGTCGCGCCTGCCGGAGAACTCGACGCCCTACACCTCGACGATCGTCTTCCTCGTGCACCGCGGCAACCCGTGGAAGATCCGCGACTGGTCGGACATCCTGAAGCCGGGGATCACAGCGGTGGTCCCCAACCCGAAGACCTCCGGCGGCGCGCGTTGGGCCTACCTGGCGGCCTGGGCGTCGGCGCTGAAGGCGCCGGGCGGCAACGAGGCCAGGGCGCGGGCCTACGTGACCGAGTTCTACAAGCGCGTCCCGGTGCTCGACGCCGGCGCGCGCGGCTCGACCGTCACCTTCGCCCAGCGCGGCGTCGGCGACGTGCTGGTCTGCTGGGAGAACGAGGCGCACCTGGCGCAGGCCGAGTTCGGCGCGGACAAGTTCGAGATCGTGGTCCCGCCGATCTCGATCCTGGCCGAGCCGCCGGTGGCGCTGGTCGACAAGGTGGCCGACCGCAAGCGCACGCGCACCATCGCGCAGGGCTACCTGAACTTCCTCTACAGCCCGCTGGCGCAGGACCTGATCGGCAAGAACTTCTACCGGCCGCGCAATCCCGAGGCCGCCGCCAAGTACGCCGCCCGGTTCCCGAAGATCCCGATGGTGACCATCGCCGACACCTTCGGCGGCTGGACCAAGGCGCAGGCGACCCATTTCGCCGACGGCGGCGTCTTCGATCAGATCCACAAGGGTTGAGGCGGCGAGGGGATGACTGCCGGCTACGCACATCCGCTCGAGCGGCCGCTGCCGCGCCGCAACGCCCTGCTCAGGGGGCGCTGGCGCGAGCGCTCGGTGCTGCCCGGGTTCCCGCTGGCGCTGGGGATCACGCTGGCCTGGCTCGGCGCGATCGTGGTGATCCCGCTGACCGCGCTGGCGCTGCGGCCCTGGGACGCCGGCCTAGGCGGCGTCTGGGCGACGCTCACCAGCCCTCGGGTGCTGGCGTCGCTCAGGCTCTCGTTCGGCCTCTCGGCGCTCGCGGCGCTGCTTAACCTGCCTCTCGGGTTGACGGTCGCCTGGACGCTGGAGCGCTACGCCTTCCCCGGCCGTCGCCTGCTGGATGCGCTGGTCGACCTGCCGTTCGCGCTGCCGACCGCCGTCGCCGGCATCGCGCTGACCGCGCTTAGCGCGCCGAACGGACCGCTGGGCCAACTGGCGGCCAGGGTGGGGCTCAAGATCGCCTACACGCCGCTCGGCATCTTCGTGGCGCTGGTCTTCATCGGCCTGCCGTTCGTGGTGCGCCAGGCGCAGCCGGTGCTGGCCGAGTTCGACCGCGAGGTCGAGGAGGCGGCGTCGACGCTCGGCGCGACGTCCGCCCAGCGCTTCTGGCAGGTGATGCTGCCGGCCCTGGCGCCGGCGCTGACCAGCGGGGCGAGCCTCGCATTCGCGCGGGCGGTCGGCGAGTACGGCTCGGTGATCTTCATCGCCGGCAACATGCCGATGCAGTCCGAGATCGCGCCGTTGCTGATCGTCACCAAGCTCGAGGAGTTCGACTACGCGGGCGCGGCGGCGATCGGGCTTGCCATGGTGGTGATCTCGCTGGCGGCGCTGGCCGTCGTCAACGCACTGCAGGCGGTGCTCGCCGCGCGCAGCCGCCCGGGCGCAACGACATGAGCGCCGTGCGTTTCTCCGGCCTCGCGCCGCTGCTGTTGGCCGCCACGGTCCTCGTGCTGGGCGTGCTGGTGGTCATGCCGCTGGGCGTCGTCTTCGCCGAGGCGTTCGCCAAGGGCGTCGGCCCGTACCTGGCTGCGCTGAAGGACCCCGACGCGTTGGCCGCGATCCGGCTCACGCTGATCGCCGCGGCCATCGCCGTGCCGCTGAACGCCGCCTTCGGCCTCGCCGCCGCCTGGGCGATCGCCAAGTTCGAGTTCCGCGGCAAGGCTGCGCTGATGGCGCTGATCGACCTGCCGTTCTCGATGTCGCCGGTGGTCAGCGGCCTCGTCTGGGTGCTGCTGTTCGGCGCGCAAGGCTGGATGGGCGGCTGGCTCGAAGACCACGACATCAAGATCATCTTCGCGCTGCCGGCTATCGTGCTCGCCACCGTCACCGTCACGCTGCCGTTCGTGGCGCGCGAGCTGATCCCGGTGATGCAGGACCAGGGCGCCGACGAGGAGGCCGCGGCGGTGACGTTGGGCGCCGGAGGCCTCACCGTGCTGCGCCGCGTGACCATCCCAAACGTGAAGTGGGCGCTTCTCTACGGCGTCCTCACCTGCAACGCCCGCGCGATGGGCGAGTTTGGGGCGGTCTCCGTGGTCTCCGGCAAGGTCCGGGGGCTGACCAACACTTTGCCGCTGCACATCGAGGCGCTCTACAATGACTATGACTTCGTCGGCGCCTTCGCGGCCGCCTCCCTTCTGGCCTCGCTCGGGGTCGTCACCCTTGTCGTCAAGCAGGGCCTCGAATGGCGCTATTCCGGTGAACTCGCCGCTGGCCGCCGACGATAAAGCCGCCGCCCCCCGCCTCATTGGCGACGACGCTCGCGCGCTGCAGGTGAGCGGGGTCTCCAAGTCGTTCGGCCGCTACCCGGCTTTGAACGACGTCTCGTTCGCGGCGGCCGACCGCGAGTTCCTGGCGCTGCTGGGGCCGTCCGGCTCCGGCAAGACCACGCTGCTGCGGGTGCTGGCGGGGCTGGAGACTCCCGACGCCGGCGAGGTGCGCTTCGGCGGCGAGGACTACCTCGCCATCCCCGCCCGGCGGCGGCGCGCCGGCATGGTGTTCCAGCACTACGCGCTCTTCCGCCACATGACGGTGGCCGAGAACATCGCGTTCGGGCTGAAGGTGCGCCCACGCGCCGAGCGGCCGGACGGCGCCGAGATCCGCCGCCGGGTCGACGACCTCCTGAGCCTCGTGCAGCTGGAGGGCCTGGGCAGGCGCTATCCGGCACAGCTGTCGGGCGGCCAGCGGCAGCGCGTGGCGCTGGCCCGCGCGCTCGCCATCGAGCCGCGCATGCTGCTGCTCGACGAGCCGTTCGGCGCGCTGGACGCCCAGGTGCGCCGCGACCTGCGCCGCTGGCTGCGCGAAATGCACGATCGCGCCGGCGTCACCACGGTGTTCGTCACCCACGACCAGGAAGAAGCGCTCGACCTCGCCGACCGGGTGGCGATCCTGCGCGGCGGCGAGCTGATCCAGTTGGGCGCGCCGCAGGCGCTCTACGACGACCCGGCCAGCGCCTTCGTCTACGAGTTCCTCGGCGCGGCCAACAACGTCCCAGCCGTAGCCTCGGGCGGCCGCGTGAGTCTTGCCGACTACACGGCGCCAGCGCCTGCCGATGCGCCGATCGGACCGGTCCAGCTCTACTTCCGCCCGCGCGAGGTCGTCTTCCCGGCGAGCGGCGAGCCGGCGCTGACCGCCGAGGTGCGCAGCGTCGCGGCGCGCGGTCCCGACCTCAAGATCGACGCCGTCGTCGCCGGCGCGCCGGTCGAGCTGCTCGCGCCGGCGGGCGCCGCGCCCCCGGGGGTGAGCCCGGGCGCGCAGATCCGCTTCGCGCCGACCCGCTTCAAACTCTACGCAGCGGCCGGCTGACGACCCTCCCCGCGAGGCGGCTCAGTGCGGCTGCTGGTCCAGCGCCTTCTTCTCGGCGTGCGCAGAGTTGGTGACCGCCTGCTCGCGCGCATGGGCGCTCGCCGAAACGGCGTGCTCGTTGGCCGCCACCGCGTGGTGGTGACGCGAGTCGTTCTTCGCCAGCCGGTGCTTGCGGACATCGGCGCGGTGCGCGATCTCCGTCTTGCTCGCCTCGGCGGATGCGTCGATCGCGCTCTTCGCGTGGCCCGCGGCCGTGCCTGCGAGGTGGGCGGCGCGGTCGCTGTCGGCCTTTGCGGCGGCTTCGGCCTTCTTGGCCACCGCGGCATTGTCGCTGGCCGGATCTGCGAACGCCGGCGCCACGCCCATGGAACCGAGCGCCAGCGCGGCGGCGCATCCAATCAGAAGTCGTTTCACTGCTAATTCCTCCGTAAAACCAATAGGCTGACCGACTCAACGGCCAAGCCCGCGGCCACGTTTCACGGAAAAGCCGACGCCTCAGGTCGCCCGCAGCGCCTCGGCGACCGGCAGCCGGGCGGCGCGGATCGCCGGCGCCAGGCCGCCGACCAGCCCGATCATCAGCGCCCAGACCAGGCCGAGCACCACGAGGCCGGGCGTCACGGCCATCGGGAAGGAGGAGCCGCCGAGGTGGACGTCGTGGTTGTTGAACAGGAGCCAGGCGGCCGCCGCGCCCAGCAACGCGCCCGGGATCGCCAGCGCGACCGATTCCAGCACGACCGAGATCACCACGGCGATCCCGCCGAACCCGAGCGCCCGCAGCGTTGCGATCTCGCGCTTTCTGGCGTCGACGGCGGAGTACATCGTGTTCAGCGCCCCGAACACGACCCCCACCGCCATCACGCCGCCGACGAAGTAGCCGACGAACGAGACCAGCCCGTTCAGCGCCGCCAGCTGGTCGTGGTAGTACTGGCCGAGCGGCTTCACCTGCACCTGCAGCTGCGGATTGCTGGTCAGCGCGTCCTTGAAGCGGCGGAACGAAGCCGGCGAGTCGAGCTTGACGATGACGCTGGTGTAGGTCGTGCGGTTGAACGCGGCCAGGAGGGTGTCCGCGTCGGTGACGATGCCGTTCTCGTCGACGCCGCCCTTGTCGTCGTAGGCGCCGACCACCTTCCAGGGCGTGCCGCGCAGCATCACCGTGTCGCCGACGTCGAGGTGCTTGAAGTTGGCCTGCGCCCGCCGACCGGCGATCAGCTCATGCAGGCCGACCTGGTAGCGGCGGCCCTGGAAGACGTGCAGCGGATGCTTGCTCATCCGATCGGCGGCGGGACCCACGCCGCGAAACAGGATGTTGTTGGTCCCGCCGGCCTTGCTCTCCAGCTCGACGATCACGCCAGCCAGCGGCTCCACCATCGGCTTGCCGTCCGGACCGCGGGCGACGCCCGGCGCCTCGGCGATCTGCGCGACGTCGGCCTGGCTGAACGAGCCCATGATCTCGGCGCCGCTGGTGGCCAGCACGATGACGGCGCCCGGTTCGTCGTTGCGCGGCAGCGCGCCCGTCACACCCGCCCCGATGCCGAGCAGCGAGAGCATCACCCCGACGACGGTGGCGACGCCGACCACCGTCACCAGCGAGGCGCCGGCGCGCGAGGGCAGGGCGGCGAGGCTCATCGCCGAGACGGCCCAGATCTGACGCAGGAAGCTCATCACGGCGGCGTCTCCGTCAGCGTCCAGCCAGCGCGTCGACGATCGACAGTCGCATGCCCCGCAGCGCCGGCGGCAGGCCGCTGATCAACGCCAGCAGTAGGGCCAGGCCCAGGCCGGCCAGCAGCACCGGGCCGACGTCGATCCGGAACCCGACGGCGGTCTTGGCCAGCGGAAACACCAGGGCGGCAAGTCCCAGCCCGATCGCAGCAGAGACGAGGCAGAACACCAGCGCCTCGGCGAGGATCAGCCCCAGCACAGTCGTGTCGGTGAACCCGATCGTCTTCAGCACTGCAAGCTCCGGCGTCCGCTCGCGCACCGACTGCATCATCACCGCCGCGACGGAGAACAGCAGCGCGAAGAACACCGCGCCGACGATGGCGCGCACGACGAAGCCGATGTCGCCGATCTGCTTGATCTGGTCGGCGACCAACTGCTGCTCGCTCTCCGTCTTGGTCTCATCGGGCGAGTTGGCGAACTGCGCGTCGATGCGCTGGGCCACCTGGCCGGCCTGGGCCGGGTCGTCGACGCGCACCACGAAGAGGCTGGCGGTGCCGGTCGACTGGGTGCGCGCCTGGTCGACGTAGTCGTAGTTGGCGAGGATCGAGGAGCCGAAGAAGAGGTCCTTGGGGTTGCTCGCATAGACGCCGACCACGTCGAGCGGCCAGGCGCCGCCGTCCTTGTTGGTCCACATCAGCGACTTCACCGGCATTCGGTCGCCCACCTTGAGATTGAACTGGGCGGCGACCCTGGCCGGCAGGATGACGCCGGTGCGCGTGCGCTTCAGGGCGACGATATCCTGCGGCGGGATCGCCTCATCGGTGTCGGTGGCGACGAACGAGTCCGGATCGACGGCGAAGCCCCCGAAGTTGGCGGGGCGCGCCGTGTGATAGGCGCCGGAGAAGATGATGAGCGGCGCCGCGCTCTTCACGCCGGGGGTCGCCCGGATCTGGGCCAGATGCGACATCGGCAGGGGTTCGAGCTGGCTGACCCGGCTGAGCGTGATGAGCACGTCGGCGTGGGTGTCGGCGACGGTGTCGCCCAGGCCGGACACGAAGCCCTGCAGCAGGCCGTAAAGCAGGAAGGCGTTGACGATCGAAAGCAGCGTCAGCGTGGCGCGGCCGGGCCGCCGCCAGATCCCCGCCCAGACCAGATGCAGGTACTTCACTGGGCCGCCATTTCGGAGGGCGCGTCAGCCAGCGCGCCCTTGTCGAGGTGCAGCGTGCGCTTGGCGAACTCGGCGGCCTTGGGGTCGTGCGTGACCATGATCACGGTCTTGCCCTGCTCGCGGTTGAGCAGCTGGATGAGGCCGAGGATCTCCTCGGCGGTCTCGCGGTCGAGGTCGCCGGTGGGCTCGTCGCAGACCAGCAGGGTGGGGTCGGCGACCAGCGCCCGGGCGATGGCGACGCGCTGCTGCTGGCCGCCGGAGAGCTCGGCCGGCTTGTGCTTGCGCCGGTCGGTGAGCCCCACCAGCTCCAGCGCCGCGGCGACGTTCTTCTGGCGCTGCGCACCCGAGAGATGGGTCAAGAGCAACGGCAGCTCGACGTTCTTCTCGGCCGAGAGCGTCGGCATCAGGTTGTAGAACTGGAAGACGAAGCCGACGTGGCGCGCGCGCCACCTGGCGAGCTCGCCGCTGGAGAGATCGTCGATGTGCTCGCCGCCGACGATCACCTCGCCCTCGGTGGGCCGGTCGAGCCCGCCGATCAGGTTGAGCAGCGTGGTCTTGCCGGAGCCCGACGGCCCCATCAGCGCCAGGAATTCGCCGGCCTCGATCGCAAGGTCGAGGTTGTGCAGCACTTCCACCTGCTGGCGCCCGCGCTTGTAGCGCTTGACCACGCCCCTCAGCTCGACCAGCGCCATGTTCGTCTCTCCCTAGGCGACCGGTCCTAGCCGGTCTTGTGCTTGGCGACCTTCACGGCCGCGCCGTCCTTCAGGTGCTCCGCGCCCTCGACCGCCACGGTCTCGTCCGGCGCGAGACCGGCGACGATCATCTGGCCGTCGACGCTCTTGTCGCCCAGCCGCACGGCCCGCCGCTCGGCCTTGCCGTTCGCGATGACGAACACCACGCTCTGGCCGTTGTCCTCGGTCTGCACGGCGTCCGGCGGCACGATCACCGCGCGGGAAGCGGCCGCCGAGTTGGTCGGCGTCGGGCTCAGGAACGCCACGTGCGCGCCCATCTCCGGCACGATGCGCGGATCGCGGCTCTTGAAGCCGACCCGCACGCTCACCGTCGCCTTCGAGCGGTCGGCGGTGGGGATGACGGTGATCACCTGGGCGGGGATGTCCCAGTCCGGATAGGCGTTCAGCTTGACGCTGGCCGGCATGCCGGGCGTGACGCGGCTGATGAAGCTCTCGGCGACGTCGACGTCGACCTCGAGGCTGTCCATGTCGACGATCGTGCCGATCCCGGTGCGGGTGAAGCCGCCGCCGGCCACCGGCGCGACGATCTCGCCGGGCTGCGCAGCCAGCTGGGTCACCACGCCCGCAAACGGCGCGCGCACCACGGTGTCGTCCTCGCCGCGCCGGTAGACCTCGACCGCGGCGTGCGCGGCCGCGGCCTGTCGCTGCGCCAGCGCCAGATTCGCGCGGGCCGAATCGTAGGCGGCCTGTGCGGTGTCCAAGTCATCGTCGCTGAGCCAGCCGCCGCCGTGCAGGCTGCGGCTGCGCGCGTATTTCGGGGTCTCCTCGGCCAGCGTCACCTGCGCGACCTTGATGTTGGCGTCGGCGGACCGGGCTTGCGCCGTGGCCTGGTCGAGGGCGGCTTTGGCGTTGGAATCGTCAATCGTGGCGATCACCTGGCCGTCCGCCACGTGCTGGCCCTCCTCGATCAGCACCCGTTCGACCTTGCCGGTCACCTTGGCCGAGACCGTCGCCTCGCGCCGCGCCACCACGTAGCCGGAGGCGTCCAGCAGCGCGCCGCCTTGCGCGGCGCCGCTCCATGCCGACTTGGCGACCGCCGTCTCCACCGTCGGCAGGTCCGGGCGCGCGATCAGGAACCACATTGCGGCGCCGACCACAGCGACGGCCACGACGGCGAGGCCGATGATCAGCGGCCAGCGGCTGGGCTCGCCACGGCGCCGCCGGCGCGGCGGCTCGCCGTCGCGCTCGATCTTCAGCTGACCGACGAGGCCTTCCCGACTCATGCCGCGCCCTTGAGTGCGGACGCGGGCCAGGCGTCGCACTCGCGCCCGACTACCCAAGCTCGCCCCTCGCTACGATAGCAGCGTCGCGGAAACTCGCGGACGAGGAAAGTTAAATCGCCGCAAGTCCTTTGCGGAACGTATCACGGCGCGAGGTAGACGCCGGTGGCGCCCAGGGGCCGGTGGCGCCCAGAGGCCGGTGGCGCCCAGAGGCCGGTGGCGCCCAGAGGCCGGTGGCGCAACGTCGGCCTCCTGTGTTAGGCCGATGACCAGTTGTTGCAGTGCGGCGGGAACTCGACATGACCCAGGACGAGGTGATCGGGCGGATCGAACCGATCCTCCGGGATCTGTTCGACGAGTACGAAGGTCCGGTCACGGCGGCGCTCACCGCCAACGACGTCGAGCAGTGGGACAGCCTCGCCAACGTCCAGCTGATGGTGATGGTCGAGGTCGCCTTCGGCATAAAGTTCGCGACCACCGAGGTCACCTCCCTGAGCAATCTGGGCGAGCTGGCGGCGCTGGTCGTGCGAAAGGCGCAGCCCAAGGCGGCGGCCAGCACGTAGGCCGACATGAGCCTCGAACCTCTGCAGGCCTGGCGCGAGCCGATGCCGGCGGACTGGCGGGGCGAGATATCCCGCCTCGCAGAGCGGCTGTCGGCCGGCGTCGCGCTGGACGCGGATCAGGCCGGGCGGCTGCGCCGGCTGGCCAGCATGCGCACCGGCGCCGGCGAGCGGCTGCAGCTGCGCCGGCTCGCCCGCAAGCTGCTCGCGCTGCCTGAGCCGCCCCAGGGCTTCAGGACCTTCCGGCTGCTGCTGGTCTCCAACCGTATGCTGAGCTTCCTGGCGGGCGACGTGGAAGCGGCCGGGCTGGCGCGCGGCCTGATGATCGAGGCGGTGGAAACCGACTACGACGCCGTCCGTGCGCTGGCGCTGGGCGCGGCCGAGCGGCCGGCCGGCCGCTTCGACGGCGTGCTGCTGATGCTGGACGCCGGCTTCGTCCCGGCCGGCGCCGATCTGCTCGATCACGCGGGCGAGGCGGCGGCGTTCGCGGCGCTGTGCGCCGACTACGACGTCATCGCCGATGGCCTCAGAACGCGCCTGCAGGCGCCGGTGATCGCCGCCACCGTGCCCGCGCCGCCCGAGCTGCGGCTGTCGTCGGCCGACATGGCCGTCGCCGGCGCCCAGCTTCGCCAGGTCGCCCAGCTCAACGCCCATATCGCCGCGCGCGCCGCGGCCGGCGGCGTGGTCGTGTTCGACCTGGCGGGGCTGGCCGCGCAGATCGGCGCCGCCGGGTTCTTCGACCCGGTGCGCTTCTTCCAGGCCAAGACGCCGTTCGCGCTGCAGGCCGGCGGCGTGGTGGCCGACGCGCTGACCGCGCTGATCGCCGCGATGACCGGGCGCGCGGCGCGCGTGCTGGCGCTCGACCTCGACAACACGCTCTGGGGCGGCGTGGTCGCCGACGACGGCGTGGCGGGCATCGTCGTCGGGCAGGGCTCGCCCGAGGGCGAGGCGTTCCTGGCGGTGCAGCAGTATGCGCTGGAGCTGCGGCGGCGCGGCGTGGCGCTGGTGGCTTGCTCGAAGAACCTCGAAGAGATCGCCCGCGAGCCGTTCCGCACGCATCCCGACATGCTGCTGCGGGAAGAGCACTTCTCGGTCTTCCTGGCCAACTTCGACGACAAGGCGACCAACCTCGCCCGCGCGGCGGCCATGCTCGATCTCGATCCCTCCGCCTTCGTGCTGCTCGACGACAATCCGGCCGAGCGCGAGCGCGTGCGCTCGGCGCTGCCCTGGGCGTTGGTGCCGGAGTTGGGCGAGGACCCGGCCCACTTCGTGCGTCTGGCAGTGGCCTCGGGCTACTTCGAGCACCTGCCGCTGACCGCCGACGACACGGGCCGCGTCGCGGCCTATCAGGCGCGCGCCGACGCCAAGGCGCTGCAGGCCAGCATCGGCGACTACGGCGCGTATCTCGCCTCGCTGGAGATGGAGCTGGCGATCGCGCCCTTCGATGCGATCGGCCGGGCCCGGATCGCGCAACTGATCCAGAAGTCCAACCAGTTCAACCCGACCACCCGGCGCTATTCCGAGCCCGAGATTGCGGCGATGGAGACCGACGCCGGCTGCGTCGCCTGGCAGGTGCGGCTTAAGGACCGCTTCGCCGATCACGGCATGATCAGCGCCATCGTGGTGAGGACGGCCGGCGACGTCTGGACCATCGAGGGTTGGGTAATGTCCTGCCGGGTGCTCGAGCGCGGCGTCGAGGCGGCGATCATCGGGCAGCTGACCCTGCTGGCCGCGCAGGCCGGCGTCCGCGAGATCGTCGGCCTCTATCGGCCCACGCCGCGCAACGGGCTGGTCAGGGACCTCTATCCGCGGCTGGGCTTCGAGACGGTCGCCACCGACGGCGACGGCGGCGCGACCTATCGGCTGACGCCTGACCCGGCCAGTATTGCAGCGCCCCCGATGCGGATCGTGCGCGCCGCCTGCGCGCCTGCGCCTGCCGCGGCGGCGCTCTGAGTGCGGTTGCCTGCATGACCGCACCCGGCACAGCCGCCGAACCCACGCCCGACACGGTGACGGAC
>Ga0134126_10003890_pt1 | contig 18687 bp, 25 predicted proteins | sample KB31752_FD_96881 | JGI IMG/M metagenome (GOLD analysis project Ga0134126, IMG submission 96881) | Terrestrial soil microbial communities with excess Nitrogen fertilizer from Kellogg Biological Station, Michigan, USA - KB3-175-2 | ecosystem: Environmental > Terrestrial > Soil > Unclassified ...
GGTTGTTTTAAATGTTGCAATTCAAAACTAATCTTTTTGAGCTCTTTTCTTACTTATTTCCTACCGGACAGTAGTGATGGACTATCGACCATGGACTCATTCACTAATTCACTATATTTGCGCCTTACTGATACATGGAAGCCGACAAAATAAAAGACAGTATTAAACGCGCCGCGCAGGATTTGTTCCGCAAATTCGGTTATCACAAAACCAGCGTTAACGAAATTGCCAAACGGGCCAGGATAGCAAAAGCGACTATTTATAAGTATTTCGACAGCAAAGAGGACGTTTTGCACTCGCTGCTGATGGATTATATTAAGGTAAGCGTTCATGACCTGATACAGAGCAGCGCTGCCGTGGTTGATGAGGAGGCCCATTTAAATACGCTCATCATGAAAACCTGCCGCCTGAGTTATACGGTATGCAATGAGTTTATAGGCTGGGATTTTATCCGGGAGTCGGCCAACTCACAGGCCTTTTTAAAAAACCTCTCCAACGAGCTCGAAGAAATGCTAGTAGCAGCGTTTTCGCAATTAAGCGGCATCCGTAAAAACGAAACTTACCTGCAGCGCCTGCGCTTTTTGATAAAATGCAGCAAAAGCATTGTATTCAGCTTTGCTTTTACTTCCGTTAGTGATTCCGATGTGCGAAAGAATTTTGTATCATTTCAGAAAGAGATTTTGCCATATTTGGTAAAGGCAGCGATAACGATTTGACGGTAATTATGCAGTTGCTTGCATAAAGGATGAGTAACCCTCCGTCAATAATATTTTTGCTTTCTGGTTTAATGCGTCCGTTATTTTGGGAGTATTTGTAGGATAAAAAAATGGTACGCAGCATACTTCGATTCCGTGGCTTTCCGCTTTCACCTTTTCCAACACCAAAGTCTTAAAAGGACAAAATATCTCGTCATGTAGTCCGGAAAGCAAAATTAATTTTGTTCTTTCAATAATTTCTTTGTGGGAAAAAATATCGCTCACCTGTTCTAATAAATCCTTTTCCTGGGACTTGCGAATAAGACGCTTATTCAACACCGAATTTTTGATCCCGTTTGGAAATGCATCTGTAAAAATAATTGGCGAAGCTCCGCGCCTTAAAAGCTCTTGTTTAATTTGCTTTGTGCTTACTCCGTTGAATTTACCAAGAATGCTGAATGCCACATTCCAAAATGCACATCTTCTATTTTGGGGAGCATCAAAGTCGTAGCAACCTAACTTTTTATCCGAAATAGAATCGTTGTTAGGCTCTCGTCCAACTACCAATATTAAAGGAAAATCATGTTGAGTAGTTTGACTATAATGAAGTATCAAGGGATGCAGTTCCATATTTACGTGATAAGATTTTTCAAATTTAATAAAACATTCGAGAGGAATCTGGAAGCATTTTGAATTTATTATTTTTCCCGGCCAACTCTCTTTTTAATTAAATTACCCAAATACGCCCCAACAGCACCGCAAATTGCTCCCACCAAACTAAACAACATATCAAAAAGAATAAACTTTATCATATCGCTGGTATCAGTCTTGCCTTTGTAGCCCAAATAGATGTACACCAAGAACAGCAGGTAACCAAATATGGCCCCGTTAATGATACTTTCACGACGGGTCTTGATGGCGTAGCCTATAATCAGTGCCACAATCGCCCATGGAAATATATCATACCAGCCGTACATGAAGTAATAGGTAACAATACCTACTGCCACGCCCAATAGGCTCATAATTATTTTTTTCATCATTGTTTCCATTTCTAAATCAAATAAATCATAGGTAATTCAAATAAATCGCGCTTTTTTTCATTAAATATTTTGAAATCAAATTTAAAATAATTTACTTTGATAAACAAAGTACTTTTACGTGAAAGAAAAAGAAATCGAAGACGAATTGGTTTCCATCCGCAGCATGATGGAGCGCTCGTCGAAATTTATATCGCTGAGCGGGCTATCAGGCGTGTTGGCCGGGGTTTATGCGCTGGCCGGGGCTGCCTTTGCTTATAATATGCTCTATAATGGGACTGGCAGGTATACTTACGAGCCGCATTACCGGCTAACGGAGGATACTGAAGCGATGACATTAATAGGCGTTGCTTTATTAGTGCTGTTGGCATCGCTCGCAACCGGTATTATATTAACCGTCCGCAAAGCTAAACGAAAGGGTCAGCCAATATGGGGAAATACCAGCCGCGCCTTGTTATTCAATATGGCCTTACCCCTGGTAAGCGGGGGCTTGCTCATCCTTATATTGTTAGTGCGGGGCTATTATGGCATTGTTTCACCCGCATCGCTCATTTTTTATGGCCTGGCGCTTACCGGCGCCAGCAACTTTACATTTAAAGATGTGCGGTACCTGGGTCTGAGCGAAATTATTTTAGGCCTCATTGCCGCTTGTTTACCCGGCTATGGATTGTTATTTTGGGCCATTGGTTTTGGTTTGCTGCACATTGTATATGGCAGCATGATGTACTTTAAATACGACAGGTGAAAGTCCCCTTCGAAAAACTTGATAAAGCTTTTGAGAACCGCTTGAGGTTGCAGATCATGAGTGTACTGATGGTTAACGACCGGTACGACTTTAACTCATTAAAGGAGTTACTGGATACTACCGACGGCAACCTGGCTTCGCACCTGAAAGGGTTGGAAAAAGAGGAGTATATTATAGTTCATAAAACATTCCTCGGTCGCAAGCCAAATACTACTTATGAGGCTACAGAAAAAGGAAAAACGGCATTTAAACAGCACCTGGATGCTTTGGAAAAACTAATAAAACAGCAAAAATTAAAATGAAGAAAACCAAGAGCCAAGAATCAAGAGCCAGGAGATAGAAGTTAAAAGGATATTTGCCAATCCGAGCTCTTTCCTTTTTATCTTGACTCTTGGCTCTTGGCTCCTGGTTCTATTTATCTATTAATCATTTAAATAATTAATCATGAAAAACAAAGATTTTATTCTCCTTCTTAAGTATGGCGCCATTGCCGGCAACGTCCTTTTTGTTTTATGGGTCACATTTAACGCCATCGACTCAGGTTTCGCAGGCACCGTTTATGAAAAGATATCCTATGTAACACTGATGGCGCTTCTGATCACCAATTGCGTGCTTTTGATCCGTTCATTTAAAGCTGAAACGACCGCAACAAACTAAAATTTTTTTATATAATCACTTTGAAATACAAAGTACTTTTAACAAATCAACAATGACAGAGCAACCTCAGCAACAAGCAAACAAATGGAGTTTTGACTCCATCCTAATCAAACTAAGTGTTATTACCGCTATCATCCTGCTGCTGCTAATCCCGGCGGCATGGATACAGGGGCTCATTAGCGACCGGGAAGGGTACCAACAGGAAGAGACTGCCAGCGTTGCTGATAAGTGGTCGGGCAGGCAGCTGGTAGAAGGTCCGGTGCTGGCGCTGCCTTACAGAAAATTGGTTACCGAAACTAATTCCGAAAACAAGGCGGTCACCCATATCGTACCTAAAACACTTTTTATACTTCCGCAGTCACTTAAGATTAAGGCGGGTGTAAAAACCGAATTGTTTCAAAGCGGTATTTACGACGCCGTTGTTTACAACTCGAACGTATCATTGAATGGCGAATTTGATAAACCTGATCTCGCCGGGGCCGGTATCGACCCGGCGGACGTTTTGTATGATAAGGCCCGGCTGATATTCGGCATCACTGATTTAAAGGGTTTAAAAAATAACCCGGCAGTTAAAGTGCAAGGAGTCGATTATAGTCCCGAACCTGCAGCCGGTGATCACCTTCCTTTTGAAAACGGTTTACAGGTCAATTTCCCGCTTCAGAAAGACCGCGGCTTTACCTTCAGCTACGATCTCACGATCAAGGGAAGTAATGAATTAAATTTTTTGGACATAGGAAAAACTACCGAAGTTGAAGTAAGCAGCGATTGGCTGCACCCGAATTTCAACGGGCGCTATTTGCCCGACAGCCGCACCGTTAGCGACAAAGGTTTCGGCGCGAAATGGCACATGGTGTATTATAACAGGCCATTTCCGCAGCAATGGACCGATTTAGATTCGGTACTAACCGGCAAGAAAGCGCAGGCCGAAGCGGTTTTTGGCGTCAAACTCCAATTGCCGATCGATCAGTATCGTAAGGTTATGCGTACCACAAAGTATTCCACCCTTATCATCCTGCTCACTTTTGTATCCCTCTTCCTGGCCGAAATGATAAAAAAGGAGCGCATTCACTTGTTTAATTATGCCCTTATCGGCGCTGCTATGGTGGTGTATTATACGCTGCTGCTGTCATTTTCAGAGCAGATTGGCTACAATTACGCCTACCTGTTGTCGTCCGTGTCGACTATAGCGCTTATTTCCATCTTCACTGCCTCGCTGTTGAAAAACGGAAAAGTCGCGGCACTATTTGCCGGTATCCTGTCGCTGTTTTACGGGTTTATATTTATCATCATCCAACTGGAAGAGCTGTCCCTGCTCTTTGGCAGCGTCGCCTTATTTATCATCATAGCAACCTTAATGTATTTCTCGAGGAAAATTACCTGGGACAAACACTGATTGAACAGGGGGCGCACAAAACCCTGCCCCCTCACTTACTAAACCAAAACATATGAACACAAGCAATTATTGGATAACGCATTTCAAAGCGAACGCGTTGCAAAAAAGGGTGAACTGGGATTTAGCCCCGGCAATCAGCCCGGAGGAAACTGCGACAATTTTAGCATCACTCCAGGCCTGGCAACTGGGTGAGACATCGGAAGGCAGGCATCTTATTGCCGCATCTGAAAAATATGCAGCTAAAATTGACGACTCCAAATATGTAGATGCAGTTAAGCTCTTTATAAAAGAAGAGCAAAAGCACGGCAACAATTTAGGCGTGTACCTCGACAAAATCGGCCAGCCAAGGGTTAAACAAAACTGGGGAGATACGCTGTTCAGAAAGGTGAGGTATTTCAACACAAGCATGGAATTATGGACGCTGGCTGTTATCGTAGTAGAAAGTACCGCCCAGATATTTTACCAGTCGCTTAAAGACGCCACAAGCTGCGCGCTTTTAAAAGAAATTTGCACCGATATATTGATTGATGAAGCGCACCATATTACATTTCAAACTGAAAGGCTTGCAATTATTTATGATGGTAAAACGCCTTTTTCAAAGGCCTGGCGCAAGCCCGTTTATAAGTTCTTTTTTTATTTTACGTCCTCGCTGGTATGGTGCGCCCACCGAAAGCTCTTTAAAGCAGGCGGTAATACTTTCGGTTCATACTCAAGGAAGATGCTGTTTAAGTATCTAAAAACGATATACGCCATTATCAATCTTCACACAAGTCCTCAACCACGCACAATAGCTTTGGTATATAAATAATAAGACATTAACAATATAATAAGATGAAAAATTACCTGATCATACTAATCATTCTAACAATAATCGGCACCATAAATTCGGGAAGCAAAGGAAATTACAAGTACACTTTTAACGAAGATCACAACTTATACGTAGAAGTTCACCGGCTAGGTATTATTGGCAACATGACATCGGAGTACCTGACCGACTCCACCAATTTTAAAATCTACCTTGGCACATTTGATGATGAAAACGGGTACATCTACTGTAAGTTCAATGGTGATAAAATCAACGTGGAGAAAAAGGAAAATGCTCAGGGCCAGCAAAGGGGGACTCTTGAAGTAACGGAGCGGAAGACCTACAGTTTAAAAGAGCTAAAAAAGCTGCATAATTATTAAAATCCGCGGTTTGTTCCACGGGTCTGTCAAATTAAACTTAAAACCATGGTATATAACGTGTTTAAATACAGCCTGAAAGTATGGCTGACAAGTGTAGTTCTCGCGCCGGTGTTGCTGCATGTTATTATGTATTACCGGGGCGAAGTTAATTCATTACCCGAAGCATTTGCGGATTCCCTTGTGTTTTCACTGTTCGAGTTTTTTTCATTTATAACATGGCTGGTATTCAGCGTGGTCATCATGGTGATTTTAGCACTTGCAGGCAAACAAACACTAAAAATATGGCTGATATTCATTGCCGGCATTTTATTAACGGCCGGGACATTTCTGGCGACCATATTGTCGCCTCAGGATTTATGCGGAAATTCAAATCCTATGTTCCTAATTTTGATGATTTGCAACTGCGCGTGTATCGGCTGGGGGACCTGGTTTTATAAGCTAAAACCTGTGACACCAGTAGATGAGCCAGCACTAATAGAAAACATTTAACAAAAATTTCACAATACCGATTTGGTTTTTGGTATATAAATATCTTTATTTGTATTATAAAAGCATATATCTATGAGCTCGGAACTAATTGAGTTTTCTAATATGATTGACGAGCAGTTTGATATTGAAGAAACTGAAGGGGATGATTTTTGGCAATCTGTATTAAATATGTTCCTCTAAAACAGCCATCTTTCAAATTACCGACACTTAAAGGAGAATAGAGTTCCTTGCCTTTGTCGTTGTTATTATTTGGACGTTTCCCGTTGATCTGCCTGCCTTTCAAACCATCTCATGTACTGATCTATTTGCGAAACAAGATAATACGGCAAATTAAGCAGTGAATATGTTTTCCCGCCCGGTGTTGTGGCTTTGGTTATACTGATCTCGCCAGCATAAAAGCGCACGGCCATCGCATGCGGCGCCATATCCATAAAAAGATGTAAGGATTTGAGTTTCCCTTCGGAACCAGATTTTACTTCAATTGGTATTAGTTTGCCTTCGAACGGCCATATATAATCGATTTCGGCGGTTGAAGTGTGTTTTTCTCTTACCCAAAAATTCAGGCTGCTTAATGATTGAAACTGGGTGGCGAGTAATTCCTGCCCGGTAAGGTGTTCTATTAAAGTTCCCTGGTAAACTTTATTCAAATCGTCTGTTCCAAATATCTCTTTTTGTATACCCGCAAAATAGTTGAGCATACCTGTATCCAATACCTGTAACCGGGGAGATTTTTTATAATCGGGCAACAAGGGTAACTTAACATCTGTACAGGGGTAAACTAATTGAATCAATAAGGCTTTCTCAAGTGTACGCAGTGCATCGCCCATATCCCGCGACTTGTATGGAGAATTGCCGAAACCCTCAAACTTTATGCGTTTACCCGCCTGGGAAAACGAAGCCCTTATGGCGTGCCTGATATACAGGATTTGCGAGGATGTTGACGTGTATTTTTCAACATCCTCCATGTAGGCCGTTATCAGCGAATCATAAACCGGAGCAAGCGCTGTAAAATCTTTGTTTTGGCTATAATTATTTACTATTTCGGGCATGCCCCCTATAAGCGCATAAGTATGAAAAAGCTGCAACAGCTTTCGGTGTGTAAATGTTGGGGCCGGTACCTGCTGAAGGTACTGCAATGCTTCACGCTCACTTACCGCACCTAAAAATTCAGGAAAAGATGCAGGTCTTAGCATCTTGTATTCAACCCGGCCCACCGGGAAACTAATGTGTTTATCAAACAGCGTTTCCAGCATACTGCCTGCTGCAATTATGGCAATTTCAGGCATGGCTTCATAAAAATACCTTAATGCATTTAGCGCTTCGGGCACTTCCTGTATTTCATCAATAAATATAAGCGTGCTGTTTTTCTTTGATAGCGATTGATTTTTAATAAAAAACAAGGCCTGAACCAACACCTCGATACTGCTGAATTGTTCAAACGGCTGCCTGTCGGCGGGCAACTCCAGGTTAAGATAGATATACTGCTCAAAGCGCAAGGCAAACTGATTGATCACTGTGGTTTTCCCAACCTGTCTTGCACCTCTGATTACGAGTGGCTTACGATTGTTTTTAACCAGCCATAACTCTAACTCTTTTATTATTGTCCTGTTAAACATTGCACAAAGTTAGGGTAAAAAAAACATAATTTGTCACAGAAGCAGGGTAATTTTCATCAATTCTTGTCACAAAAGTAGGGTAAACATAACAAGGCGATGTCCCATGGCCGGAGAAACCGGTTTGTTTTGCGATGAAAAGAGAACTTTTTACCCTCCTCGACAACGTTACAACATTCCTATGTTACTGCATTACAACCTTACAACATTCCAACTTTACAACCTTACAACATTCCAACAACTTTCCAACAAATAAAAACCATTACCTTTGCCGGCTGATGAATCAAATCGCGAAAAAGAGGTTTTTTGAAAACGTTACAATAATTGATATTGCTGAAGAAGGCAAGGGTGTTGGGAAAACGGATGACTTTGTGCTGTTTGTAGACAAGGCCGTGCCCGGCGATATTGCTGATATAGAGGTTTACCGCAGCAAAAAAAACTTTGGAGAAGGGAAAATAGCCGAACTTAAACATCCGTCGGAATATCGCACACAGCCCTTTTGCGAACATTTCGGCACCTGCGGGGGCTGCAAATGGCAGCAAATGACCTATGCGGCACAATTAAAATTTAAACAAAAGTCTGTCGCTGATGCCTTAGCACGCATAGCGAAGATAGATGTGAACGGGATATTGCCTATTACCGCGTCCCCCGCTGATAAATATTACCGCAACAAGCTCGAATATACCTTCAGTAACAAACGCTGGCTCAACGACGGTGAAAACCGTACGGATGAAATATTGAATATGAATGCCCTTGGCTTTCACATCCCCGGCCGTTTTGATAAGATACTCGACATCAACCACTGCTGGCTGCAGGCCGAGCCATCAAACATTTTAAGGAACAGCATCCGGAGCTTTGTACTGGAGCATGGTTATAGCTTTTATGATCTGAAGGCACACACAGGCGCCTTACGTAACCTTATTGTGCGTACCTCGTCGACCGGTGAAACAATGGTGATTGTGGTTTTCGCTTACGCGGATGAAGATGAAGTGAACAAGCTGATGGGTTTTATTAATGGGCAATTTCCTGAAATAACTTCGCTGCTTTACATCATCAACCAAAAAAAGAACGATACTATCTTTGACCAGGACATAAAAGTTTATAAAGGCGAAGAGTATATTTACGAAGAAATGGATGGCATCCGTTTCCGAATCGGGCCGAAATCATTTTATCAAACCAATTCGGCCCAGGCCTTGCGGCTTAATCAAATTGCGCGCGACTTTGCTGAATTTAAAGGCGATGAACTGGTTTACGATCTCTACACGGGCGCCGGCACCATTGCCAATTTTATTGCCGGGCATGTCCGCCAGGTGGTGGGCATTGAATATGTGCCAACTGCGATTGAGGATGCCAAAATCAATTCGGCCATTAATAATATCACAAACACAAAATTTTACGCAGGCGATATGAAAGACGTGCTGGGCGCTGATTTTGTTGCCCAACATGGTAAGCCTGACGTAATCATCAGCGATCCGCCCCGTGCAGGCATGCACCCCGACGTGGTGAACCGGCTGATGGAAATAGAAGCAAAAAAAATTGTGTATGTAAGCTGCAATGCCGCCACACAGGCCCGTGATTTGCTGGTATTAAAAGAGAAATATGATACGGTGAAAATACAACCAGTGGATATGTTTCCGCACACGCAGCATGTGGAAAATGTGATGTTGCTGGTTTTGAGGGGTTCATAGTTCATGGTTCATAGCCGGAAGGATTATAGTCCATAGTCGATGGTCCATAGCCGAAGAAATGAATATATTAGCAATCAGTGAAGCCAAAATCGGTGAAATCAAAATAAAATCTGTGAAATCATACCATGGAACCGGAAGAACTTTTAAACGAAGACAAAAATAACGAAGAGGCAAAAAAAGAGAGTCCGCTTGTAAGTTTGGAAGCGGACCTGAAGTTTTTTAATGAGTCCATTCGCGAGGTTGCGGTCGAAATTATGGTGGAGGGCCTCTCCAATTACCCTATTTTTATTGCCCATCAGCATGAGTTAAAATTGGGTGAACTAATCCTTGACCGCCACGACTTGCACACCGAATGGAGCATCCATGCCTCCACCCTTGAAGAATTTGTAGAAAAAGGGGTAATAAAGGAAATATTAAAGGACCGCTTCATCAAAACCTACAAAAACCCGAATGATTTTATGTGCGTGTTTGTGGTAGTGCCTGAAGGGGCAAATTTTGTGTTTTACCCGTATGTGAAATGAATTTGTTGGAATGTTGAAAGGTTTTTTTTGTTGAAAGGTTGGAATGTTGAAAGGTTGGAATGTTGCAAAGCTGGTTGCAGATTTATAGTTATCATTGTTGCTAATATTTAGATGCTATGAATGAATATTTAGCTTCAGCAGTTATATACGCAGTGTTTTTAGCAGCTTCACTCTTTTTTAGAAAAATGATGATTAAAGTAAGATCCCCCTGGATGGTGGTTTTATGCACAGTTGTATATTTTGTAGTTACAGACGTATATTTCGAATTAGTAAATAAAGCACATCAGGTTTTACGTGACCACCAAATTTATATTGAGTTTGGCCATGGTGCCATTTTACTATTAGCGGTATTTGCAATTTGTTTATTAACCGGCATCATTTTCATTTTTAGTATTATTTTTACCAGGACAAAAGCCAGGGAGTCTGTAAATTCGGATAATAGCGGATGAAAGCGATTGTCAAAGGTCTTAACATTCCAACTTTACAACTTTACAACATTCCAACGACACAATGCAACACCTCCTCATATTAAACCAGCAGCAAATTCAGCAAAAGATAGACCGAATAGCTTACCAGGTACTCGAAGATAATTTTGACGAAACGGAAATTGTGATTGCCGGCATTTTTCCGCGCGGCAACAAAATTGCCCAGCGAATTAAAGCCGTCCTGGATGAGATCGCGCCGTTTAAAAGCAAGCTGGTAGGTATTGAATTAGACAAGCAAAGCACCAGTCTGCAGGCACACATTGATTGTGATGTGCAGAGCTGCAGCAATAAGGTGGTTATTTTGGTTGACGACGTGATGAACAGCGGCCGGACGCTGGCCTACGGTTTCGGTGTTTTCAGGGACGTACCCCTGAAAAAATTGCGCACGGTAGTGTTGATCGACCGCAACCACAAAAGTTTCCCGATGACAACCGACTATGCCGGGATGGCGCTATCAACTGTGCTAAAAGAACACGTGGACGTTATTTTGGATGAAGAAGGGGAAGAAGATGCGGTTTATTTGAGATAACTTGATAAATTTGTTAAAATATTGTCGCATGTCAACAGCTGAAATAGAACAAACCAAATCAAACCTGATCGCCTGGATAGAACAGCTTTCAGACTCATATATGCTGACTGCTCTAGATAGCTTACGAAATTCAACAACCGACGGAGATTGGTGGGAAACCTTATCAGATACAGAAAAACAGCACATTAACGAAGGAATAGCAGATGAGGAAAATGGCAGGGTTATTTCATCTGCGGAATTTTGGCAAAATTTAAAAAATGGATAAGATCCTCTACCTGGAGTTACCTACACCAAACGCGCAGATTCCGACGCCAAAACAATAAAGAGCTATCTTCTTTATAAATTCACTCAAAGAGAAGTTGATAATTTTTACAAGTTATTAGCATCATTTGAGAAAGTAATTGTAATTTTTCCCGACCTTCATCCAATAGTTATAACAAGGAGAAAAATTAGACGGGCTGTTCTTAGTAAACAATTTCAGTCTTTTACAGGGTCAGAACAAACGGCATATCTGTTATCGCGATTTTGGATAACCGAATGAATCCAGCTAAGTGGCCTTAAAATTTAACAATTGCTCCATCTTCTCCGCCGTCAAACTTAACCCATCGGCAATAATAGCAGCACGATTATAAAATTTATCCCTCTCCGCTAGTTTACCGGCAATAAAAGCTACCAGGTCATCCCCGTGCTGGCCCTGGAGTACAGGCCGCGCATCCTTTTCGTTTTCGAGCCTGCCGGCTAATGTTTTAGGGGACAGTTGGATATACACCGTTTTGCCATGCGCGTTCATCCATTCCATATTATCAAAAAAGCAGGGCAATCCGCCGCCTGTTGCAATCACGGCACGTTCAGGATATTCGGTTTGTTTTAAAACTTCCGACTCAAGTTTTCTAAAAGCATCTTCGCCAAATTTGGAGAAATATTCGGCAATGGTCGTCCCTACCTGTGTCTCAAATACCTCATCGAGATCGATAAATTCATAACCAAGCCGCGATGCCAGTTTGCGCCCCAAGGTAGTTTTGCCGCAGCCCATGAAACCGATCAAAAAGATCAGCCCCAGGCCATCCGTAACAGGCTTTGAATTATTTTTTTTTGACACTTTTTTCTCTTACAAAACTAATTCTCTTCTAAGCCATTGTCCATAGACCATGACTATGGACTATAATCTTTCCAGCTATGAACTATGAACCATGATCTATGAACCGGAAACTAACCCAGCTTCACCCTCGGGTCCACCCAAACATAAATAATATCAACGAGAACATTGATTACCACAAAAATAAAGGCAATAAACAGGATAGAACCCATCACTACCGGGAAATCTGACATTTCGAGGGCATCGACCGTCGTCTTTCCCAACCCATTGTAGCCAAAAACATACTCCACAAAAAACGAACCCGCCAGCAGGGAAGCAAACCAGTTGGCAATGGCCGTAATCACCGGGTTCATGGCATTTTTTAAAGCGTGGCGGTATATAATGGCGTTAAAGCTTAAACCTTTGGCCCTTGCGGTACGGATATAATCTTTACCTAGCTCATCCAGCATGGCATTGCGGGTAAGCTGTACAATAATGGCCAGCGGGCGCAGGCCCAGGGTAACCATGGGCAATACCAGGTTGCGCCAGGTAATTATTTCTCCTTTAAACGGATCGTAAGTATATAAACTGCCCGACATGTTGAGGCCCGTGTATTTGCTCAGCTCAAAACCAAATATCCAGGCGATAATGATCCCTGCAAAAAACGATGGAGCCGAAACACCAAGTGTTGAAAAGCCGATGGCCAGTTTGTCTATCCAGGTATTTTGGTGCACGGCGCTCATTACTCCTAAAAAAACGCCTATAAATATGGCAAACAGCATGGCCGTCGTGGCCAGCACCAGGGTATTTGGAATTACTTCCATCAGCAGCGAAGCAACCTCGCGGTGCGTTTGATAGGATCGCCGCAGGTAGGGCCACTTAAGCGCCACTACCCTATCGGACGAAACCGGGAAAAGTCTTACATAATGGTACCGTTGCTGTTCTTCGACTGTATTGAGATGGATACCTATCGGCGAAAGGTCATTTATATAATAAGCAAACTGCACCGGCACCGGCTTATCCAGGCCAAATTCCTTGCGGATAGCTTGTAAAGATTGCACATCCGCGCGCTGTCCCTGTGTCATCCGGGCGGGGTCGACCGGTAAAATATTGAACAGAAAAAAAACTACCACCACAATGCCCAGCATTACTGCCAGCCCGTAAAACAGCTTGCGGATAAGGTAAGGGATCATTTTATTGCTGCTGAAAATATTTCTTTACCAGTATATCATACGTCGGGATGGAGTGGTAATGCCACTTGTTAATAACGGTTCCATTTTTCAGCAGCAGGATACCGGGATTTGCCCTCACCATCGTTTTTAGCGGCACTTCATCAGCATAAAATATCTCGCAAACCAGTTTATGCTGTTTGCTGAAAGCAGCTGCGAACTGCGCCGAATTGGATGTAAGCATCACCGTGCGCGTATTAAAGTTCTGTGAAAGATTGATCGCCAGCGCATTCAGGCTATTAATGGCGTCTTCATCGGTGTTGCGCAAGTCGTAGGCAACGATAATTAAATTATTGAATGGGTTCGACAGCAACTCTTTAGTGTAATCGTTCCCCTGGGCGTCAGAAATAGTAAGATCGCGTATTTTTGGCGTAAAACCTCTTTTTACCAGGCGGCTTTCAGGCGTACCGACCACTTTCCAGTTATCGTCCTTCCAGATATTGCTGCTGAGGTAATCAGTATTAGTCATTACTTTAGCGGCCCCGGTTTTTTTATTTTGAAGGTGATAAGTAAGTTCATATTCATCGGGTTTTGCGCCGGGCGGGGTCTTCATTTCCTCCAATATATTGGCGCCCACGTTGTAGGGCAAAAAGTCGATCACCGGCAAAAAATTATAAGTATAAAGGCCAAGGCCCACCGATATTACGGCAGAAATCCACAAAAGCCGGTCGCCTGTTTTAGCGCTAAACAGTGGTTGGATATTCCGGCGGTTAAAAAACAGCACCAGTATTAAAAGCAATAAAAACAAATCCTTGCTGAATGATTGCCAGGGCGTTAGGGGTATAGCATCGCCGAAACAGCCGCAGGTTTGCACCACGTGAAAATACGCCGAATAAAAAGTTAAAAAAGCAAAGAAAATAATAAGGAGCAATAGCCCCCAGGCAACCTTTACCCCGCGCACACCGATGAGCAGTGCAAACCCCAAAATCATTTCCAATGCACACAGAAAAATAGCAATGCTAAGCGCAAGGCCGTTTAAGAAAGTGATATGGAAGACTTCGAAATACTCCTGCAGCTTGTACGAAAATCCAAGCGGGTCGTTTATTTTTATAAGGCCCGAAAAAATAAAAAGCAGGCCAACAAATATCCGGCACGCCCAAAGCCACCATGCGGCGGGTTTGTTATCGATTTTCTTTTTCATTTGAGGAAGTTGGAATGTTGTAAAGTTGTAAGGTTGGAATGTTAGAAAACTGTATGTTTGATATGTAAAATCAGCAAGTTCATAAAATGGCGGATCAACTGAACTGTTTAATCGCCAAAAAAATAGAACGTTTCAATCTTTCAACATCACAACGATAAAACAACTTTACAACATTACAACTTTTCAACATTACAACAACACTTGAAAGATACATTTTTTCAGAAAAAAACGACCTTAAATGCGGGAGGAAGGCTTATTGATTTGAGCAGCCCGAAAGTAATGGGCATCATAAACCTGACACCTGATTCATTTTATGCCGGCAGCCGTAAACAGGGGCTTGAAGAAGCGCTGCTGCAGGCCGGAAAAATGCTGGAGGAGGGTGCAGCTTTTTTGGATCTTGGCGCTTATTCTTCACGGCCCGGCGCTGAGGATATTTCGGTGCAGGAAGAAACAGACCGGCTATTGCCAGTGGTTGAAGCGATTGCTGAGAATTTTCCGGAAGCTGTTTTATCAGTTGATACTTTCCGCTCAAAGGTGGCCGAAGCAGCCGTAAAGGCCGGCGCGCATATTATCAACGACATCTCGGGCGGACAATTGGATGAGAACATGTTTGCAACAGTTGCCCGGCTGCAGGCCCCTTATATTTTAATGCACATGAAAGGCACGCCGCAAAATATGAACAAAATGGCGGAGTACGACGATGTGTTTGCCGAGGTTTACGATTATCTTGCCGGCAAGTACTACCAGCTAAAGCAACTTGGCGTACATGACGTGATCATCGACCCCGGGCTGGGCTTTGCGAAAAAGGCAGAACATAGTTACCTCTTACTAAAACGGCTGCAGGATTTTAACATGCTGCAATTACCCCTGCTCGCGGGGATTTCCCGCAAAACTATGATCTATAAAACACTTGGGATAACCGCTGCCGATGCATTGAACGGCACCACAGTGTTAAATACCATTGCATTAACAAAGGGCGCCAACATACTGCGTGTGCATGATGTTAAAGAAGCAGTGGAAGCGGTAAAGCTATTTCAGGCAGTAAATAATTAATTCTGTATTTTATCGTAGTCGGTGGTGGCTATATCGGGAATCAAAGGCTTTATGGTTAATATAGAGCCATTTAATATAATCAGTGATTTAGCTGAAGTATCGCTGTCGAAATATATCTCGTTGTAATAAGTTTGATCAACTTTAAAGGCATTTTTCCGGATATGAAAAGTACCCTGCGAATTGAGTTGGTTATGGTAGTAATGCAGGTAGGTGCTGTCGCTGTTAAACTGGAATATATTGCCGTTACCTGGCTTGTACAACGAATCGGGCGGGTAGATATTCCCCCCGTAAACTCTTGTTACTTCCCATTTACCAAAAAGGTACGGCGATACCGGATCACCGCCCTTTTTACACGATACCATACAAAACATGGCAACGATAATAAGTAAAGATGCTTTCATATCCTTTGTTTTGTACCGTTACGAAAATCAAAGCTGAAACGCTACAAATTTAGTGGTTTCCAAAATAAGGCGATGACACAATAAGCTAAGCGAAACCCGTCAGCTAAATTCATACGATTCCATTGGTTTGCATGTACAAGGATTTTATCATTCTTGCCGCCAATCAGTCAACCAAAACCACTCACCCAATCAACTACTCACCGCCTCCATCGTCTTCAAAATACTATCCACATATTCCCTGTCATTAGCTAAGCGCGGAACTTTATGCTGGCCGCCGATCTTGCCTCTTTCCTTCATCCAGTTGAAGAAGGTTCCGTCGGGTGCCTTTCGAACAAGCGGGCGGCTAAGGGCCATATCTTTAAAGCGTTTGGCATCGTAATCCGAATTGATACGGCGCAGGGTTTCGTCGAGGATATCAACAAAACGCTCAAATTCCGCCGGCTTTTTTTCAAATTCGATGATCCACTCATGGGCGCCGCAGTCGTCGCCATTAAAATAAACGGGGGCGGCAGTATAATCGCGGATTATAGCGCCGGTCTGCTGGCAGGCTTCGTCCAGCGCCCGCTCGGCATTGTCGATGATCACCTCTTCGCCGAAGGCGTTTATAAAATGTTTGGTACGGCCCGTAACTTGTATGCGAAACGGAGAAAGCGAGGTAAAACGCACGGTATCGCCAATCAGGTATCGCCAAAGGCCCGCATTGGTGCTTATGATCAGCGCATAGTTTTTACCAAGTTCAACTTCGTCAAGGGTAAGCGTTTTTGGGTTCTCATTATGTAGTTCTTCCAGGGGTAAAAACTCATAAAAAATGCCATAGTCAAGCATCAGCAGCATTTCGCCCGGTTCCCGGGTATCTTGGATGCCAAAGAAACCTTCGGAAGCATTATAGTTTTCCAGGTAGTACATATCATCCTTCGGGATTAGCTTTTTAAACTGCTCGCGGTAGGGGGTGAAGTTTACCGCGCCATGGAAATACATTTCGAGATTTGGCCACACTTCCAGCAGGTTTTTCTTGCCGGTGATCTGTAATATGCGCTTGAATAGCAAGAGGTTCCATGTGGGTACGCCGCTCAGGCTGGTCACATTAACATCCTTTGTGGCATGGGCCATCTTTTCTATTTTCTCTTCAAAATTTTCAATCAGCGCAATGTCCATGTGCGGTGTACGGTGCAATTCGGCCCAAAGCGGCAGGTTTTTCATCAGCACGGCCGACAAGTCGCCAAACGAAGTATCGGCGCTCAGCTGGCTTACCTGGTAGCTGCCACCAAGCGTCAGTATCTTGCCGGTAAACATCTTAGAGTTAGGCTGATTATTGAAGTATATGGTAAGCAGGTCTTTTCCGCCTTTAAAATGACACTCTTCCAGGGCCTCTTCGCTAACCGGGATAAATTTACTGCGGTCGCTGGTTGTTCCCGATGATTTTGCAAACCAGCGGATCTCCGAGGGCCAAAGCACATTTTGCTCGCCCTTCAGCATCCGCTCGATGTAAGGTTTTAACGAGTCGTAATTTTGAATAGGCACCCGTTCCTGGAACTGGTTGAGATGCGTAATGCTCTTATAACCGTATTTGCGGCCCCACTCGGTATTTTCAGCGCCTGATATCAGCTGTTCAAACCACTCCTCCTGTACCTCGTTGGGATATTTCATAAAAAGCTCTATCTGGTGGATACGCTTTTTCATAAACCAGGTAAACACGGAGTTAAAAATGGTCATACGCTATTTATATTGTGCAAAAGTCTTCCTCTTTAATACAAAGTTTGAACCCAGGTACACCTTACGCACCATTTCGTTTGCAGCCAATACTTCAGGTACGCCCGATTCCAATATTTTTCCTTCAAAAAGCAGGTAAGCCCTGTCAGTGATCGACAGCGTTTCCTGCACATTATGGTCGGTTATCAATATGCCGATATTCCGGGTCCTCAACTTGGCGACCATAGCCTGTATCTCCTCCACGGCTATCGGGTCTACGCCGGCAAAAGGCTCATCCAATAAGATAAAATTCGGCTCCGCTGCCAGCGCCCTGGCAATTTCGGTACGCCTGCGCTCACCACCCGATAACAAGTCGCCCCTGTTTCGCCGCACTTTGTGCAAGCTAAATTCGTCTATCAACTGTTCCAGCTTTTCCTGCTGCCGTTCTTTGGTCATCGTACCCATTTCGAGCACGGCTTTTATATTATCCTCAACCGAAAGTTTCCTGAACACCGATGCTTCCTGCGCCAGGTAACCTATGCCTTTTTGCGCCCTGCGGTACATTGGGTCGCCGGTGATATCCTCGTCCTCTAAAAATATTTTGCCATCGTTAGGTTTAACAAGGCCAACTATCATATAAAACGATGTGGTTTTACCCGCCCCGTTGGGGCCCAGCAAACCCACTATCTCGCCCTGCGAAACATTGAATGACACATCATTTACAACCGTACGCTGCTTATATTTTTTTAATAAATTTTCTGCCCTTAATATCATTTAACTTTTTTGATTTCACCGATTACTTTTTTGATTTCACCGATTACTTTGTGATTTCACCGATTATTGATTTTCGATTTCACCGATTATTGGTTTTTGATTTCACCGATTACTATTTGATTTCACCGATTACGATAATTCTGCTTAACATAATCGCTACTGCCTACTGCCTACTGCCTACTGCCTACTGCCTACTGCCTACTGCCTACTGCCTACTGCCTACTTCCTACTGCCTACTGTTTACTTCCTACTGTTATTGCTTTATGCCTTCTCATACTTCTTACTCAC
>Ga0134126_10003891_pt1 | contig 18682 bp, 13 predicted proteins | sample KB31752_FD_96881 | JGI IMG/M metagenome (GOLD analysis project Ga0134126, IMG submission 96881) | Terrestrial soil microbial communities with excess Nitrogen fertilizer from Kellogg Biological Station, Michigan, USA - KB3-175-2 | ecosystem: Environmental > Terrestrial > Soil > Unclassified ...
AGCGAATTTCCGGCGCCACACGTAGAGGAACATGAGGGCAATCAACGGATACATGAGAAAGCTCGCCTCCGTGCCGAGCACGCCGCCGGTCAACCACCGCGGACCGGGGAAGGTTGCGTCCAGAAGATGTCGAGCCGGAATGGCGCCACCGTTGGGGGTGCCGATGACGAAGAATTGCATGAAGTCGAATGCGGCGTGCCAGCCCACGGCGAGCCAGAGGGATCCGGTCTGTCGCAGTGTGTAACAGAGCCAGATGCTCACGGAGACGAGCGTGATCACATCCCACACGTTCTCGCCGGCTTTGAAGAAATAGTGGGCGGCGGCGAACCAGAGCGCGATGAGCGCAGCGGCCGGCCAGAATCCCACGGCCTTCCATAGTGTCTGCATGAGATAGCCGCGGAACCAGTACTCCTCGGCGAGGCCGACCAGGAGGTTGGATCCGAGCCAGGCGAGAGCAGCCCAGAGCAGGGTGGCGCCGTGTATCGCCAAACCGTGTATCTGCATGCCGCCGAGCAGCAACATGCCCACGGCCACTGCGCCGGCGCCGATCACGCCGAGCGCAAAGCCTTCCCAGAATTGCCTACCAAACGCCTGCCGAACGGGAAGGCCGTACCCGTCTACCCTGCGGTGCTCGTACAGTCCCAGAGTCCAGGTCAGCAGCAAGGCGATGAGGAGCAGCAGTGCCTCGAAGAGCGCGGTGTTTCCGGCGGTGAGGCCGCCGAGGTGCCAGGCTTTCGAGAGTGCCTGTACGGGCGGCGACAGCCATTTGGGGAGCAGCCAGAATGCGAGCACAGAGTAGATCAGCGCGCGCAGCAGCAAACCCCAGCGAATTTCGCTGCCGGCTGACATTCGGGACACTTGCATGGCTCGACTCCAGCGGAAGGCCGACTTCACGGAGCACGCGGCGCGATGGTCGCACAGTGCGGGCATCCAGGGTAGCCCGCGATCTACCTCTACCCCATCAGGAGCGGTGAATGGGGCCTGATGTCGAAGTGCAGCACTTCCTCCCTGATGCCGAATTTCTCATACAGCGCGATCGCCGGCTCATCGACGTAATCCGCCTGCACGAATACCGCGCAAGCGCCGCGCTCGGCCGCGATGGCGGAGAGTCGCTCGAGGAGCGCGGAGGCGATGCCCCGCCGGCGGAAGGACTCCGCGACGGCGAGATCGTAGATGTAGATCTCACTGCGCTCCCGCTCGAACTTGCGCAGCTCGTATGCGACCAGCCCACCGGCCACCGCGAGGCCTGCCAGCGCCACTATCACTATGGTTTTCGGATCGGCGAGGAGTGCGCGGACATAGTCGTCGCCGGGCGGCTGCGAGCAGTAAGTCTCCGAGTCGTGAAATGCAACTCCAAACAGGATGTTCAACTGTCGCAGCTGCGGCAGGTCCGCCGCCGTCAGCGCGCGAACGACGAAGTCATTGGATGATGAAGAATGCTTGCACTCCGCGTCGCCCCCGCGCCCGAGCCAGGAAGTCCGCTCATACGCGCTTCAGCCGCTGGATGGCGTTTGCAGGGGAGTTTCTTGTGACGAAACGGCGCGCCAGGCCCCGTGATCAGCGATGAATACATCAGTGAAGCGCCACTGATACCTGTGGCTTCCCGCGACCAGCGTTCCCAGCCCGGTCACGATGGCTGTGGAGCCGTATGTCCGGACCTTCTCCTGACTCAGCGTTTGCGTGGGCTTGCGCGAGGTGACGTTCGGCGACCGCAGGACGTCACTCTTGTTGCGTAGGACGCCTGCATAATTTATGTCGACGTAGTCGTCGCTCAGGATTCGCTGCAACGCGTCGATGTCTCTGCTCTGTGCCGCCTGCAGCCAGGCTCGTTCGAGCCGCAGCAGCGATGCCGGAGAGGGAGAGGACGCCTGCGCGGCGGCGCATGCAATCAGCAACGGGATTGCGAGGAATACCGGGCCGGCTCTACGCATGGGAGTGCCTCGATGCAGGTGGGATCGCGACCATGGCCAGCGCCATGACAGCAGCGGGTGACACGCGTGTCAATGCTGCTCGCGCGCATGTCAATGTCGCCTCGTCGCGGCTGTGACAGCAGGATGCGGCTACCCCAAAAAAACAGCGGGCATCTCGCCCGCCGCAGCTGAATTCAACTTGGCCCGACTTGAGCTTGGGAAGAGGGCTCGTCAGTCACTCCGCGTGTCGTTGGAAATCCATGTCGGCGTCCATGTCTTGCCGCCGTCGGCTGAGATCGACCAGTCCTGACGGCAAGCCTTGGCGGTGATGCCCGACCAGACATTGCGCATCAGCACCGTCTTGCCGTCCACGTCCTCCAGACCGATGAAAGTTCCCGCGCCGTCCGTGAATTCCCCCACCATGGGTTGTCGCAGCTGTCCCGATTTGCTGTTGGCGAAATAGACTCGCCACTGATGAGTCCCGTGGTCGTACAGCCGCAAGGCGAGATCCTCGATGTGGCCGTGCGGGCCATCGACCTCGAGCTGACCGATATCGGCCCAATCGTCCCACACCCGATAAACGATATGGGTTCCCTGCAGATCGCTCCAGGCGGCGGGCGAGGCGAGGGGGCTCAATACCGCGCGTATCTGCGTCTTCCACGACCCCATGTTGAAATCGAAGTCGTGCTCCGGTCCGCTGCCGGCGGCGCCCGGGGTGCCGTAGTGAGCGGATTTGTGGAGCCGAGTGAGCTGGGCGATGAAGCGCGTGGCCCAGGTCCTGCCGCCGTCGGCTGACGAGGCAATCTCGAAGTGGTACGAGCTCGGCGTGATATTCGACCAGACGTCGCGCTCGAGGACTTTCCTGCCCGGAGAGCTGCTCCAGCCGTAAAGCACGCCGCGCCCATCCCTGAACTCGCCGTACACGGGCTCCTCCATGATGCCATCGTCGCTGCTCGCGAACTGCTGGCTCCACTCGCCAGACTTCGGCTCGTAGAGAAAGAGCGTCAATCCCTGAAAGTGGTGGCCAGCCGGGCCGGAAGCCTCGATCTTCTCCAGGTTGGCGCGCCCATCCCACAGCGGCTGATCGATCACCGTCCCGGTCATCTTGACCCAGTTGGCGGCACTCGAATTCCGCGTCAGGATGTGTGTGCGCCACGTCCCGAAGTGAAAATCGAAGGCGTGCTGCTGATCGACGGATTGCGCGGCAGCGCCGGCCGGCGGGGCTTGACCCACGACCATCGCCGCGACGGCCAGCAACAGGCATACGGGCCGGATTCTCTTTACGCGCATGTTCGGAGCTTTCCAGGGTGCAGTGAAGTCTGGTGATGAGGCTAGTTCATGGCCGTGCCTTCTCAATGACCACTTGAGCCGCGTGGGGCATAGCCACTCGGAACGGCTCCAAATGCCTTTGCGCTAGGCGGCGGCTGATGGTTGGTCGCCGCAGTGGCTCCGCGGCGCGTCTTTAGCAGGCTTCTACGGCGTGATGCGCTCTGCGCAGGCATCGGCCGGCAGTCTGCCGGTCAAAATGTCGTTGCGTAAGCCCATCTGCCGGAAAATCCTTTGGCACTGGCGCACGCCCAGGTCGATGCCGAAGCGGCGTCGGAGGTGCTCCGAAAGGCTCACGCCGTCCCACGCGTCGGCGCTGAGGCCTAAATCCTGTGGGCTTTTCCGCAAATCGTCCGCCAACTCCTGCCACTGCATTGGACCGAGCGATCGCGGCCGCCCCGGCCGCTTGCTCTCTCGCAAGGCCTGCAATCCGCCTTCTTCGAAGCGATGGACCCAGCGCTGTACCGTCGTTTCGTCCTCGCCGAAGATCTCCGCGATTTCCCGGCAGGAGTATCCGGCTGCCAGCAGCAGCAGTCCGTGCAGCCTGTGGTCGTATCGGGACTCCTCATTGCGCCCGATCTCCTGCTGGATGGCAATCCGCATGGCACTGGAATCGTCGATTTGGAGTTTGCGCATCGTTGGATCCACGGAGCTCGCGGCGCAGGTTAGCGCCTTGCGTCAGGCACTGCTTCGTTGCAGATCGAAGCGTCCGCGCGGATCTGCGGACGAGCTCAAGTGTAGAGCGAGCCCCGGACGTCACAATGGCCACTTATGCGCGCGCCGTATGACCACTCGGCGATCAGGTCCGTCCGCCTGCTCCTCGTCAGCGCAGGCGGGTCACCTTGCAGCCGCCGCGGCGCGATTTCACGACGAGCCAGTAGGATCCCAGCATGGCCCGGGAAATCTTCACGACATCGCCCGGCTTGGCATAGAAATCATCGCCCGGCACCAGCTGCGCCCACACCTCGTGATCGTCGAGTGTGAAGACATCGCGGCCGTCAGCCGTCCTGGACACGAATTCGATGTTTGCCGTGATGGAGTCGAGCTGCCGCGGAAGGCGCTCCGCAGCTTCCTCGCGCTCGAGGATTTTTCCGGGCGCCAAGCCGAAGGTCTGCTGCGGATCGAGGCTGGCACCGACTGCCGGGGCACCGGCGCGGCTCGGCTGCGCAAGCTCGACCGCGGCCGGTGATGGCGCAGTGTGCGGCTCGGGGGCCGCCCGAACCGGCGAATGCGCGCGACTGGCGAGTGCGGCCGATTCGCGGTCGAAGCAGGCGAGCCTCGACGCGCTTTCCGCCAACCGGCGGCACGCGAGAATACCGTCGAGGGGCCCCGCGGCCTGAGATGGGGCGCCAACCAGGAAGGTGAGGGCGAGGGCGAGGGCGCCGGCGCCGGCGCTAACAGACCTGACGGACCTGACAGACCTGACAGACCTGACAGTGCTGACATGCCAGGCCCGCATACCGCCCGCTTCGATTCTCATCAAACCCCCACCCCCGGTACGCTGCCTTCGGCGCGACTGTACTCCGCCAACGCGACGATCGCCTCGCGCACGAGATCGCGCTCCAGCGCCGAGAGCTGAGGATTCCAGATGTCGAAAATGAGAATGGCGCGCGGCGCGTCGGAATCGTTCCAGGCCTCGTGCTCGATGGTGTCGTCGAAGATCCAACCCTCGCCGAAACGCCACTCGCGCACTTCGCCGCCAACACGGAATCGGCATGCGCCGGGCAGGATGAGCGGCAGGTGCACCGTGAGTCGCGCGTTCGTGGTGCCCGTGTGCGGCGGGATGTGCGTGCGCGCATCCAATATCGAGAAAAATGCCGTCGGGCCCCTGGCCGGGATGTCCAACTGAGGAATTTCGGCCAGCGCGGCCGCGGTGCGCGGACAACGCTCGCAATGCGCGTCCTGACGCCTGCCATCCTTCCAGAGGAAATAGGCGCTCCAGCGGCGGGAATGGTTCAGCTCTTTCCACTTGTCGAGGGGCAGGCCCTCGGGATAGGCGATGTAGGGGGTGAGGTCGCCGCGATCGGCCGCGAGGACGCCGAGCGCTTCGTCCCGGATGGCTTCGGAGGTGGCCTCGAGCGCCTCGAGCCAGGGGAAATCTTCCCGGGGTGAGAATTCATAGTTGCGCAGGAAAGGGAAATGCACGTCGGTCGGCTGGGGCGCATAGATCTGCTTGCGGCCCAGGACCCGATCCAGCGCTCGCTCGAACCGCATGAGCTCGCGCGGCGTTTCTCCGGCACGGAGCGGCTGCAGCCTGCTCTCTAGCGCCTCGCCGAGCTGCCTGCCATTTTCGGCGACGTGGACCCGGGCATGCTCCACGTGCGCCGCGACGGGAGGCGGCAGGTACGCGCCCGGCGGCAGCGTCTGCAGTGCGTGAGTGTAGATGACCGCCGCCGCGCGGGGCTTGCCCATGAGCTCGAGCAGCCCGGCTTTCTGCAGGAGCACGATGAGGTGCTTCGGTTCGATGGCGAGCGCGCGCTCCAGGGTGGCGAGCTCCTCATCGAGCTGTCCGAGGGAGCGCTGGACCGCGGCAAGGCTCAACCAGAAAGGAACGTAGTGCGGCGCGGCGGCCACGACCTGCTCCAGCACCGTTCGCGCGGACCGGTGATCGCCGCCGAGCGCGAGGCGGCGCGCCCGCTCGTGCTGTACCAGGGGATGGGCAGGCTGGATCGCGGCAGCCTCCTGCCACAGCCGGATCGCCTCAGCGTCGCGGCCCTCGGCGACGAATCGCTCGACGCCCGTCATGAGCGCGATCACTTTCTGCTCGTCGGCGGGAGGTGTCTGCCCTGTTGTGACAGCCATGGGAAGCGAGTATAGCGTGGAGTGCGCCGAAGGCACGGCGTGAAGCTACAATTGGCCAATGGCCGCACCGGAGCTGTTCAATCTCTTCGCAGTGCCCTTCGCGCTCAGTCGCTATCCGGCGCCCGCGCAGCTGAATGCTGCGTTGCGCGGCTACGTCCTGGCGCACGAGCAGAGCGGAAACGTCAATCCGCGGCCCCTGACCTATCGGAATGACGCCCTCTTCGAGAGTCACTTCAATCTCTTCCGGGACGCGGACCCCGCCATTCAGGAACTGAAGCGTTTCTGCTGGGACCAGCTCCTGGCCGTCATCGGCAGGCTCAATGGCTATGACCTGCCGACGCTGCATCGCCTACAGATCTACAACGATTGCTGGTTTCACATTACCCGGCGCGGCGGTTACTTCGGACTGCACAATCACCCGAATGCGTCCTGGAGCGGCGTGTATTGCGTCGACCCGGGAAGAAGCGATCCGGACAAGAAGCTGAGTGGCGCCCTCTGCTTCGTCAACCCGACCATCTCCAATGCAATGCACATGGACCCCGGGATCGCCTCCATGCAGCTCCCCTACGGGCACCATATCGCCCAGTTCAGCCTGGAACCCGGGCAACTGGTGATCTTCCCTTCATGGGTGATGCATGACGTGAAGCCTTTCGAGGGCGAGGGAGAGCGGATCACCATCGCCTTCAACTGTTGGTTCACGCTGCCCGATGCCGCGGAGCAGGGCGGCGGTCCCGTTCACGGGTCGTAATAGAATCTCTTGACCCAGGGCTCGAGCAACGCGGCAACCGGCTCGAGCTGCCGGTGATAGCGCCGCCAGCGGCCGATGCCCTCCGTGCCCAGGCCGCGGACGAGTTGTGCCACCGCGGACAGGTCCCCCTCCCGCGTGCCGGCGCGCAGGGCGAAGTCGGCCATGGCGGGGTGCCAGTCGAGCCCCAGGAACTCGCATTGCCTGACCATCTCCCGCCCGAATCCGCTCACCATGTCCTCGTGACGCACCAGACAGACATCCAGCGACAGAAGTTGCGTCAGGCGGATGACGAGCTGTGTCACCGCGACGTAGTAGCGAGCGGCGCCCTCCAGCGTGAGCAGCTCGTAGGCCGGCGCGCTCATGGCGAAGCGGTGGGTGAAACAACTCAACACCAGGTCGCGCGGATCGCGGCAGGAGAGGAGGATCTTCGCGCCGGGGAAGAGGCGCGCGATCAAGGGCAGCTTCAGGCTGTTGAGCGCGCAAGTGTCGACGAACACTTTGCCGGTGACGTCCACTCCCGCCGCCGCCACCCGCCGCCAGTAGGCGGCCCGGAGCCGCTCCAGAGTCGCCGGCGAGGCATACGCCAGCCGCTCCAGATCCTCGGGCCGGCGAAGGAATTCCTGCGCGCCGTCGAGCAGGCAGTCCTCCTCCTCCAACGCCGCGACGCCGGGATGGCCCTCGAGGACGGCGGCGAGCAGGGTCGTGCCGGATCTCAGGAAACCCAGGACGAATACATGCTTGGTAGCTCCGGCGCGCGCCACGGGCGTGCGCTGCCGTGGTGTGTGTGACTGCGCGGCGCGATCCCACCAGGCGGCCATCGCCTGGACATGCTCGAGAGCACTCGCAAAGCGGCCGGCACCGAGTTGTTGCAATGCCGCGTTACAGGCGGTGTAGGCCGCGAACGCCTCCTCGCATCGCCCGGCACCGTCGAGAATGTCGCCAAGAATGCCGTGCGCGTGCGCGCGTTGGGATGCGGATAGCGACGTCGCCGCCAACACCTCCTGCACGCGCGCCTCGGCGCGGCCGAGCGCCCCGTCGGCAAGCTCCACCTCCGCCAGACTCATCACGGCCTCCGGCAGCGTCGGGCTCACCGCGAGGGCTCTTTCGGCCGGAAGGCGGGCCTCGTTGTAAGCGCCGCGCCAGCAGGCGACGCTCGCAACGCCCGCCAGCGCCATGGACTGGCTGGGGTCGATCTCGAGTGCCCGCCGGTAGCTCTGCTCGGCCGCCGCCTGCAGTCCCAGGGCGTGCAGCGCGTTGCCGCGATTGACGAAGGCGTAGGGCAAACTCGAGTCGAGGGCGAGCATCGCATCGAACTGCTCCAGCGCTTCCTGCGGCCGCGAGAGCCGCAGCAGACAGAGCCCGAGCGCGTTGCGGCAGCTCACATCGCGGGGGGACAGCTGCACGGCGCGCTGCAGCAACGGCTCCGCCTCGCCTCCGCGCCCCTCTTGCTCCAAGCCGAGCGCGTGGAGGTTGAGGAGCAATGGATGCTCCAGACCCTCCTGCAGCGCCGAGCGGGCCCGCGCGATCGCCTCCGCGTGCCGGCCTTCCCTTGCATCCGTCAGAACGGCGCTCAGGATTTCCCGGTCAGACACCGCATCCCTTGCCATGGAGTCCCGCAACTAACGGGACCACATGCGCAACAGGTTGGCGAGGACATACTCGAGGCGCATGCGGTTCTGCCAATCGATCCGCAGCCCCTCGAGCGCGCGTACCTCGTTCAGCGTGTAGAGCAGATCGCGTTGCGCTTGGTCCGGGACCTGGCTCTCGATGAAGGTGATCATGACCAGCCGCTCACCGGAGCTCACCGGTGGGACCTGATGCAGCGTGGTCGAGGGATAGAACACGGCGCTACCCGGCTTGCCCTTGACCTGCACCGCCTCGCTGCCGAGGTAAATCGTGAGCTCCCCGCCCTGATAGCTCGCCGGGTCGCTGATGAAGATCGTGCAGGAGACGTCGGACCGCAGGAGCTGCCCGCCAATGTTCATGAATGCGGCATCGGCATGCGCGCCGTACGTCATTCCCTTGCCGTAGCGCAGGAATTGCGGCACGGCGATGCGCCGCGGCAAAACGAAATTACGCATTTCCTCGCTGCGCTGGAGGGCCGCAAGGACTATCTGCGAAGCCTGCTGCCCCACCGGGTCGGCTGGATCCTGTATGGTGTTGTCCTTGGTCGCGTTGTGGGGATTGGAGAGCCGTCCGCTCAAGAACTTCGTCCGCGCGGCAAGCTCCTCGACGGAGCGCACCTCCGCCTGGGTGAGAAGATTCTCGATCTGCAGGAACATCGCTCGAGTATAAGGCGTCGACCTCAGCCGCTGCAGTATGTCGGCTGCAAATCCAGCCCGGACCGGCAAGCGAATGGCGGGCGCGCCGCGGAATCGTAGATGTACCGGCTGTCGATGGCGATCTCCTGGTGGCGGAAGTCGATCACGAAGGCGTTCAGGGTCCCGAGGACGTCCATCCCCAGCACCATGGCGGGGCGGTCCGTCTTCCCCCACACTTTGAAGATATGAAAATCGCCGAAGACGAGCGCGACGCCCGCGATCTTGAAGGCGCCCAGATCGATGGGCGGCGCCAATTGCAGCTTGCCGGCGCCCACCTGCTTGGTGGCTCCGTACACGTCGGCTGCCAGGTACGTCCCTTTGCCTCGCTCGTGGGCATATAGCGCCTCATACAGCGCAAGGTTGCCCAACGTGTGCTGTGAGCCGGTATCGATGATGGCATCGACATGCACGCCGCCGATCTCTCCGGGAACACTCAATAGGCCGCCATTGAGCCGCGTCGCCCAGACGCGGCTGAATCCCCAGGGTACGGAATCGCCATGCGAGCGCGTAATGGCGACCCTGTTACGGCGGAAGTCGACGAGCACTCTCTCCTCCTGCAGCCCCGCCGCTCCCAGGATGCCGTCCGCGCCCGCCATTATCGGCGCCTCGATCACCGGAAAGCGCGTATGGGAGATCACGAGATCGCCCGCTTGCAGCTTGTCGATGGGAACGGAAGCGACCTCGGCGCTGCCCGTGATCCCCGTCACCCGGATCGCCTGCTGCACCGAAGGTTGGAGCCGCAGGGCAGCCGCCAGATGGGGAGAAATCGTGGAGCGATTCGCCCCGGTATCGATGATGAAGCGGAACGGTCCTTGGCCGTCGATCATGACCGCGGCCACCACGCGCCCGATGTGGTCGAGACTGGTCGGGGAGGCGAACAGCATGTCCTGGGGTGACAGGGGTTGAGGCGCGCCGGCCGCGGCCGCCGACTGCGGTGCGGCTGCCCCTGAAGCGGGCGCGGCCGGCACGGAGGTGGCTTGGGCCGCGCTCGTCAGGAGCAGGCACTGCAGGCACCCGATGCCCAGCCAGCCACGCATGGTGATCATCTGAGCACAAGCCCGCCGCGTCTGCAAATGACTGTTCCGCAGCGGACGCATCGTTATGGGCCTGATCGAAGCGTCTGCTCGCAGACATTCCAACATGCATCCTGCGATGAGCGGAGGGTCGGGGGCGGCAAAGACGGGTTTCCCCGTTCCGTTGCGCGGGCGTAGGCTTATCCGCTCACGTCCAAAGAGATGAGGGATACGGCATGGCCGACGCGAAGCTGGCTGGTTTTCGGGGCTCCATGGTGGTGCCGGCGACGCTGGCGCTGCTGTGCGCCGGCACCGCCATCGCCGACGGCCGCCATTTGACCGCGCAGGACTACGAGCGGGCGGAGCGCTTGATGCCGTACAACACCGCGCCGCTCGTCGACCATGACGTGCAGCACGTGCACTGGCTCGATGACCGGCGCTTCTGGTATGTCGATCACGATTCCGGCGGCGATCACTATCGGGTGATGACCGCCGCGACCGGCAAAGTCTCTCCCGCCTTCGATCAGCAAAAGCTCGCCGCCGCGCTGGCCAAGGCCAGCGGCAAGCCTGTGGACGCCACGAAGCTCGCGATTTCCGATTTCCACATCGAGAGCGACGGCCGCTACGACATCACCCTGGACGATAAGCACTACCTCTGCGACCTCGCCGGTGCCGGCCATTGCGAAGACAAGGCGAGCGTGGTCAAGAGCGGCAAAGAGCCGGGGATCGTCTCGCCGGACAAAAAGCTCGCGGCCTTCATCCGTGACTGGAATCTCTGGATCCGGGATGTCGGCACGGGCCAGGAGACCCAGCTCACCTTCGATGGGGTGAAGGACTACGGGTACGCGACCGACAACGCGGGCTGGAAGAAATCCGACCGGCCGGTGCTCAACTGGTCACCGGACTCGACGCAGATTGCGACCTACCGTCAGGATCAGCGCGATCTGGGCGAGATGGACCTGGTGAGCACGCAGGTGGGTCACCCCGTCCTCGAGCACTGGAAGTACCCGTTGCCGGGTGACAAGCGCGTGTTCATGATCGAGCCGGTGGTCATCGTCATCGCCAGCCGGAAGGTGGTGCGGCTCGCGCTGCCACCGCAGCAGCGGCTCTCCAGCCTGTGCGACGACATCACCTGCAAGAGTGACAACAATTGGGACGATGTCCAGTGGGCTCCCGACGGCAAGACGCTCGCGCTGGTCACGACCTCACGTGACCGCAGGCACGAGTGGTTCCGGGTAGCCGACGCGCGCACGGGCGCGGTGCGCACTGTGTTCGAGGACAGCGTCTCCACCTACTACCGCAGCGGCATCGATGCGGTGAGCTGGCGTTATCTTCCCGGCTCCGACGAAGCCATCTGGTACAGCGAGAGCAGTGACTGGGGCAATCTCTATCTCTACAGCCTGAAGACCGGGAAGCTGGAGCACCCCATCACCACCGGCGCGGGCGATGTCACCGAGGTCGTGCACGTCGATCCCAGGACGCGCACCGTGTGGTTCCGGGCCGTGGGCCGCAGACCCGGAGTCAACCCGTATTACCAACAGCTCTGGAAGGTCGGCCTGAATGGGCGCGGAGCCCGTCTGCTCACGCCGCAGGCGTGCGATCACATCACCAGCATGTCCAAGGACGGCAGGTACTTCGTCGACAGCTGCTCCACTCCGGAGAAACCTCCTGTCACGACACTGCGCGACACCAGGACTGGCCGTTTGGTGGCGACCGTGGCCACCACCGACATCTCCCGCCTGAAGGCCAGCGGCTGGCAGCCGCCGCAACTCATCACCGTCAAGGCGCGTGATCACCGGACCGACCTCTATGGCTTGCTGTTCAAGCCGACAAACTTCGATCCGCACAAGCGCTATCCGGTCATCGACTACATCTATCCCGGCCCGCAGATCGGCTCCGTGTCATCGTTCGATTTCGATCCCTCGCACCGCGACGACCAGGCGCTGGCGGAGCTCGGCTTCATCGTGGTCGCCATCGACGGGATGGGGACACCGTACCGCTCCGCGAGCTTCCAGCGGCTGTGGTACGGGCAAATGGGCGACAACACCCTGCCCGACCAGGTCGCGGCGTTGCGGGAGCTGGGTGCGAGCGATCCGTGGATCGACCTCACGCGTATCGGGATCTGGGGGCATTCGGGCGGCGGCAATGCGACCGCGGACGCCATGTTCAGCTATCCGGGGTTCTTCAAGGTCGGTTGGGCCGAGAGCGGCAACCACGACAACCGCAATTACGAGAACGACTGGGGTGAGATGTACCAGGGGATGCTGACTACGGCTAAGGACGGTAAGAGCAACTACGACAACCAGGCCAATGAGCTCCTGGCCCCGCACCTTCAGGGCCGCCTGATGCTGACCTACGGCACGATGGACGACAACGTGCCGCCGGAAAGCACCCTGCTCGTGGTGCAGGCGCTGATCAAGGCGAACATAGACTTCGACATGATCGCGATTCCCAATGCGCGCCATCCCTATGGCTATGCAACCCCCTATATCACACGGCGACGCTGGGACTACTTCGTCCGTTACCTGGCGGGCGACGTTCCGCCCGAGAACTATGCGCTGAAGCCCTGGCCGTGGAAATGATCATTCGTTCCGCGGCGAACCCATGCCGCGCCTCGGCCGCCGGTCCTGGCCGCCGGTGACGGCCGCCAGTCGCATCACGAGCCGTACTTCCGTGATCGTGGCAGGGTTCCAGCGCGCGCTGGTCGTGGGCAGCCCGCAACAAATAGCCTCTGAGGCTTGTTGCGTGGACGCATCAGTTGCAGCTTGGGCGTCCTGGCACGCTGCTGCATGCGCTGAGCCGCCTTCGAAATGCGAGGAAGCGACAGCTTTTCCTTGTCGTTGCACGCCGACGCGGTGATATAGTCGGGGCTTGGTGGAAAAGCCACAGAGTCGATAAGAGCGGCCCGCCTGGAGCAGGAGAGAGCCGCCTATCTGGTTGGGTCTCTTGGGGGGGCGCGGCCGACGCACGCCGCTAGGCGTGTTCTTGATCTCCGCGGCTTGTTCACTACATTCCTGCTTCCGACCGCTCTAAATACATTGGGAGATCGCATTTCATGGTCAACCAGCCACTCGGAAATCCTCTGGTGCGCGCAGCCGTTCGCACGGTGCTCACCGGCGGAGCCCTCGCCACCACCTTCGGCCTCGCCAATGCGCAGCAGGCGCCGGCCGACGCGCAGCAGAGCAATGCGCCGCAGACCGGCGGGCAGATACTGGTCGCGCAGGCGGCCACGCCGTCGACGGCCCCTGCCGCGTCGCTGTCGGGCGCCCAGGCCCAGTTGCAGGAGGTGATCGTCACCGGCTCGCGCATCGCGACACCCAACCAGCGCTCCATCAGCCCCGTCACGTTCGTCAACGCCAACACCTTCCAGCAGGTGGGCGCAACCCGCGTCGAGGACGTGCTCAACCGTCTGCCGCAGGTGATGGCAGCTCAGAACGCGACCAGCATCAACGGCGGCAACGGCACGGAAACCGTGAACCTGCGCGGCCTGGACCCGAAGCGCACCCTGGTCCTGGTCAACGGCCTGCGTATGGGCCCTGGCGACCCCCGCAACGGCGGCTCGCCGTCCGACGTCAAGATGATCCCGACGGCTCTCATCGAGAACGTCCAGATCCTGACGGGCGGCGCCTCATCCATCTACGGCGCCGACGCGGTCGCGGGCGTCGTCAACTTCAAGCTGCTCGACAACTTCCAGGGCGTCAAGCTCGTCGCCAACGGGTCCGGCTATTTCCACAGCAACAACAACGACCAGGGCGTGGAATCGGCGATCAACACCTTCAATTCGACCAATCCGGGCGGTGCATTCTATCCGCCTGCGCCGATCAGCGCCGCGACGGGCGCGCAGAAGCAGCTGACCTTCATCGCCGGCATCAACGCGCCCGACGGCAAGGGCAATGCGACTTTCTACCTCAGCTATCGCAACATCGCCAAGGCCACGCAGAACCTGTACTCCTACAGCGCGTGCAGCCTTGCGTCTGGCTTCAAAGGCGGTCCGTTCTCGTGCTCCGGTTCCGCGACGTCGTACCCCGGCTTCTTCTCGCTGTACAAGAACGGCAAGGTCGCTCAGAACAACACCGTGGGGCCTGGCGGGACGCTGCTGCCGCAGGCTGACGGGCCCTTGTTCAATTTCGGTCCGCTCAACTACATGCAGGCCCCGGACGTGCTCTGGTCGGCCGGCGCCTTCATGCATTATGACGTCAACAGCCACGTCACCGTCTACAATACGACGATGTTCATGGACGACACGACGGCGCTGCAGATTGCGCCGTCCGGTGACTTCAACAACCCCATCAGCGTAAACTGCAACAACCCGTTGCTGTCCGCGGACGAGGTGGCGGCCTGGTGTTACATGCCGGGTCAGGCCACTACCACGATCGACCCCAAGAATCAGCTCCTGATCAACCGCCGCGCCATCGAGAGCGGCAACCGCGTGACGCAGCTGGAGCACACCGACTGGCGCGAGGTACTCGGCGTCAAGGGTCCGCTCAGCGACAACTGGACCTACGACGTCAGCTATCAGCTCAGCATGGTGAATCTGATCCAGACGTCCGTGAACGATCTCTCGGTCACGAAGCTGGGCTATGCGCTGGACGATGTGACCGACCCCAAAACGGGGAACGTGGTCTGCGCCGCGACGCTGCAGAATCCCGTCCCGACTCTCGCCACCGGCTGCCAGCCTTGGGACATCTTCGCGCCGGGAGCCGTCTCGCCCGCCGCCGCAAAGTATGTGGGCACCACGGCCAACCAGCGCGGCCAAGTCCTCCAGCAGATCGTGGAAGCCGACTTCACCGGCGACCTCAGCCAGTACGTGCAGCTGCCGACGGCGCACTCCGGCCTGCAGGTGGCCCTGGGCACGGAATACATCGACGTCCACTCCTATACGCAGCCTGACCAGACGTACCAGGCCGGCGATCTCGCCGGTGCCGGCGGCGCGACGCTGCCCGTGCAAGGCACGGTCGAGTCCTGGGACGAGTACCTCGAGGTGAAATTGCCTCTGCTGCAGGACAAGCCCTTGGCGAGATCCCTCGACATGGACGACTCCTACCGGCATTCCCACTACGCTCAGGGCTTCGATACCAACACCTTCTCGGCGGGCCTCGAATGGGCGCCTGTTCAGGACGTGCGGTTGCGCGGCACTTTCACACGCGCGGTGCGTGCGCCGAACGTAGTGGAGCTCTTCTCCGTTCGCAACGTCGTGCTCGACGGCACCTCGGATCCCTGCGCAGGGGCGACTCCCTCCTATTCGGCAGCGCAATGCGCCCTGACCGGGGTCAGCGCGTCGCAGTATGGCAGCATCTCCCCGAACCCCGCGGCACAGTACAACGGCCTGCGCGGCGGCAATCCGAACCTCCAGCCGGAGACCGCGATCACGACCTCCTTTGGGGTGGGCTTCACGCCGCACTGGGTGCCGAACCTGCGCCTGCAGGTCGACTACTACGACATCAAGATCGAGAACATCATTCGCGCGATCGGCGCCAACACGATCCTCAATTCATGCGCCAGCTCGGGCCAGTTCTGCGATCTCATCAACCGTGACGCCCTGGGCTCACTGTGGCTCACCTCGGCGGGATTCGTGACGGACACACTGGCCAATGTCGGTACCCTGGAGGAGAAGGGCGTCGACTTCGATGCCTCGTATCAGTACGACTTTGGCCGGTTCGGCAGGCTCAGCACCAGCTTCAACGGCACTTTGCTCAATGACTACCTGGTGACGCCGATTGCTGCGAACGCTGGTACTCAATACAACTGCGTCGGCTTCTTCGGCCCGACCTGCAGCGGTTCCACCTCCGGCGCGGGAGCGCCGCTGTACAAGTGGCACCATGTATGGTCGTTCAACTGGAATACGCCGTGGCAGCCGTTGTCGCTCTACGTGGATTGGCGCTACATGGGTTCCACGACCCTGGAATTCCTCAGCACCAACCCGAACCTCGGCCGCATCGGCTCGACCGTCGCGAACGGCAAGATCCCCAACACGGATGTCTCGATCCCGGCGTACAACTACATCGATTTCTCGGGCGCCTACCAAGTGACCGACGGAATCATGTTCCGCCTGGGTGTCAACAACATCATGGACAAATCGCCCCCGATCGTCGGTTCCACCGGTCTGCCCGGACCCCCGATCGGCAACGGCAACACGATGCCCGGCACCTACGATTGGGGTGGCCGGTACGTGTTCGGCGAGATCAGCATGCAGTTCTGACCCGCGGGTCTCACCAAAGGACGGAATCTACGGCGGGCTTCGGCCCGCCGTATTTTTTTGCGGGAAGCTCACCCTGCAACGCCCGCTCGGCGGCCCAGCGCTTCTGCGATGATGGGATGCGAAGCAGCAAGGGCCTCCAGCCATGCCATGCCCTGGCGGATCTGCGCCGCGTGCTCGCGTTCCGCGGCTGCGAGCACTTCCTGACGCAGCGCGGCGTCGTAGGCGTACTGCGGCGCCTTCGAGTAGCGGCGCATCAGAGGCCCGGCCAGCAGTCCCGCAGTCTCTTTCGGGTCCACGTCTGCGCCGAGCGCCTTCAGGACCGCTTCGAGACCTTCCCGCGGCGTGGCCAGAAACTCGTCGAAATCGATCCACACTACCCTGGAGGCGAAATGTCGCGCAGCCGCCTCGAGACACACCATCTCGCACAACCAGCTCATCGCAATCCATTCTCCCTCCGAGCGGGGATCCGCGGTGGGAGCGCCGCCGAGCCGCTTGCGCAGCCGCGCGAGCCGCGAGGGGGCGAGCGACTGCGACTCGAGGCGCGAGTTCGGTCCGCCCATGATGCAGCGCAAGTAGGCGAGGGCGGGCGTGAACATCAGGATGGCGGACGCGCTCGCGTCGAGCTGCAGCGCGCGCTCGGCGATCTCGCTGACGAAGCTGCTCGCTTTGATCACCGCCCGCTGCGCAGGGTGCCACTTGCGCCCAAGCAGGCTGAGGGCATCGCGCAGGTCGAGCGTGCCCCAGATCCGCTCCCTGCCCGGAGCCAGGGCAATCTCGCGCAACAGCACCGGCTCGCGCACCGAGAACAATCCGGGAAGCTCGCCGATCAGGCGCGATACGAGGGTCGAGCCCACGTGTCCGACATGGAAGATGTAGTGTGCTCGCGGCGTCAGCGCCGCCGCCGCCGACCCGACGGTCGCAACCGAAGCGACCGCCTGCTCCGGCCGCAACTGCAGGATGCGTTGGTCGAGGAAGCTCGCGCCGCGATACGCGGCCGCATCGAGGCGCGCCAGCCGCACGAGCCCGGGGCCGGAGAGCTCCAGGGGATACCAGGCGGGCGAGGCGGCGATCTCCTGCGCAGAAAGCGCGGCATTCGATCCGGACACCGATTCCTCTAGGGTGTTCTCGGCTGCAGTATAGCGCTACGCTACACGACCGGTGCGCCAGCGGTACCGCCTTGCAATGACCGCAAACCCCAGTAGTCCGACAAGAGATCCGACGAGTGATCCGAATTCGCTGCGGGCGGCCGGCCTGGCGGCCTTGCAGCGCGGCGATGCGGCGGCGGCTTGCGAGCATTTCAGTCGCGCGGTCGCGGCGGCCGGCGCAGGCGCGGACGTCTGGTTCGGCCTGTCGCTTGCGCACCGGCAGCTGCGATCGCTCGAGGCCGAGCGAGCGGCGCTCGAGCGCACGCTGGAGCTCGAGCCGCGGCACGTGCCGGCACTGATCCGCAAGGGCGACCTCTACAGCGAAAGCTCCGATCCTCGTGCCGCGACGCCCTTCTATCGCGCGGCTCTCAAGATCGCGCAATCGATCGGTCAAGTCCCGGCCGCCTGGCGCAACGAGCTGGAGCGAATCTCCGCCCTGGTCGCGCGCAATTCCCGCGAGTTCGAGCGACATCTTCTCGCCGACCTTACGCGCAGCGGTCTTGGCGCCGCGGGGACGCGCCGCTTTGCCCACGCGCTCGATCTCCTGCTGGGCCGCAGCCAGGTCTATCACCAACAGCCGCAGGTCTTCTACTTCCCGGAGCTGCCGCAGATCCAGTTCTACGATCGCGGCGACTTTGCCTGGACGAGCGAGCTCGAGCAGCAAACCGAGGCGATCCGGGGCGAGCTGCGCGCAGTGCTGGCGCGCACCGACCGATTCGCTCCCTACATGCAGGCAGACCCGGATCGGCCGGTCTTCAACACCAACGGCCTGCTCAACGATCCCGCCTGGGGCGCCTGTTACCTCATGAAGAACGGCGAGGAGGTCGCGGAGAATGCGGCGCTCTGTCCCGCGACCCTGGCTGCCCTGCGGCGGCTGCCGCTCTGCCGCATCAAAGGCCGCACGCCGACCGCGCTTTTCTCCCTGCTTCGCCCGGGTGCGCACATACCCCCCCATCATGGGTTTCTCAACACGCGTCTCATTTGTCACCTGCCGCTGATCGTGCCGCCGGAGTGTGCTCTCAGAGTCGGCAACGAGACTCGGGCCTGGCGCGAAGGCGAGCTCGTCATTTTCGACGACACGATGGAGCATGAGGCCTGGAACAGGAGCGCAGAGCTGCGCGTCGTCCTCCTCTTCGACATCTGGCGCCCCGAGCTCACGGATGCCGAGCGCTCGCTGGTCGCGGCGATGCTGGAATCCATCGACGGATTCGGCGGTCC
>Ga0134126_10003892_pt1 | contig 18681 bp, 21 predicted proteins | sample KB31752_FD_96881 | JGI IMG/M metagenome (GOLD analysis project Ga0134126, IMG submission 96881) | Terrestrial soil microbial communities with excess Nitrogen fertilizer from Kellogg Biological Station, Michigan, USA - KB3-175-2 | ecosystem: Environmental > Terrestrial > Soil > Unclassified ...
CGACTTCGAAGGGGCCATCCGCCGCGTTCGCGGCCTTCGCTGAGACCGCCAAGTTCCTCTTGCGCTCGCCGCCTTCCCCGCGATTTATCAAAGTTCTGTGCGGGGCTGTCGAATTCCCGAGAGACGACCCGTGGTAGCTATGAACCACTCAATTGGCGTAAAAAAACGATCCGTCGCCGGCGCGGAGAGCCAAGGCAGCTCCACGACGATTAGCGAATATGAAGCGTCTCGCGGTAGCGAGCTGCAAATGGTTCGATTAGCGGAATTATTCCTTCGACCTGGGCGTAATTGCGAATTTGCAGTCTGGTCTTTCTATTCCAGCGGGCTGCCCATGCCGCGCATGAGGATAACTAGAAACTCTGAATTACGCGATCGCGCTGGAAACTGCCCGCACGCAAGCGATCACCGGAGAGTCCGCAGCTCAATGGAAATCCTTACGAAGCAAACTTCTCCCCAGAAGCAAGCGGCTTCGGTAGCAGGCCGTCCATTTTTTTGACAAACGTAAGAACTCGTCTTAGCTTCCCACCCGCTTCGGTTGTTTTTCACTCTGGTTGCGGACTCGGAGAGAAGGGCAGCGAGGCAGAAAGGAGGGACGCAATCCCATGAAGGTGAGAATGACCGCAGCGGGTAAACGTGCACTGGCCGTGGCCGCGATCCTGTTCATCCTGGCAGGCGAATACGCCTGGGCGCAGAACCTGGGAAGCCAGCCGCAATTGAACGTGGCCGTGCAAGGCCAGACGGGCTCTCAGCCCGAAGGCGCGTTCCTGAACTTCATTAACTGGATTGGCAACGTCATCGCCCCAGTGGGAGCAGGCGGAGCGGTCGTGGCCGCAGTCGTTTCCTGGATGCACGGACGCGGAGCTGCCCGGTGGCTCGCTGCCGCCGGGGGTTTGCTGGCCGTGTCTGGGCTGACCCGGTTGATCGAGTTCTGGATCACCAATGGCTCGGGAGGCGTGACGTAGGCGAGGCGGCGCACCTCGAGTGCGGAGCTGGCAGGCAGGTGAAAAAGGAGAGGAGGATTCGCGCTGCCTGCCAATCTCCATTTTGAAATTCAGCAGAGTCTTGAATCGAGGGTGTAAAGGAAAGGAAGTGAAAGAGCCGTGGCTGTTCCGCAACTATTAAACGACGTCACGCGGGTTCTCCTCAGCCTTGCGCCAGCAGCTGCGCTGATCGCGCTCGTTCTCGCTGGGCTGTGCTTGCAGCGCGAGGGTGGAACTACATTCCTCGTGGGAGGAGGTTTCAGCAAATGGATGCTCTGGGCCGTTGTGTTTGTCACCCTCGTGCCTTTGCTTCGTTGGTTCACGTCTTTCGGCGTTGCGGCTCCGCTGCCATCCGGAGGAATTGGGACTGCGTGGCTGGCTTCGTTTGAGGCTGACGCTTCGAGCTTCGTCTCAACTTTTGTTGTTAGTCGGCTGGTCCCCATACTCGCGGCGTTTTTTGTCCTCCGCGCCATCCTGGATTCTGCCTCGGGCGGACATCCGCTGCCCTCGGTGATTGCCGCAATGTTCCTGCTCGGAGTGCAGACCACCTATACGCTCATCGAGAGTTACAACACGGGTACGCAGTTCGCCACCGCCGACATTCTCGACAGCCTTTGGAATTACCTCGCTGGCACCATCATGCCCATCGCCGCGGGTCTCGCGATTGTGGGCGCCATAATCAACTTCGCCACGCGCCGCCCGGCCTTGCGCCTGGTCTCTGTTGCGCTGGCCATGCTGTGCGTTTCGGGAATCTGGAAATTAGTTCTTTCCATGGAGGCGTAGGAGGAGAGTGATGTCGTTTACAAATGGAATTCTGAACTTGGCGAATTGGGCCGGAAACGTGATTCTACCGACGCTGGCCGGGCTGTTCTTCGCCATCGCTATTGTGAAATTCTCTCGGACCGAACCCTATGCTGCCGCGATGTACGGCGGGCTTCTCTGCCTGATGGCCTCGGGACTGTTGCGCGCGATGGAGACATTCGCCTCGCAGCGTCCCTGGAACGACCCCGATGTCTACTGGATGTCCTTGGTCACTCTGGTCAACTGGATTTGCAACGTGCTCATGCCTGTGTACGCCGGCCTGCAAGTCGCGGCAGGCGCGCTGCGAATGGGGATCGTCACTCGCGTTCATCCCACGGAAGGGTGGATGCGCCACTTTGTGGCTGCGGGTTTGTGCCTGCTTTTGTCCGGCCTCGTCCGCATGGCGGAGTTTTTCGTTCTGCAAGGGACAGCAGGAGTGAGGTGAGTCGCATGCCGCTCGAAATCACTCCTGTGTACCGCAATCTTCGGACGCGCGTGACGTTCTTCGGGCTCGAGGCCGAAGACCTGTTCGCAATTCTGGCTCTCGCAGTCGTCGCCAACATTCTCGGGCGGTTTTTGCATCGCGAAATGTTCGGTCTGCCGATGAACATGGTCCTGCAATACATCGTGCCCGCGCTGAGCGTTCCCGCTCTGATGCTATTCAAGTACGGCAAGCAGCGCGGCTATCTCAAGGATTGGGTGATGTTCCACTCGAAGCCGCACGTCTATTCAGCGCTCGAGCGCGACCGGGAATTTGCGGGACCGTACCTGCGGCGAGGAGATTCGTGATGCCCGTGACGGTCGAAGGGTTTGAGCGAGCGATGAGCGCGCCTCCCCTATGCGAACAACTGCGCATCCGCGATTTGCTCGACAACGTGGCGGTGCAGATCGACGGATCCTTCGTCGCGGGTTATGAGGCAGGAGGCGTCCAATCGTATTACGCAAGCGATGAAGGACGGAACCGGCTGAAAGGACTGCTCGAAGCGCTGGTGCGGTCCCTGCCCGAGCGGTCCATGCGCATGCAGGTGCGATTTGAGATTTCCGAGGGCGCCGGCGATCTGGTGTCGCGCTATCTCCGAGAGCGCAGGAACGAAAGCCAAGTGCTCGGCGCACTCGATCGCCTGCATGTGGAACTGTGGAAGAACCGGGAATCTTCCGGCTTCTTTCTGCAGCACTTCCTTCATTTGTATTTCGTCTGGAATCCCCGAATTCATCATCAGTCGCCGGACTTCGAATGGAAACGGACGATGAAGTCAGGCGGACGCCTGAACCTGTCCGCAACGAAATGCGTCGAGCGGTTGCGCGAGGAGCACGAAGAACTTCTCGCTGAATTCAATAGCTTACTCGCCGGCGTCGAAGCCACCCTTGGGGCCACAGGCATGTCCATCCGCCGGATGACCCACCATGAAATTTTCCTCGAAATCAAACGCGCACTCGATCCTTTGGGCCATGACACGGTGCACTACCGTTCTGCCGAGGAGTTTGTGTGGTACGAGAGCGCGCGGAGCCAGATGGCCAATGCCAACCTGGAGGATGAGCAGGACGATTATCTCAAGATTGGTGGGCTGCTCTATTCCTGGATCAGTTTGAAGGATTTGCCGGACGCCACCTTCCCCGGGATCTTGCGCGAGCTCGTGGTCATGGATTTTCCGCTGGTCATCAATGCGGAACTCACTTTGCCGGACCAGAGCAAAGCCATCAAGCAATACAAAAGCCGGCTGCGCAAAATGCTTGCCGCGCAGAAGGATTTTCACGGCGGCTTTCGCATCAACGTGGACGCCCAGGTCGCCGAACACCAACTGGTGCGCGTCCTGCAGGACCTCATTTCCAGTTCACTCAAAGCCTGCCAGATGAGCCTCACTGTGTCCGTTCGGACTTCTCGGCCCTGCCGAAACCGCACGGAACGAGAAGAAGCTGAGCGCATCCTGGCCGACCGACGCCAGCGCATTCTCCACGCCATTGCACGGATGAACGGCGGACGCGGGATCCCTGAGACCTTGGCGCAGAAGCGGCTGTTCTTCACCGGTCTGCCCGCCATGGGAAGCGAGAACCGGAGAGAGCTCGATCTGCTTACGCTGAATGCAGCGGATTTGTTGCCTGTGGAGGTCCCGTGGCGGGGCACGCCCAATTCTCCGCTCATGCTGTTCGAAACTCCTTATCGACAACTCGTGCCGTTCTCGCCCTTCGATCCGAGCCTTGGTGACGCGAACATGCTCATCATGGCCAAGAGCGGCGGCGGGAAGACATTCATGGCGCAACTCTTCCTCCTGATGATGGCGCGCTCGAATCCCCAGATCTCGATCATCGAGCGCGGCGATTCTTACCAACCACTCGTGGAATTGATGGGCGGCCGCGTGATCGCAGTGGAACTCGACGGGCGGGAAACGCTCAATCCCTGGGACATGCCATCGGGAGAAACAACCCCCAGCAAGGACAAGATCGCCTTCCTGAAAAATCTCACGCGGCACATGATCGGCGACAGTCCTGGCTCGGACAGCTCACTCGTTGACAACTTACTGAGCGACGCCATTGCGCGAACTTACAAGCGCTGCGCCATCCGCTACTCGAATCCCATCCCCACGTTCAACGACCTTCGCGAAGAGCTGGCGCAGTGGCGGGACGAAGAGCGCATGCAGCGCACGATCGACGAGGCGCGCCTCGCCGCCATCAAGCTGCGCGCATGGACCGGCGAGAAAGGCATCTACACCAAGCTCTTTGACGCCCACACCACGATGCGGCTCGACAGCAACTGGCTGTTCTTCAACGTCGAGGGACTCAGTTCCGATCCCAAGCTCGAAACCGCCATGAGCATGCTGATTGCGAACGCCGTGGCTTCGCGCGCTGGCGGAAAAACTGGACAACCCAGTATCACCGTTCTCGATGAGTGCTGGTTTCTCTTGGACTCGCCGACACTTGCTCCCGAGGTGGTTCAGCTCTTTCGTACGGCGCGCAAGAGAAATTCAAGCGTTTGGGGAATCAGCCAGACTGTCGAGGACTTCGTCGGAACCGAGTCCCAGCCCAGGGAACATGGCCCGGGAATTTTGAAGAACGCCAGCACGAAGATCATCGGTCAACAGCCTGGGGATACCACTCCGCTCGCGAGTCACCTGTATCTGAATCCGGTGGCGCTCAATGAAGTGAAGCGCTTCAGCTCTCCGCGCAAAGGAGAATGGGCGGACGCGCTTCTGGTGCTGGGAGAAAAGGCCGAGACGACGCAGACGATTCGCATTGTGCCGACAGCTGTGGACTATTGGATCTCGACCACGTTCTCTCGGGAGCGAAGGTATCGGGCCTGGGTACTCCGGCAGTCGGCGGGACAGCCGCAGCTTGAGATTTACAAGGAGTTGGCGCGGAAGTTTCCTCGCGGTTTGGCGGATGTGCCGCCACTGCCAGAAGAGATCTCCGGCCGCGTCGCAGGAGAAATCGGATCATGAAGGCGCTATCGGCAGGGACATGGGCGCAGTCTCGAAGGGTGCTCCGCTTCTGCGCCTGGGCTGTCCTGATTTTGGCCATTCTGGCAAGCCTGCCGTTCATGTTTCACGTGTTGAACCGCGGATTCGACTGCATTACAGGCTTTCCGCTGATCCGGGAGAGATGGTGGGAGAGACTTCTATGGACGCGCTAATCCATATGCTGTTCGGTTGCTTACTGGCGTTGTTCTGTTACGGAATGACCAAAGCCAAGAGCCGACGCCAAGTGTTGGCGCTCGCGCTCGCCGGAGTGCTTGCCATCGCCCTCATCGGCCCGCCGCCCGCGCGGGCGCAGGGGAGTCTTGTGGCCGTCATTCAGTCTGTGCTGAACGTCATCAATGGCCTGATCCACACGGCATTGAACTCCATCAATTCCGTGCGCACAACGGTCAGCAATCTGTACCAGCAGGCGACCTGGCCGGTCGCTCTGATCGGCCAAGCGAAGGCCATGGTGACACAGATGATCGGACGGTACCGAAGTCCGATGCAGACTATTTTCGACCTCAATCTGAATAGCGCCACGCTGCCGAATCCCTCCGCGCTTGAGAGCGTAATGCGCGATCACCAGATCAATGATTTTTCGAACCTGACGACTGCATTCGCAAGTACGTACGGAGCACTGCCGGCGACAACGGCCACGAGCCCGGCAGACCGCACCATGATGGACATGGACGATGCTCTGGCACTCGACAACTTGAAAACGCTCAAGGAAAGCGATGCTGCCGATGATTTGACCCTGCAAGCGGCAAACAACATCGAGAACGGCGCGAGCCAGGCGGCACCGGGCTCAGCGCCATTCCTTACGGCCAGCGCCGTGGCGTCTTCCATTGTGAGCCAGGCGCTCACCCAGAAAATGCTGGCCGCCGAACTACGTGAGGAAGCCGCTCACCTAGCTCACGAGAATGCTCTTCGAAAACGCGGGGCCGCGATGACCGGGGATGTAAATGCCGAAATCCTGAAGCTCCTTGAGAGGAAATAGGAGAGGAAATATTCGATGAGGAAGGCGATCGATTGCGTGAAGGGTGGTCTTCGGTGGGCGTGGAGACACAAGTTCCGCGCGGTGGTCTTATTAGCGGCGTCTTCTCTCTTGGTCCCGCCGCCTGCGCGCAGTCAATTCCTCGATCCTTGCTGCGCCATTCTGGCCGCAGGCCTGAGCACAATCAGCAGCACGCTTAGCAACGTCATCGGCGGAGGGCTCAACAACATACTAGGCGTCGAGAAAAGCATTTCGAATTTCGAGCAAACGGTTGTTTGGCCGCGCCATCTGATCGCTCAGGCACAGTCCCTGGTAGGCAACCTTCAGGGCCTCTTCCATCAGATGCGGGGTGTGATGCAGGTGCCTGTGAATAGCGCAACTCTGCCGGCGACACAGCAGTTCGAGCAGAACCTTCTTTCCGGTAATGCGAAACAGATTGACCAGACTTCAGCTCGATACACCACGGTGTACGGGGCGGTGCCCAGCGCGACCGCCGCCTCGCCGCAAGCACGCAACATGATCGACATCACAGATGCCATGGCGCAAGCGACAATGAAAAAAGCGATCGAGATTGATGCCTTGGCAGATTTGGAAATCCAGGCCGCGGACCAAATTAACCAAAGCATCCAAACGGCCGCGCCAGGCAGCGCGCCGATCATCGAAGCACAGGCGGATGCCTGGCTGGTCCGCGCGAACGCCTACACGCAGTCGGCCACCGCCGATCTGATGCGCGTGCGTGCGATAGCCCTGGCAAATGACAGCGAGAATCTCAAGAACGGCGCGGCCAATGCGACGAACGTCCAGCAGCAGATTTACAACCTTTTGAAGAGGCAGTGAAGCGTGTTCTATTTTCAGCAGCTTTTCCAAACAGCTCTGAACGGGATCGACTTGAAGGTTATCGGACCGGTATTGCACGTTGCCGGGACCATTCTTCTTCTCAGTTTCCTTTATAGCGCTTATCAGGCATTTGCCTCTGGAGGAGATGTGCGCATGCTGGCGATCTCCGGCATCAAGTACCTGATCCTGGGTCTCGTGTTTGCGAACTATGGGACCGCCTTTCGCGACGTCAATGGGATGTTCAATTCCGTCGCCAACACGATCTACAACTCCACTGGTTTCGGTGACGTCTTCGCGAATTGGCTGTCTCAATTGGCGAACTACTGGCAAGCGAATGGGGCCACGTCCCTGTGGAATCTTGTCACTGGCTTGGTTTCCGGGGTCATCAGCCTTTGGCTGATTCTCAGTGCCTTTGTCATCTTTCCGATCTGCTATCTGGTTTTCACCTTCTTCTACGCCATCTACGGCTCGGTGCTTTATGTGACCGGCCCGTTCATTCTGGCGCTCTTCCCTGCGCGAGGACTTGGACAATTATCCCGTACCTATTTGGTGAACCTGATGACCTTCGAGGCTTGGGGAATCATTTATGCGGTCCTGCAAGTGCTCATTTCGGCAGTGAATCTTGGAAGCATCAACGCGGTGCTGGGCGCCAATGGAGTGCTCAATAGTTTCGTGGGCTCGAGCCAGATGATTCTGCTGGCGCTCACGGCCAGCATCTTTTCCTTCGCCATTGCGTTGATTCCGTTCATTGCGAGCCGCGTTGTGCGCGGCGACATCGGCAGCACGATGCTGACCATGATTGGCGCCATGACCATCGCTGCGAGCAGCGCCGCTAAATTGGCTGCGGCCTCGTTCGTTGGCGTAGGGGAAGGAGTGCTAGCGTCCCAAGCGGGAGGGGCAGGAGCGGCGGCATCCTCGCCGCCTCCACCGCCTCCTCCAGCCGGAAATTCGCGAGCCGCTTCACCAGCTTCGGTTTTCGCCGGCGGCGGGTCATCGGACCGCGGTTCTTCCCCAGCGGCCATCACCTCGACCTCGACGGCCCCAGCACCGCTTCCTGCCGCTCCAACGGGTGACGCAAGCGCGGCACCTTCGAATAGCGGCAGTGGCGACGCTTCCTCCTGGGCTTCGCCTTGGCGCGCTTCGTCTAGACCAGGCCAGTATCGCGGATTCAATGTCCCCCATGCCACCGCTTGGTACATCGGCTACTCCCTCGGATCGGCTTATCGCGGACTGAAAGGAAGGAACTGACAGATGACCAAAGCCAACCGTGTTGGAGAGCTTCCCGAGGTCACTCGCTACACGAAATACTACGAACACGACGGAATGCTTCGCGCCTACGCCAATCGCGCCATGCTACTGGCAATGATTTTCGGAGTGCTCGCCGCGGGATCACTCGGCTTCGCCATCTATGTCCGCGTTCAGCCGCCCACGGTGATTCGCATCGATAAGGATGGCAAGGCGTCGGTTGTGGGCGGGCCTCGTGGTCGTGTGCCATCGACCTTCGATCTCTCCTCTAATCCAGGCGCAAGCTCCTCTTCTGGCGAGGCGCCCACCGATCTCGAAGGCCGCGCGGTTGTGCATCACTTTCTCGCTCTGTATCTGGCCTACACGCCGGACTCTGTCGGCCAGAACTTGGCCGAGGCTTTGAACATGATGACTGCGAATCTACGCGTCTACACGCTCGAGCAGCTTCGTCAAAATGATACCGTGGGGAAAATCAAAAGCGACCACCTGATTTCGCAGTTCCAGATTCGTTCCATCGAGCACGTGAAGGGCACGCCTTGGACCTATACCGTATTCGGCGTGAAGGAGCTCCACCGCGTGAAGAATGACACTGAAACCACCGACGAAATCATCGGGCAATACCACCTGCGTCTGGTCGAGACGGCGCGCACGGAAACCGACCCCAGCGGGCTTCTGGTTTCGGAATACGGCGAGCAGGAGATGGTGGGTGAGAAGCAAGCGGGTCTCGTGCAAAAAAGCGAGCTCGGTAGCGATCAACCCTAAAGTATTGCCGCGAAGAGGTGTGCCTCCAACGCGGCACAGCAGACGGAAGGAGATTCGATTGTGACAGCAAGCGTAACCGAGGCAGTAGCGGAAGGAAACGAATCGCCAGCGAGGAACAGCCCGCGGGGAACACGGAAGGCCCGGCCGGGGCAAGGGAATGGGGCTGAAGGGCAGCGCTTCTTCATCGCCAAGCACGGAGGTACGAGCAGCGTTCCCGAGCTCGGCCGAGAGCTGCGGGGTGAGGCGGAAGCGATGGTGGAATCGCTCAAAACCGGCTTGAGCTACTTCATGGTTTCCGAGTGGCGCGGCGTTGCCGACTTTTCCGGCCGGAAACCCCAATTGAGCCGGGACGCCGTGCGTGCTGCGCCGAAGACAGGATAAGAAGGATTTCGTCACAGACTGAAGTAAGTCATGTGAGAGCCGTCCACAAGCTTCCGTAATTGTGGATCAGTGCTTGGCTTACTCGAAGTGTGCTCAATCGAGCTCACGAGGGCGAGTCGGCGAACTCCTGGTTTGTTGTTGCCGGACAAATCAAGGAGAAAAACAGGGCAGCAACGAGGAAGTGAGCTTGTTGAACTGCCCCAACAACTAGAGCTGGTCCGGTTCTTCGTGAACCTGACCGGAAACCTTACCTCGTTTTCGGCCTAGGACAGCGAAGAGACTGGCGGCAACGGCCTCCTTCTATGTTCTTTGCCGGACAGACGAAAGGAGGAAAAAAATGTCAACGGAGATAAGCACAGCAATGTCCGTGGTTACGCTCGACATCAACGAGATGGGGCAGATGAAGAAACGATTGCCGAGGTTGGCCAAAGAGGAACAACTTGAAAACACGCTCCTTCAAGGTCTTTATCCCGACATTCGCGTGGCCCGTCTCAACGTTCCGCCCGGGAAACTTGAAGATCACCAGGAGAATGAAGTTCAGAAATCCATGAGGTTCTTCGAGTTCGATGGCGTGCGGTACCGGCTCATCGGCGCGAGTGCCTCGGCGAAGAGTGGGAAGTTTTACGCCGTGGACGAACACTACGAGCCCATGATCGCCGAGCGCTTCCGCAAATGGCCCGAAGCGGCCATCACCTACTTCGGCATTCTGGTTTCCCCGTGCAAGCAGCGAATCCAGTTGTCCAACTCACGGGTGATGATCGTGAAGGACCGAACGCTGGGCACGAACGACTGCCGCGGCTGGATTTCGGAGTCCGTGTTCGAGCGGTTTCATCTGCCTCGACACCGGCTCTACCAGTTCCGGCTGGCGTTTGAAACGACACAGGCGAAGGGTGCATGCAAGGTCATGGCGGATGATGTCGCGGAGAAGCTGGGCGCGGACATCATCCTGCCTGAATCGTGCGTGAAGCCCGAGTACCAGCAGTCGTCGAAGTTCCTCGACTTCCTTCGTTGGCGGCGGCCGAAGATCGAGGTGAGGATTTACCGGGGTCCGGTCGTATTGGGCATCCGAGAAGTCTCCAGGCAACTCGAACTTCACAGCAGCTACACGCTCATCGAGCACGCGCCGTGGGAGTCCATCCAAACCGAAATCGCGACGTTTGCCATGGAACAGGCTCGCAAACTGCGGGCGGCCTGCCAGGATGGCCGTTACGACGAAGTGATCGAGCTTCTCGGCACGTCCCACGCGCAAGGTCCACGGGACGAGGGAGCGGAGTCAGGGTTCACCTCGACCGAGCACACCGTTGTCGAAGCTGTGCTCAAGGTGGACTCGAGCGGCTACCTCATCAAGCATCCCTACATCAACAACGCACTGAACCGCTTGCTGGCAAAGTGGGCCTTCAGGCTATGCACGGCTGGCGGTTTCAAGATCCCAGGCTTTGCCCTTGCGGACGACGGCTTCCTGTCGCTCCAGGATGGTCAGGTCGTCGCCGCGTCGGACTGGCTGCCGCAAGATCGGGCGGTCAGTTCACTGCCGTGCGCTGAGGGCTTGGTCGTGCGCTATCCCATCCGCATGTTCGAGGACTTGCTCCTTTACACGCGGATGACCACCGACGAAGCGGTTGCTCTCGTCACGGAGGCGATTGAGGAACAAAACGGCTGCTCAATCGACACCGAAGCGGCCGTGGATATTGTGGAGAAACAGATCAAGCTGGAAGGTACGTTCGTCCTCAACAGCGAAACGGCCGCCAAGAACGGTGGAGACTTCGACTTCGACTTAGTCGCGGTGGTCGAAGGAGACCGCTTTCCTCGTTTTGTCGAAAGTCGTTTCGCGCACCAGGATCGGCACGAAAAGGAAAAGACGAAACAAAACAAGAAGAAAAGTCCGTGGTGGAACCTCGCTCTGGTGGCGAATCAGGCCAAAGGAAATCAGATTGGCTCAATCACCGATCTGAAGACCTCCTGCTACGCCGCTGGTCTCGATGACGAGGCCTACCAGCTCGTCGATGAGCTCCAGCATGCCTTGGACAGCCTGAAGTGGGGTACCGAGGTGAACCAGGAACTCGTCGGAGAGATCCGCAAGCAGGTGCCGCTCGCCTCTTGGCTCCAGCTCAAAGACGAGGAGCGGGTCAGCGACATGCCGGTGCATTTGAACGTTCTTCCCACCGACAAGATCGGATGGCTCTACAACCTGGTGAGAAAGGAAGTCGAAGATTTCTTTTCCGCGAAGCTGCCCATCGCCGACTTCCACGGTTTGATTTCCGGCGAGCACTTCACCAAAGAAATGTCCCAGGAGTGCCGCTTGGTCAACCGCATCTACGCAGAGGAAGTTGGAAAACTCATAACCGAAAAACAGGCCTTGGATGAAGCCTTCGCAAAAGCTGAGGCGGAATACGAGGTCAAACGCAACGACCCAACTACCAGGAATGAGGCGCGCGCCCAGCGCAACGCCGCACGCAGCAAGGTCCACGCCCATAAGGAACATTTCCGCGAGGAGTTTCAGGCCTTGCGGTCGCTCGTTCAGGCTTGGGGAGATGGTAAGAAGCAGAACCGGCGAGGCTGGTGCCAGGCCCTGCACACGATCATTTGTGCCGGGAAAGGCAACGGCTCGCTTTTGTTTCACGCCTTCCCCCAGGAAATCATCGACAAGATTGCGGAAGAGACCGGCAGCAATCCTGTGCAGGTGTCTGTCCCAGACCTTCTCGATGGGGAAATCGAGTTCGATGAGGATGGCCGCGTCTTCCTCGTTGAACAGTTTCCCAACGGGGATGGCACCAATCACGAGCGCAAGATCTTCCTTCTTCAAATCTCGAAGAAGGGCGAAGTGCTCGTGGACGGCAAAGTTGTCGAGCGCGTACAGCCATTCCCGATGCAATACGGGTCGGGGACGATTCGCGATGGCAAGCTGGTCTTCAACGACATCCGCCAGCGTCCCACCGTGAAGCGTCAACCGGTCAGTTCATGCCAGTCGGTCGCAAATGGCAGCAATGCGGCCGGCGCACAAGGAGAGACACCTTCGTGAAAACAAATGCCCTCCGGGATGCCTGGAAGCAGGTCTCCCGGAAGGCCCTATATATATAAGGATGGACGAGAGGAGGCGACGTGAGGAGGTTTTTGGTTTCTTGCATAGCGATGACAGTCTTTGGATGGCCTGCCTGGGGACAAAAGGTGGAAACAGAAAAGGCCGGCCAAGGAAAAATCGTCCATGTTCAAACAGCCCTCGATCATCTGACCGTTCTCGAAATGAGCGAGCCGGTTAGCGCGGTGGCCGTGGGAAGTTCGTCATTCCACGTTGAGTGGCGGGGCAACAAGGTATTCATCGAGCCGATCGAATCGGGTGTGGCCACGAATCTGTTCGTGTGGACGTCGTCTGGCCGCTCGAATTACGAGCTTGATCCGGCCGGCGGGGTGCCTGAGATGGCCTTTGCAATTGACCAGCCGGCGCCGAGTCCACCAAAGATCAACATAGCTCGGATTGAGATAGATAGACGGGCCGACCCTTTCCCTGACGAAGTCCTGATGGACATGGTGCCCGTTCAATTGCTGGGTCGAATCTCAGAGAAGAATCGAGTCTCTGTTCGCATAACGGATTTGTTCGAACAGAATGGCCGGATTCTTATCCGTTATTCCATCCGGAATGATGCGAACCATCTCTACCTGCCTGGTACTCCGCAGGCTGTGGCACTCAAAGATCCCCGGTATCACCAGTCTCTCTACACTTTGCGCGATTACGAGCTTGCGCCAAAGGAGTCCGCACGATTGAGATCAGACGGCGTGACTCTCGTCGAAGTAATGAAGGCTGACGCGCACCTCGAAATCAAGCCAGGCGAAGCAGCGACCGGAATCGTGACCATCAAACTGTCTTCCTTGGATCGGGAACCGACCGTGGTGCAGCTGAACTTCCTCGCGGGGCCTGACGGCCCGGTCCGCGCAACTCTGGTGCTGTGAAATGGCCCAACGAATCACACCCGAGGAAGCACGCACTTGGTTCGCAGAACACATGGAGCGGCGACCCGACTACGGGTTCGGGAATGCGATCCTCAATCTGATGCTCTATCCAAGAAACCCGTTCAACATCAAGCCGCAGCGGGAACTCAAGCCAAGATTTCTGTTTGGCGTGGCTTGGATCGGGGTGGCAATAACCCTGCTTGTGTTCTTCAATTTCGGCATAGGGCGGTTTTAGCGGAATGGGGATTTTCAACCAGATCGGTGCGCGCACTGAATTCCTGGCGCCGGATTTTGTCTGGCTCGGCATACTAACGCCTCCGTTTTTCTCCGTCATTGGCGTTGCAGAGGCTGAGGGGTTAATCGCACTCAGCGGAAGCATCCACGCCTTTGAGCTATCGGTTCTTCTTTCCTATCTCGCTTCAGCCGCCATCAAACTACCCAATACACGCTCGGCTGCGTTGTCCTCCGAACCCGCCAGGTGTCGCAGATGCGGTTCTCACGTTTCCCAGGAGCAGGTGCAGGATGCAACCGAGTGAACGCCCTGCTCCCCGCGGCGGCACCGAACTGGCAATCATTCTGGCTTTTGCGCTGGTTGTCTGGGTCCTAAAATTATTGATCCTCGATGTCTGGCATTTCACCGGAACGCAGGCGGCGGAGTTCTCGAGTTACTGCGCTTTATTCGTCAGCGGCGTTATCTGGCTTGGCTTCCGGGTCCTGACCGCCCGCTCGCGCCGCGAAAAACAGTGGCCGCATCCCCACCTCGCCGTGCCCCGCCGCAAGGATGAACAGGCTATCAGCAAAGCGTGGAGCCAGGACGCCGTCGTCCTCGGATACGACGTTCATGGCAAGCCGTGGCTCTGGCCCGACCGAACGCGCGTAATGCAGGGGATCGTGCTGGGTATGACGGGGATGGGCAAAACGACCCTGCTTTCCAACATCATCACTCAGGATTTGTTTCGAGTGTTCGGTCCGCCCGAAGACCGGCACCGCATGCCCATGATCATTCTCGACGGCAAAGCGGACGCAACCGTCTTCGAGAGTCTTCTTCCTTATATCCATCGTTCCGGACGCCTGAAGCAGCTACGTGTGATCAACCCTTCGAGGCCCGGCATTTCCGTCGGCTACAACCCGTTCCACTCGAACGAAGTGGACTACACGTCTGTGGTGAACATGGTGTTCAGCTCATTTGACTTGCACCACGAGTTCTTTGCCGAACACCAGTTGATCTACCTCTCCGACATTGTGCGCGTGCTTTCCTACACGGGCTTGAAGTTCAACTTCTATGACGTTCTGGTCATGGCCTTCGACGAGCAGGTCCTGCGCGAGCAGGTCGAAAAAGCCTCGCGGCAGCTGGAGCAGGACACCGGCATCAGCGTGCAGCGGAAACTCAATTTCGAGATGTCGGTTCGCAACCTCTACCAATCGTTCCAAGACCGGGAGCGAATCCAAAAAATCCAGGGATTAGTGAACCAGTGCATGGCGTTTCTCGATGACGAGTTGAGCGTGATCACGGGGACGTATGAAGACCTGCTTTCGCTCGATGAAGTCATTGAGCACGAGCTGATCCTCTATGTTCTGCTCAATGTCAACAAGAAGACCAAGCCGGTGACCGCTCTCGGAAAGATGATCCTCCAGAACCTGCAATTAATCGTGGGTCAGCGATATGAGAGCGGGGAAAAGCTTCAGCGCCCGAACCAGCCGCTCGTGAGCATTGTCCTCGATGAATTCGCTCCGTTCGGCTACCGGAACTTCCCACAGATTCTGCAAACCGCGCGAGGCACGAACACAGCTTTCCTGTTCTCCATGCAAAGTCTTTCGCAGCTTATGCAGGCCGGCCGCGGGTTCAAGGAGGATGTCGCATCCGCTCCGAACACGACCATGATGTTGCAGACCCGCGATGAAGAGACCGCGAGGTATTTCTTGCGGGCGTCGGCAGAGCACCACGTCCGCCGGCGCAACGTCTCCATGGAGCGCCGGTCGCTTTTCGGGCGTGAGCGGTACGAGGAAAGCGGCAGGGCGGTTGACGTGGAAACAACCGAGACACGCGCGCTCGATGAGCACATCAAGAACATGCCCAAAGGCCAGATGCAGATTTTGATGACAGATGAGGCGCGCGGCACGCTGCATGGTCACCTGCACATTCGTCCTCCCGCGGAGGTCCGCGTGCCACACTTCAGCGTCGAGCTTTATCCCAGGCTCCAACAGTCGCGCCAGTCTTCCGTCGGCGCGAACCTCCGATTTAAGAGTTCGCGCAACCAGCACGCCGGCTACCGCCGACGGTCGTTTGGGGAGCGACGCGGATGAAGCAGATAGCAGCTCGAATGTTGCTGGTGCTCATGCTCTCCTCCCAGCCCTCGCCCGTAAGGGCACAGGTGCCAGTGCGGCCGCACCTCGGACGCGAGACCTGGTACGAAGTCATGCTCAAAGAGCTGAACCGTTCGCACAAAGACTACGGCGAATGGCTCGAGGAACGCCGTCAGGCTCTGCTTACCGCCAGCGCTCAAAACCCGTTCTTTTGGTACTCGTTCTGGATGACCGTATGCACCGCCATCTTGGCGCTCGCTCTCGTCAAACGCATCGCAGATTCGCGCGAAGCGGCGCGGGAACACGCGCGGATCGAAGCGGACATCCGAAACCACGATCTATATTCGCGGGAGAAGGCCAAAGAGGCGGTCGATCGCTACAACGAGCACATGGAAGAGTGCAATCGCGCGGCGGAGGCTGCGGAATCGGGAGCGGCACGCCCCGGTTGGGGAAGTTCCGCGATCGAGAGCGTAAAGGCGGAACTCGAACGCGTCAGGAGCCAACTCGAAGCCACGACGCAGGAACGAAATAAGCTTCAGGAAGAACTCCGGCAGAAATCGGTGGTCGTTGCCGATCTTTCCACCAGACTCGACGCATTGTCGAAGAAAGTGGGCGGGACCCGAGGCGTTGGCAGCGTTGCCGCCGACCCGGCATCCATCGGCGCTGATGGGGACCGGGTGCGATTTGTCGGTCAGATCAATCGGCTGCAGGAACAGTTGTATGCCGAACAGCAAAAGAACAAACGGCTGAAGGGCGGATGACGGAAATGCTCATTACCGTTACAGGCTTTGGGAGTGTTTGGCGCCGCCGCTTTGGGAAAGACGGGAATGACCCGAAGCGGTTTGCGCGCACGGCATACTTCAACACCACTGGCGTTCCCGTCAACGGCCACATCCGCACCCGGCCCAAGGTTGTCGGTCATGTCCGTTTCAACGGAGTCGGCGGCTTCGACCCGAACCGCCCGCTGTCAATGATCAATAGCGTATTCGAATGTGCCGAGCCGTGTGTATGGAATGGGCAAAACAAAGTGCTCGTTGAACGCATGCTCGCGACTCCCGAACGGCCCGACTACTTTCTGGTTGTGGTCAGAGCTGCCGAGGTCGGACATCTAGATGTGGGCTCATCCGCATGGCGCTCCGAAGGTACGCTGTTCATTTCGTTCAGTGAATGCGGGAAGGAACAGGAAGCGATGCTGCTGATGCCGCCCGAGGGTTGGTTGCGGACGGCGCTCGGCAGATTCGTTCTTCGGCCGTTCGTGAACTGGCCCTGGAGTGCGCGGCTTCAGTTGGTGTGTGTGTAAGGACGGAACGGAGATGCGGTATCCCAAAGGCTCGATTCAACTCAATCAGTCCCGCGATCTTCCGCTTCTTCGCCAAATCCTCCATTCCGAGTTCGTGACCCGCTCTCAATTATTGGAGTTGGCGCAGCTCAGCCATTATGAACGAAGCCGCAATTCCTTCCATTGGAGAATGCGGAGACTGGTTGAGCGCGGACTCGTTCTGCGCCGAACATTGCCAGCCGGAACCGGGGACACTGTATATTCAGTCGCGAGCGCCGCCGCAGCGTTGTTACAAAGCATGGGTGAATATTGCTTGATCGGGTGCGGGCGAAGCAACACAAACATGGCGAATCGGAATGCTCTGCATGCAATCGGCCTAAACGAGATTCACCTCACCGCATTGCGCGCCGGAGTCCTCCTACGCTGGATGTCATCGACCGAGGTCCGCTCTCAGAATGAGCTCACCGCATTCGGGTTTGCTAAAGATTACGACGCCATCGTAACTGTTCGCACGGATATCGGAGAGCGCCAGTTCGCGCTGGAATACGAACGAAGCCCAAAATCGGCGAAGGTCTACAAGGCAATCGCCGGGTGCATAAGCCAGGAAGTCCGCGTGAATCGCCTACTCTATCTGGCTACGAATTACGACATTCTGCGATTCGTTTCAGACTTCTTCACCGAGACCGACTTTCCGGCCTTCTTTGGTCTGGTCCCGGATTGGCATTCTCAGCTGCTGGAAATGCCGGTCCTGGACGGTCATGCTAGACGCACATTCCCACTGCGGCAGGCCTTAAATCGCAGTGTGGGAAAAGGGGACACCGTAAGGGCCGCCACGAGTTACTCTTTACCCTTTCATTGACGTTTCTATGGCCGCTGATTGTCTTTTCATTGAATCTTCCGGCTGCCTGCAGGTTGTGGGCTCTGTTGGGAATATTCTTTGACTATCCTCGATTTGGATGGTGTTTTGGCTTCGGAAGTAGTTGGTTTGGCTTGAGCGTTATCCGGGAGCCTGCGAAGTTCGGCGGCTTCTTGAGCAGCGTCGCACGGCTTGCGTTTTCCGGTGAACGCGATGTAGGCAGGCAAAAGTGCCTCCTGCGTGGTCGTTCGCATTCGTGTTGCTCCTTATTTTGTGGATTGAAACCCCGGACCTTGGGAGTCTAGTTTTTGTGTGCGTCCGCTACCGGAACTCGGGAACCGTTCCGATTGTCAGCGGTTTTGCGTGTGAAAAGGACTGTGGTTTGCTGCGTGCGGAAAATCGGTGGATATGCCCTTTATTCGTATCGTAGGGCGACCGTGGGATCGACTTTCATCGCGCGGCGTGCCGGGATATACGAAGCTGCGACCGTAACGAGCGTCAGCACTACGACCACGACTGCCAGCGTCCGGGGATCGGTGGGGCTGACACCATAAAGTTGACTCGCCATCAAGCGCGTCAGCCCAACCGCCACCACGAGGCCACCGCAAATCCCGATACCAGTGAGAATCAGGCCTTGACCAATTATTTGCCGAAGCACATCGCGAGGCTGTGCGCCCAACGCTAAACGGATACCAATCTCACGCACGCGATGCCTGACCGCATACGCCTGTACACCATAAATGCCAATGGCTGAAAGGAGCAGCGCGAGACCGCCGAAGATAGCAAGCAGGGTCATGTTGAGCTGTGGCTGAGAAAGGGATTGGCCTACGATGTCATCCATCGTC
>Ga0134126_10003893_pt1 | contig 18672 bp, 14 predicted proteins | sample KB31752_FD_96881 | JGI IMG/M metagenome (GOLD analysis project Ga0134126, IMG submission 96881) | Terrestrial soil microbial communities with excess Nitrogen fertilizer from Kellogg Biological Station, Michigan, USA - KB3-175-2 | ecosystem: Environmental > Terrestrial > Soil > Unclassified ...
CGCCGGATAGAGAGGGAAGGGGAGATCCGCAATGCAGAGTTCCTCATGCGCCGGCGCGACGGGCAACAGGTGGTGACCCTGGAGAACGCCCGCGCGGTGCGCGATGCCTCAGACCGCATAGTAGGTTACGAGGGAACTATTGCGAACATCACCGAACGAAAGCGCGCCGAGCAGGCTGTCTTCGCCGAGAAGGAGCGGGCGCAGGTGACGCTCCAGTCGATCGGCGATGCGGTGATCAGCACCGACGCCGAGGGCCGCATCGAGTACATCAATCCCATCGCCGAGAGCCTCACGGCTTGGAGCCTGGATGAGGCGCGCGGCCGCCCCTTGAGCGATGTGCTGAATCTCGTCAACGAGATCACGCGCGAGCCGATCGAGAATCCGCTGATGTGCGCGCTCGGGCGCAGCGAGGCGGGCGTGGCTGCGGATCATTCGGTGCTCATCACCCGATCCGGCCAGGAGGTCGCGATCCAGGAGTCGGCGGCACCGATCTGCGACCGCCAGGGACGCGTGATCGGCGCGGTCATCGTCTTTCACGATGTCACCAAGGAACGACGGCTCAAACGCGCACTGTCCTACCAGGCGAGTCACGACGCGCTCACGGGCTTGATCAATCGCCGTGAGTTCGACAACCGCCTGCATGCGGCGGTGTTGAGCGCGCAGCGCGGCGAGGGCGCCTGCGCCCTGCTGTACATCGACCTGGATCAGTTCAAGGTCGTGAACGACACCTGCGGCCACCAGGCCGGCGACCACCTGCTGCGCGATGTCACCGGGCTGCTGCAGACTCGCGTGCGTGCCTCCGACACGATCGCCCGCCTGGGCGGAGATGAGTTCGGCGTGCTGCTGGAGGGTTGCACCCTGGAGCAGGCGACCCGGATTGCGGACGGTGTGCGGCAGGCTATTCGCGACTACCGCTTCATGTGGGGCTCGAACTCGCTGTCGGTCGGCGCGAGCGTCGGCGTAGTGCAGATCAAATCCGACACCGAAAGTGTCGCGAGCGTCATGAGCGCCGCGGACATTGCCTGCTACGCGGCCAAGGACGAAGGACGCAATCGCATCCACGTCTACGAGCAGGATGGCGTCTCCCACCGGCATCGCGAGATGCACTGGGTCGCACGCGTCACGCGCGCGGCCGAGGAGAACCGCCTCGAGCTGTTCTTTCAGCCCATCGCGCCCATCGGCACTCCCAAGACGGAGGGCTTTCACGAGCTGACTGTCAGGCTGCGCGACGATGACGGGCAGCTCGTCCCGCCGAGCGAGTTCATCCCGGCCGCGGAACGCTACAACGTGATGTCGGTCATCGACCGTTGGGTCGTGCTGCGGGCGGTCGAGCTGCTGCGCGAGCGCCGCAAGACGGGCAAGCCCCTGCCCATGCTTGCCGTCAATCTCTCCGGGACCTCGCTGAACGAGCAGTCCTTCGCCGAGTTCGTCCTGCAGAACGTGGGCGAGCCGGCCATCGCCCGGGCGTTGTGTTTCGAGATTACCGAGACCGCGGCGGTCACGAGCCTCTCGAACGCCATCTACTTCATGCGTGAGCTGAAGGCTCGCGGCTGCAAGTTCTCCCTCGATGACTTCGGCACGGGGCTGTCCTCGTTCATGTACCTGAAGACTCTGCCGGTGGACTTCCTGAAGATCGACGGCCAGTTCATCAGTCAGGTGGCGCAGGACCCGGTCGATCGCAGCATGGTGGAAGCCATCAGCAAGGTCGGCCGGGCGCTGGGGATCTCGACCATCGCCGAGTGCGTGGAGAGCCAGACGGTGCTGGATGAGCTGCAGCGGATCGGGGTGGACTTTGCCCAGGGCTTCTTCATCGCCGATCCACGGCCGATCTGCGAGCTGGCCGATCACCGAGCTGACTGACGGGTACACGGCCGGCGGCAAGCGCTGGCCCGTCTGCGGCCCCAGGACCCCATGGGCCGCGACGTTCTGCAGTAGACTAAGGGCTAGAGGCTGGAGCCCAAGCCGTGAGCACCTCAGAGCCCCCCTTCAGCGTAGGCATCGAAGAAGAATATCTCCTGGTCGATCTGCATTCGCGCGATGTGGACGAGAATCCGCCGCAGGAGCTGCTGCGCGAGTGCACCGAGCGCGGCAACGGCCAGATCAGCCCTGAATTCCTGCGCTCGCAGCTCGAAGTCAGTACCCGTGTCTGTCATTCGATTTCCGAAGCACGCGCGGACCTGTCCCGCCTGCGGGGGATAATCGTGGAGCTCTCCGCGGCGCACGGCCTGGCCCCGATCGCCGCCTCCTCACATCCGTTCGCGCGCACGAGGCTGCAGTTGCCGACGGAGAAGGAGCAGTACTTCGCGCTCGCGCGCGAGATGCAGGGCGCGGCGCGCCGCCTCATGGTGTGTGGCATGCACGTGCACATCGGCGTCGATGACGACGATCTGCGCGTGGACCTGATGAATCAATTGTCGTACTTCATGCCGCACCTGCTGGCGCTGTCATGCTCCTCGCCGTTCTGGGAGGGCGAGCAGACCGGCCTGATGTCATTCCGCTCCACGATCTTCAGCTCCCTGCCGCGCACGGGCCTTCCGGAACGCTTCGCCAGCTATGGCGAATTCCGCCGGCACCTGGACATGCTGATCCGCAGCGGGCTGATCGAGGACACGAACAAGCTGTGGTGGGACGTGCGCCCGAATCCTCGCTATCCCACGCTGGAAATCCGGGTCATGGATTGCTGTACGAGCATCGACGACTCGATCTGCCTTGCGGCGCTGGCGGTGTGCCTGACACGCGCGCTGTACCGTTTGCGGTGCGCGAATCAGAGCTGGCGCCTTTATCCGAATGTGCTGATCGCCGAGAACCGCTGGCGGGCCATGCGTTACAGCTTCGATGAGCGCCTGCTGGATCTGGCGCGCGGCGAGCTGGTCCCCTTCCCGGAGATGGCCGATGAGCTGATCGCCCTCGTGGCCGAGGACGCGAATGCCCTCGGGTGCCTGCCGGAGGTGGCTCATATCCATTCGATTCTGAAGCGGGGCACGAGCGCGCACCGTCAAATTGCCATCTACCGGCGAGCGCGGACCGAGGGCGCCAGCGAGCGCGAGGCCCTGCAGGCGGTGGTCGATTTCCTGGTGCGTGAGACGGCCTTCACCCCCCGCAGCGCAGAGCCGGCCCTTTCCGACACGGATGTAAAGTTTCTCGCCGGATAAGGGACTCCGGTCACCCCCCAGTACTTGACAGCCATGCTTCTGCGGAGGATGGTAGCGCTACCACAATTGTCCGCCGCGCGATCAAGGGGGCGCACGGATGCAACGACATCTGCCGCGTGACTGGCGCGAAGCGCTGCTATTGGGCCGGTTGCTGACGCAGGCGGGGCCGACGCCCATCCTGATCCGCAACGGGCGCGTCAGTGACATTTCCGCCCTGGCTCCGACCACGGCCGAGTTCGCCGCCGGATGGCTCGACACCTGGAGCTCGCAGTCGCGGCTCCCCGGGACGGACCTGGGCGAGCTGGAGTCGCTGGCCCTGGCACCTGCCTGGACGACGCAGCGCCCCACGGTTCCGCGCCTGCTCTCCCCCCTGGACCTGCAGTGCGTAAAGGCGAGTGGCGTCACGTTCGCCGTCTCCGCCGTCGAGCGGGTGATCGAGGAGCGTGCCCGCGGCGATTCCACCCGTGCGCAGGCGGTGCGCGATTCGCTGCAGAGCCGTGTCGGTACCGATATCCGCTCCGTGAAGCCCGGGTCCCCCGAGGCCGCCCGGCTGAAGGAGGCGCTGCTGGCCGATGGGCTGTGGTCGCAATACCTGGAAGTCGCCATCGGCCCGGATGCCGAAGTCTTCACCAAGGTGCCGGTCCTGTCCTCGGTGGGCTGGGGCGACTGGGTGGGCATTCGTTCCGATTCCGCCTGGAACAATCCGGAACCCGAGGTGGTGCTCGTGTGCGATCCGCGCGGCCGCCCGATCGGTGCCGCGCTCGGCAACGACGTCAACCTGCGGGACCTGGAAGGCCGTAGCGCCCTGCTGCTCGGCAAGGCGAAGGACAACAATGCCTCCTGCTCGGTCGGGCCGTTCGTGCGGCTGTTCGACGCCCGCTTCACCCTGGATGACGTGCGCGGCTGCGAAGTCGGCCTCGAAGTGGCGGGCGAGGACGGTTTCCAGCTGTCGGGCCGCAGCTCCATGTCGCTCATCAGTCGCGATCCGCTGGAGCTGATCGGCCAGACCTCGAGCCGCCACCATCAGTATCCGGATGGCTTCGCGCTGTTCCTGGGCACGATGTTCGCACCCATCGAGGATCGCGACGTCCCCGGCCGCGGCTTCACGCACAAGCAGGGCGATGTCGTGCGCGTGTTCAGCGAACGGCTCGGAATCCTGGAAAACAAGGTGACCACGTGCGAGGCCGCACCGCCGTGGACCTTCGGATTGTCCGCACTCATGCGAAACCTGGCCGCGCGGGGTCTGCTCGGTTCGGGCGAGTCAACGAGAAAGAGAGTTGAATGAACGATACCGCGTTGCAGACGCACACCGCAGTCTACCCGAGCCTGCGGGGCAAACGAGTGGTTGTCACCGGCGGAGGATCCGGGATCGGCGCCTCGATCGTTGCCGCCTACGCGCGCCAGGGCGCGACCGTCAGTTTTCTGGACATCGCGGTGGAGGAGTCGCGCGCGCTCGAGCGCTCGCTGGCGAAGGCCGCCTCTCCCGCGCCGCGTTTCTATCACTGCGATCTGCGCGACCTCGAGGCCGTGCACGCCACCTTTGCGCAGATCACCGAGCGCTCCGGGGCACCGCAGATCCTGATCAACAACGCCGGCAACGACGACAGGCACACCTTCGAGAGTGTCACCCCGGAGTATTGGGACGATCGCCTGGCCGTGAACCTGCGACATCTGTTTTTTTGTGCCCAGGCGGTCACGCCCGGAATGAAGGCTGCACGCAGCGGTGCCATCGTCAATCTCGGCTCGGTCTCGTGGCATCTGGCACTGCCGAATCTGACAGCGTACCAGACAGCCAAGGCGGGAATCGAGGGTATGACCCGTGCATTGGCGCGTGAGCTGGGGGATCACGGTATCCGCGTCACCTGTATCGTACCCGGCGGAGTACGTACGCCGCGCCAGACCCGGCTCTGGCACACTCCGGATGAGGAGGCACGCATACTGGCACAGCAGTGCCTGAAATTTCGCGTCGAGCCCGAGGACGTTGCCTCGCTGGCGCTGTTCCTGACCTCGGACGACGCGCGTGCCTGCACCTCTCACGAGTATTTCGTGGACGCGGGGTGGCGCTGACGCGGAGGGGTGGGGATGCCGGCGAAAACCACGCTTTTCGCCGGCCGCGTGAGCTGGCTGAGGGCCTGGATTCCGCGAAAATTTCCGCAAGAAATTTTCGCCAGTGAACGAGGGGGATCGGATGACAAAAGTGAACACCTCACTGATCGTGGGGTTGACGTTCGTCGCGACGCTCGGCGGCCTGCTGTTCGGGTACGACACCGCGGTCATTTCCGGTGCCGTGAGCTCGATCGATGCCTATTTCATCACTCCACAGCACCTGTCGGAGACGGCGGCCAGCAGCTGGTCCGGCTGGACGATCTCGTGCGCGACATTCGGGTGCGTGCTCGGGGCGGCCCTGGCGGGCTGGCTGTCCAACTCTCTGGGGCGCAAGGGCGGCATGATCGTGGCGGCGCTGCTGTTCCTGGTCGGCTCCATCGGCTCGGCGATACCGGAGCTCGGGCTGGGGAGCATCGGCCACATGGGGCCGGCGGCGCTCTGGCCGTTCATCCTCTACCGCATCCTGGGCGGGGTGGGTGTGGGAGTTGCTTCCATGCTCTCACCGCTGTACATCGCTGAAATCTCCCCGAGCGCGATTCGCGGCAGGCTGGTGTCGTTCAACCAGCTGGCCATCGTGGGCGGCATGCTCATCGTGTATTTCGTCAACTGGTACATCGCGGCCCAGGGAGACGATGCCTGGCTGAAGGCCACGGGCTGGCGGCTGATGCTCGCATCGGAGGCGATTCCCTCGTTGCTGTTCCTGACCCTGCTGATGTTCGTTCCTGACACGCCGCGCTGGTTCGTGCTGCGTGGGCAGAACGAGCGCGCGTTGCAGGCGTTGCGCCGCATTACCGACGAGGCCGACGCGCGGACGATCGTCACGGAGATCGAGAACACCTTGAAAACGCCCACGCTGCCGCTGTTCTCCTTCGGCACGGCGGTGGTCGTGGTTGGCATCCTCCTGTCGGTATTCCAGCAGTTCGTCGGCATCAACGCCGTGCTCTACTACGCCCCCCTGATGTTCGGCAACCTCGGCGCTTCGACCGACAGCGCCATGCTGCAGACGATCGTCGTGGGCGCCGCCAACACCATTTTCACCGTCATCGCGATCCTGACGGTGGATCGCTGGGGACGCCGGCCGCTGCTGATCGTCGGCGCTCTGATCATGGGGGTGGCGATGATCGTCCTGGGATGCCTCTTCTATGCCAAGGCGAGCGGGATTGCGCCGCTGATCGCCATCCTCACCTACATCGCCGGCTTCGCGCTCTCCTGGGGACCGGTGGTGTGGGTGCTGCTGTCGGAGATGTTCCCCAACGCCATCAAGGGCAAGGCGATGGCGATCGCGGTGGCGGCCCAGTGGATCGCGAACCTTTTCGTGTCCTGGACGTTCAAGATTCTCATCGGGAGCTCGGCGTTGAACGCGCTGTTCAATCACGGCTTCCCGTATTGGATCTACGGCGCCATGAGCCTGTTGGCGGCATTCCTCGTCGCCCGCTACGTGCCGGAAACCAAGGGCAAGACTCTGGAAGCGATTCAGGATTTGTGGCGCCCGGGAAGTGCTCGCCTGCCTGCGAGCGCGGGCACGCTGGAGGATGTGGCCATGGCAGGCAAGGCCAAGTGGCCGGGGTGAAGGTGTCCAGATGAACAAGGCGATCGCGCGCGCGCAGACGGAAGATCTCAATCATTACATCGGTGGAGCTCGAGTCGGCGCTTCCCTGGTGCACGAGAGTGAGAACCCGTCCAACACCGGTGAGATCGTCGCGCGGTTTCCGGATGGCGGCAGGGGGGAGGTGGATGCTGCGGTGGAAGCGGCCCGCAAGGCATTCCCGGCCTGGTCGGATGCTTCTCCGGAAGTGCGGTCCGACTGTCTGGATCGCGTGGGGGAGATCATTCTGCGGCGGCGCGAAGAGCTGGGCCGCCTGCTCTCCCGCGAGGAGGGCAAGACCCTGCCGGAGGGAATCGGCGAAGTGGCGCGCGCCGGGCGCATCTTCAAATACTTCGCCGGCGAAGCCCTGCGCCGCCACGGACAGAACCTCTCCTCCACCCGGCCTGGCGTTGACGTAACGACTTCCCGCGAGCCGGTAGGGGTATTCGGGCTCATCACGCCATGGAACTTCCCCATCGCCATTCCGGCGTGGAAGTCCGCTCCCGCCATGGCATTCGGCAACACCGTGGTCATCAAGCCCGCCGGCCCGACGCCGGCGACGGCTGCCGCCCTCGCGGATTGCATCTACGAAGCGGGCGTTCCGGCGGGTGTGTTCAACCTCGTCCTGGGACGCGGCTCGGTGGGCGATGCCATCGCCAACCATCCCGGGGTGAATGGCATCTCATTCACCGGCTCACAGGCCACGGGCGCCAAGGTCGGTGCGGCCGCCATGGCTCGCCAGGCGCGTGTGCAGATGGAGATGGGCGGCAAGAATCCCCTGGTCGTGCTGGATGATGCGGATCTGGAGCGGGCCGTCACTTGCGCTCTGGACGGAGCTTTTTATGCCACCGGACAGCGATGCACGGCCTCCAGCCGGCTGATTGTCACGCAAGGGATACATGATCGCTTCGTGACTGCCCTTGCGCAGCGCGCGGCCGGGCTCAAAGTGGGCGATGCGCTCGAGGCTACCACTCAGATGGGTCCGCTCGCGAGCCGCGAGCAGATGCAGCAGACGCTGTCCTATGTGGATATCGCGAAGAAGGAAGGGGCACGACTGGTGACCGGAGGCGAGGCCCTGTCTCTCGACAAGCCCGGCTGGTATGTCAGTCCGGCAGTCTTCGCGGATACGACACAAAACATGCGCGTCAACAGTGAGGAGATTTTCGGCCCGGTGGCAAGCGTGATCCGGGTGCGTGACTACGACGAGGCACTCCAGGTTGCCAACGGCGGTGAGTTCGGTCTCTCAGCGGGTATCGTGACGACTTCGCTGAAATACGCACGCCACTTTCAGCGTGCCGTGCGCGCGGGCATGGTCATGGTGAATCTGCCGACCGCCGGAGTCGACTATCACGTGCCCTTCGGCGGCATGCGACGCTCCAGCTACGGACCTCGCGAACAGGGGTTTGCGGCAGTGGAGTTTTACACGCAGGTGAAGACGGCCTACGTCTGGGCGTAACCGCCGTGCACCCTCCGCTCACCACCCCAAGCGCGCCCTGTTCAACGTTGGCCGGATGGGCGTAACTGTGAGACAGGGGAGCCACAAGCCGGTTCTGCTCGAGGCGGAGCACGTGTGCACGGTCGGGGCGGAGCTCGGCGAGGGGCCGATCTGGGTGCCGCGCGATTCGGCCTTGTGGTTCGTGGACATCAAGGGCGGACTGGTGAGGCGCTACGAGCCGGCGACAGGCCGGCAGAACGCCTGGCAGGCTCCCTCGAAGCCCGGCTTCGTCCTGCCGCTGCGTGGCGGGGGGTTCCTGGTCGGGATGAAATCCGGCCTGTGCACCTTCGATCCGCGATCCGGCACTTTCGAGCATCTGGCCGCCGTCGAGCCGCACGCCCCCGATAATCGTCTCAATGATGCGAGCGTCGGTCCCGATGAGTGCGTGTGGTTCGGCTCGATGGACGATCATGAATCGAGCCCGACGGGCGCGCTGTACCGGCTGGACGCCCAGGGCCGTCATACCGCGCTCGATCACGGCTACGTCATCACCAATGGCCCGGCCTTCAGTCCCGACGGCTCGGTCTTCTATCACACCGACACGTTGAGCCGTGTCATCTACGCGTTCGATCATTCCGGCCCGGGCAAGCTGTCGGGCAAGCGAGTGTTCGTGCGCATCGCCCCCGCTGACGGCTATCCGGATGGGACGACGGTCGACTCGGAGGGCTGTGTGTGGGTTGCGTTGTGGTCCGGCTGGGGTGTCCGCCGGTACTCCCCCGGCGGAGAACTGCTCACTACCGTGCGCGTACGTTGCGCGAACGTGACCAAGATCGCCTTCGGAGGCGATGATGGCTGCACTGCCTTCGCTACGACTGCCTGGAAGGGGTTGTCAGCGGCCGAGCGCGCCGCGCAGCCGCTGGCGGGCGACTTGTTTCGATTCCGAACCGATGTTCCGGGTTTGCCGTACCGTGAGGCGCAGCTCACCCGGGGATGACTCGAGAGCATGAGGTCAGATGAGCGCGATTTATCCGGATTTGCAGAACAAAGTGGTGCTGGTCACAGGCGGCGGCTCGGGCATAGGAGAGTTCATCGTCCGCGAGTTCGCGCGGCAGAAGGCGCGCGTCGCCTTTCTGGACATTGCCACCGCGCCTTCGCGGGCGCTGGTGGACTCCTTGACACAGGCGGGCACGCTCGTGCACTTCGAGCCTTGCGACCTGACCGACATTCCGGCGCTGAAGAGCGCCGTCGGCGCCGTCAAATCGCGGCTCGGCGCGGTCCAGGTTCTCGTCAATAACGCCGCGCACGACGAGCGTCATCCCACTGAGTCGGTCACTGAGGAGATCTGGGACAGCCGCATCGCCGTCAATCTCAGACATCAGTTCTTCTGCTCGCAGGCCGTGTTGCCCGACATGAAGGCCGCAGGCGCGGGCGCCATCGTCAATCTCGGCTCGGTCTCCTGGATGATCGCGCAAGGGGGCATGGCCGCTTATACGGCCTCCAAGTCAGGAGTCATCGGCCTCACGCGCTCGCTGGCCCGCGACTATGGGCAGTTCGGCATTCGTGTGAATGCCGTGGCGCCCGGGTGGATCATGACGCAGCGCCAGATCGACAAGTGGCTCACCCCGGAAGGTGAGGCGCAGCTGATGGATCGGCAGTGCCTGAAGCGCCGCCTGGAGCCGGTGGAAATCGCGAAGTTCATCGTGTTTCTCGCCTCCGACGAGGCCAGCGCCTGCACCAATCAACACTATGTCGTGGATGGCGGGTGGGTATGAGCCGGATCGCTTGACCGATCGAGCGACAGGGAGCTCCGCAGTCAGATCCACTTGAATCCGCGGGCCATGGTCAAGAGCATCGCACCGGCCAGGCCGGCATACAGAACCAGAGCCCAGACTTTTGCCGACGCGAGCGAGTCCTTCAGCAAGTCGAACTTCGCTTCCAGCTTCTCGATCCTGCCGGAGAGCTCGGTGCGCAGTGAGTCGGATTTGGCGTCCACCTTGTCAAATCTGGCGTCCATCCTGGCTTCGATATCGACTCGCAGGGCGTCCACCTTCTGATTAGTCGCGCGGACTTCGGCCTTGAGCTCCGTGACATCGGATTGAAGATGTCGGATATCCGAGCGAATCTCGCCCAGAGGCGAGTTCTCGCTGGCTCCCTCATTGGATGACATGGCGTGCTCCTCCAAAGTAACGTTCGTCGACGCCAGCAACGCGTTCATAGGTCGTCAGTCCCTTGTCTATCCGGCGTTGACTCGTGAATCACCGCTGCTGTCACTGTAGCCTATAGCCTACAGAAAACAACATGCAATAGTCGGGAATACGGGCAAAAACGGGGCTACTTTCGCGACTCGAAAGCTGCGCAGACGCGCGGTATACATGCGCGAACACTCAAGGGATCAAGTTGCGCGCAGACCAGCGTGCAGACTTGCGCGCGCACCGCGCGCGCCGGTTGCCTCCGTAACGACTGGTCGGCTAGACCACGTCAGTGGTTGTCGCGCGGCACGCCGAACTTCTCATCGATCTTCTGATACTTCACCGCCGGCTCGAGCACCATGCCGGCCCCGAGCTGGTCGACCATCGAGCGTTGAATTTCCTGCCACGGAGTCTGGGAGGCGGGGAACTTGTAGCCGCCGGCCGCTTCGAGCGCGCGCCGCCGCGCGGCCAGTTCGCTGTCGGAAATGAGAATGTCGGCGGTGCCCTTGCGCAAATCGATGCGCACCCGGTCGCCGGTCTTCAGCAGTGCAAGTCCGCCGCCCACGGCCGCTTCGGGCGAGGCATTCAGAATGGAGGGAGAGGCGGACGTGCCCGACTGCCGGCCGTCGCCGATGCACGGCAGAGACGTGACACCGCGCTTGATGAGATAAGCGGGCGGCCGCATGTTGACGACCTCCGCCGCCCCGGGATAGCCGATCGCGCCGACTCCGCGCATGAACAACAGGGTCGACTCGTCGATGCCGAGCGTGGGGTCGTCGATGCGCGCGTGATAGTCCTCCGGCCCATCGAACACCACGGCGGGTCCCTCGAAGGCATCCGGATCGGACGCGTTGCTCAGATAGCGCCGGCGGAACTCCTCCGAGATGACGCTCGTCTTCATGATCGCCGAGTCGAACAGGTTGCCGCGCAGGACGAGAAAGCCTGCATCCTTGCGCAGCGGCTGCTCGAATGGACGGATCACCTGGGTATCCTGGATCTCGCGCCCGCGGCAGTTGTCGCCAAGGGTGCGGCCGTTGACCGTCAGGGCGTTCTCGCGGATCAGGCCGTGCTTCATCAGCTCGTTCACCACCGCCGGTACGCCGCCAGCGTGATGATAGTCCTCACCGAGGTACGTGCCGGCCGGCTGCAGATTGACCAGCAAGGGCACGTGATGCCCGTGAGTCTGCCATTCCTGCAACGGCAGCTCGACGCCGAGATGGCGTGCGATGGCCGTGATGTGAATCGGCGCGTTGGTCGAGCCGCCGATTGCGGAGTTCACGACGATGGCGTTGAGGAAGGCATCGCGCGTCATGACCTTCGAGGGGCGCAGATCCTCGTGCACCATCGCAACGCTGCGCTTGCCGGTCTCATAGGCGATCTGCTGCCGCTCGCGATAGGGCGCCGGGATCGCCGCAGAGCCCGGGAGCTGCATCCCCAGCGCCTCGGCGAGCGAGTTCATGGTCGTGGCCGTGCCCATGGTGTTGCAGTAGCCGGTGGAGGGCGCGGAGGTGGCTGCCAGCTCGACGAAGCCCTCGTAATCGATCTGGCCGGTGGCGAGCAGCTCGCGCGCCCTCCAGATGATGGTGCCTGAGCCGGTGCGCTCGCCCCTGTGCCAGCCGTTGAGCATGGGTCCGACCGACAGCGCGATCGCGGGAATATCCACGGTCGCCGCCGCCATCAGGCAGGCAGGCGTCGTCTTGTCGCAGCCGATCGTCAGGACAACGCCGTCGAGCGGATATCCGTACAGCACTTCCACCAGCCCCAGGTAGGCGAGGTTGCGGTCGAGGCTGGCGGTGGGGCGTTTGCCGGTCTCCTGGATGGGATGGACCGGGAACTCGATGGCGATGCCGCCGGCTTCGCGAATGCCCTCGCGCACGCGCTGCGCGAGCATCAGATGATGGCGGTTGCAGGGCGAGAGATCCGAGCCGGTCTGCGCGATGCCGATGATCGGCTTGCCGGAGCGCAACTCACCCAGAGTCAGGCCATAGTTGAGATAGCGTTCGAGGTAGAGCGCGGTCAGGTCCGGATGGTCCGGGTTGTCGAACCAGGCGCGCGAGCGCAGGCGGCGGCCGGCTCCGGTGGTGGATGGCGTTCCCTGGGTGTTCGTCGGCCGGCTCATTTCTTCGTTCCTCGTCTCTTCCTCGTTGACTCGATGCGCCGCACGCCGATGTCGATGACCTTCAACATCGCGGCTGCTGCGGCCGCTTCGTCCCGCGCCTCGATCGCATCCACGATCGCGGCGTGACTGTTGGATGTGATCTCGTGATCGCCGGCGTCGTCGACCGGCGAGCTCATCGAAAAGGAGGCGACCAGAGCCGCCTCGATGACGCTGGCGATGGCGCGCATCAGGGGGTTGCCCGAAGCGGATCCGATCGCAAGGTGAAACTCCAGATCGACTTCCGCAAAACTCTGGCGTGTGTGTGTCGTGGCACTCATCCGCGCCACGTGAGCACGCAGGCGTGCGATATCGGCAGTCGTGCGTCGCCTGGCGGCGAGGGCGGCTGCCGCAGGCTCGACTGCGCGCCGGATCTCGGTGAGGTTCTGCAGGAAGCCGTCATCGAGTCCGATCCGCACCCGCCACGCGAGGACGTCCGCGTCGAACAGGTTCCAGTTCACCGGATCCAGCACGCGCGTGCCGACGCGCGTCTTCGACATGACCAGGCCCTTCGCGGCCAAGGTCTTCATGACCTCCCGCATCACCGTGCGCGACACCTGGAAGCGCTCGATGAGAGCCGGCTCGGGCGGCATGTTGGTATCGGGCTTGTGAATCCCCTTGAGGATCTCCGTGGCGAGCACGGCAACGATCTGATCGTGGCTGGACATGGCCCGCTCGACGGCCAGCCGGCTCAGGCGCGGAATGGAGTTCATGGGATGCGCATTATAATATGATTATATACAACCGGGAAAGCACCCCAAAGCGGGCGCTCGCGGGCGCGAGCTAAGATACGGCGCATGAACGAGCCGCAGCACGTGATCGTCTCCGTGTCCGACGGGGTTTGCGAAGTACGCCTCAACCGGCCGGACAAACGTAACGCCATTACCCTCGAGATGTACCGAGCGCTGACGAGCGCCGTGCACGCGGCGAACGTTGACGATGAGGTTCGCGTCGTGCTCTTCAGCGGTGAAGGCGCGAGCTTCACCTCGGGAAATGACCTGAACGACTTTCTCAGCGGTCCGCCCATCGACCAGGATCACGATGCCGCCCGTTTCATTCGCACTTTGCCGGCTATCCGCAAGGTGATGATGGCCGCCGTGCAGGGCTCGACGGTCGGCATCGGCGCGACTCTGCTGCTTCATTGCGATCTGGTAGTCGCCGCTCGCAGCGCGCGCCTTTCGATGCCCTTCGTGAAGCTCGGCCTGGTGCCGGAGGCCGCCAGCTCGCTGCTGCTGCCGCGCCTGATCGGCTATCAGCGCGCCGCGGAGATGTTGTTGCTGGGTGAGCCGATCGATGCCCAGCGGGCCTTCGATATCGGGATGGTGAACCGCGTCGTGGATGATCCGGCGTTGATGAGTGAGGCGCGCGCACTGGCGCGCACCGTCGCGCAGCAACCCACCGGTGCTCTGCTGGCGACCCGCCGTTTGCTGCAGGGCGGCTCGACAACTCTGCTGGGTCGGATGGAGGAGGAACTGGAGGCATTTCGAGAGCAGCTCGGCTCTGCGGAATTCCGCGCAGCAGCGCAGGCCTTTCTCAGCAAGCGCCGCGGCAGCTAGGGCGAGCACATGCCGGTCTACAGTCTCGATGGTCTCGTTCCCGTCGTCGATCCCACCTCGTTCGTTCATCCCATGGCGACGCTCATAGGCGACGTCATCGTCGGGCCGCGTTGCTACGTGGGCCCCGGCGCTGCGCTGCGTGGCGACTTTGGTCGTATCGTGGTCGGTGCGGGCAGCAACGTGCAGGACAATTGTGTGCTGCATACGTTTCCAGCCAAGCAAGTCACTCTCGAAGAAAACTCCCACATTGGCCACGCCGCGGTTCTTCACGGCTGCATCGTTCGCCGCGGTGCACTCGTGGGTATCAACGCCATCGTCATGGATGACGCCATTGTCGGAGAGCAGTCGCTGGTCGGGGCCGGCAGCTTCATACGCGCCGGTTTCGTCGTGCCTCCTCGCACTCTGGTCGTGGGCTCTCCGGCGCGTGTCATTCGTGAGCTCAGTGCGCAGGAGCTGGAGTGGAAGGCCACAGGGACTCGCGGATATCAGGAGCTGACGCGGCGTTGTTTGAGCACGTTGCTCGAATGCGAGCCGCTGCCTTCCCCGGAGCCCGAGCGAGCCGCTTTTGGACCGACTGCGATGACACCGCTCAACACGCTTGATCGTGGCAGGTGAGTGCACGGCAGCGGCGGAGCGGTGCGTTGCAACACGCGCGGCAGCGGCGAGCGGGGAGGGTAGGGGTGCTGCGGCAGGCCGGTGTGTGAGATAGTCGTGTGCCGTGGGCTCAGTCTCCGAGCCGGTGGGCCGGCTCGGGTCATGTCTCATGCCCGCGCAGCGGCCTTTGCATCCATGAAGATTGCCCCAGCGGAGTGTTGATGCGCAGTAGTGCGGATCGAACGATGAAGCGCCATCCCGCGGCGAGTCAGAGCGGCGACCGGTCGCGGAGTGCCGCTCGACCGGGACGCCCGCGCAGCAAGCGTTCTGAGGATGCCATCATCAACGCTACCACCAAGCTGCTGACGCACGAGGGGTACGCACGCCTGACGCTGAGCAAAGTGGCGGCCCAGGCGCGTGCCAGCAAATCCACGATCTACCGCCGCTGGCCGACCAAAGAGCACCTGGTCATCGAGGCTTTCAACCGCTGGCCTCCCGTCGTGCCGCGCGATCGGGGCGATCTGCTCTCGGACCTGCTCGATCTCTATCGTCAGGGCCTGCGGATCCTGCATCGGCCGCCCTCCAATGCGATCATGCCCACGCTGATCGCCGAGCGCGCGCGCAATCCGGCGCTCGCCGCCGTATTCGATCCCGTCATGGAGCGGCGCCGCGAGCCGGTCCGGGTGGTGTTGAATCGCGCCATCCAGCGACGCGAGCTGCCGCCCGAGACCGACATCGAGCTGGCCGTGGACGCGCTGATGGGCGCATCGTATCTGCGGATGTATTTCGTGTCCGGCGACCTGAGCATAAAGGGGATGCGCAAGATGTTTGCGATGCTGATGCGGGGCTTCGGCGCACGGGACCCCTTATCCTGAGCGGCAACGCCAGTTTCTGGAGACGGCGCAAGTCCCTCGACGCCGCCCAGCCTCCGGATCCGAGCCGCCGTCTGCGGCGCACCTTGAGCTGGCCCCACCTGGTCGCTCTGGGCGTGGGGGCCATCGTCGGCACCGGTATCTATACACTCATCGGAGTAGGTGCCGGCCTGGCAGGTCCTGCCGTGATCCTCTCGTTCGTGATCGCCGGCGTCGTCTGCGTGTGTGCGGCGCTTGCCTACGCGGAGATGGCGACGCTGATGCCGGTGGCCGGCAGCGCTTACACCTACACCTACTCCGTGGGGGGAGAGCTGCTCGCCTGGATCGTGGGCTGGAGCCTGATTCTGGAGTATTCCGTCGTCTGCAGCGCGGTGGCCGTGGGCTGGTCGGGGTATGCGGCGGGGTTTCTGCAGGCCGCCGGCGCCCACGTTCCCCGCGCCTTGCTGTCGGGCGCGTTTGCGGGCGGGGCGGTCAATGTGCCTGCCATCGTCATCACTTTTGCCGTTGCGGGTATGCTCATGGCGGGAACCCGTGAGAGTGCAACCGTCAACAGCGCGCTGGTCGGAGTGAAGATCGTAGCGCTGCTGGTCTTCATCGTGATCGGACTCGCCGCGTTCAAATCGGGAAATCTCCTGCCGTTCATGCCGTATGGCTTCGCAGCGCATACCGACGGATCGGACGCCCGTGGTGTCATGGCGGCCGCTGCGATCATCTTTTTCGCCTTCTACGGCTTCGATGCCGTATCGACTGCCGCGGAGGAGGCGCGCAACCCGGGTCGCGACATCACCTTCGGCATCATCGGTTCGATGATCGCCTGCACGCTGCTCTACATGGCGGTCGCGGCTGCTGCATTGGGAGCCATGCCGTTCGCGCAGTTCGCCCAGAGCCCGGAGCCGCTGGCGCACATCCTGCGCACATTGGGACATCCGCTGGCAGCCACGGCCATCGGGGCCGCCGCGGTCATTGCGCTGCCGACCGTGATTCTGGCGTTCATGTACGGGCAGAGCCGGATCTTCTTCGTCATGGCACGAGACGGACTGCTCCCGGAGCGGTTGGGGCACGTCAGCTCACGAACCGGAACGCCCGTGGCGATGACGGTGTTCACGGCCATCGTCGTTTCGGTGGTCGCGGGCCTGTTTCCCCTGGCTGATATCGCCGCTGTCGCCAATGCGGGAACCCTGTGTGCCTTCGTTGCGGTGGCTTTGTGCATGCTCGTCCTGAGAGTGCGTGAGCCCGGACGGGCGCGGACATTCAGGGCGCCGCTCGCGTGGTTGATCGGCCCGCTCGCGGTGGTGGGCTGCGGGTATCTATTCATGAGCCTGCAGGCAAGGACGCGCGCGTACTTCTTCATCTGGAACGCCATCGGCATCGGCGTCTACTTTCTGTACAGCGTCCGCAACAGCCGGCTGGCGCGCACCACTGCCTGATGCGTGGGCCGCGGACTCGCCTGAGGCGCCCGCGCCACCGACGCGCCGCCGGCGTGTCTCACCTCAATCTACGTTCATGAAACCGCGGCCGAGAATCTCGTCGCGCACCTCGGTGATTTCCTTGGCGCGCGAGGGACGCGCTCCTTCACAGCGATCGATGCGCGGGCAGCGGGTGCTGCGCGGGCAGATGATCCGCGCCGGCTGCACCAGGGCGTCTTCGATCCACGAAATGTTGAGTACACTGGCAACGGCGCCCAGAACCTGCACGGCTATCTTTGGGATGCGGGCTTCGCCGCGGTGCCGCAGACACTCGGCGTAGATCGACTCGATGAGCGAGCGGGTCTCGACACCGTTGGAGTCGAGCGCCGGTGCGAGATCGATTCCTACAGACAAAACATGCGGGTTACCTGCCATGTCGCGCACGCGAAGCGAGTGACAGCAATAGAGCATCGAGCGATCCGCCTCGCGTAGCACGGAGATCTGCGAGCCGGACTCGCCGCGCTCGCCGTTGATCGTCCGGAACACGGCCCAGTGTGGGCAGGGGTCGCCCACCTGTGCGAGGTTGCCCCAGGGTAGCGGAATGCCGTTGCCACGGTAGACGGCGCGCAAGAACCCTGGCGGGTAGGCGTCGAAGAAGTGCCAGTAGGGGTACGCGGACACCCGGGTCATGCGTCGCATGATGAGGGAGGGCGTCAACTCCAGCTTCATGCCTGCCTGCACGCTGTGTTGTGTCCGCGTGAGGAAGCGGCGGAAGGGAATTCGCGGCGCCAGCAGCGAGCTGGCGAAGAAGCTGCACTCGTAGTCGCGCCAGGCATGCAGCACATCCTGCGCGCTCATGCCGGCGGGGGTTCCCCCTTCGGGGCTGCTGCCCATTTCCGCTCCGGTGGCGTGAGCGGATTTCAGGCCGTCGCCGCCGTGCAGCACCTTGTGAGCGATGTGGGTCGCGAGGTCGAATTTCAGGCGCGCCCGGTCCGACTGCAGCGCCCGGTTGGCGTACACGAGGTTGGGAGCCTGGAAGAAGGAGCGCACCATGCTGCGCACCTCGCGGTCCTGATCGCGAGCCAGCACCGGCTTGCGGTCGAACCAGCGGATCTCCAGCCCGTGGCGCTTGCACAGGCGCAGCAGATCATCCGCCGAGATGGGAAATTTCCGCTCACCCACGCTGTCGGCGGCGCGCTCGAGGTCCGGGAAGTCGTTGCGCGAGCTTTCCTGGTGCGAGCGAATCAACAGGTGGGCGAACTGCCGCCCGCTGGTGCCGGTTTGTGCCAGCAGCTCCGGAATGGCAGCCTGCAGCACGCTCTTGGAGAACAGGAAGGCCGGCTCGAGCGGCACGCGTGCGGTGCCGCCTACCGGACCGGTGGTTCGCGCCAGCTCGAGCGCCGGAGTCTCATCGAGGAACCAGGCGGTGTCGCGCTGGAATATCTGGCCGAGCAGCTGCAGCAACTCCTGGGACGGAGTGCGCTTGCCGCTCTCGATCATGCTCAGGTACGAGACCGATGGCGCTGCCTGCGCGTTGCGCTGGCTGCAGCGCGAGGACAGCTCCTCCAGCGTCAGGCCGTTACGCTTGCGCAGCGCGCGCAGCTTTGCCCCCAGGAAATGGC
>Ga0134126_10003894_pt1 | contig 18667 bp, 18 predicted proteins | sample KB31752_FD_96881 | JGI IMG/M metagenome (GOLD analysis project Ga0134126, IMG submission 96881) | Terrestrial soil microbial communities with excess Nitrogen fertilizer from Kellogg Biological Station, Michigan, USA - KB3-175-2 | ecosystem: Environmental > Terrestrial > Soil > Unclassified ...
AGCTTCGTTGACGACGATGCGGGTGAGCCAGGTATTCAGGCTCGATTTGCCCTCGAATTTGGCAAGACTGGTGAAGGCGTGAACGTAAGCCTCCTGCACCGCGTCTTCCGCCTCCCAGTCGTTTTTGAGAATGCTGCGGGCAACGCGGAACAGCCGGCGGTTGTTTTGCCGGACGATCGTTCTTACCGCCGCCTTGTCGTGCTCAAGCGCGCGGGCGACAAGATCGTGCTCATCGTTCATTGGCGTCGCAATGGGTCGCGTTGTCATGGTTTGGTGCTCACTGCGTCGCTTATTGGATGCAACAGCGCGCCAAAGGTTCCTGGCAGCCGGGCGCGAAACGTATCACGCGCAAGTGGACGAAGCCCCTGTAATGGCTTCACATTCCCGTCATTCTCGCCTATTACTAGACGGCTAGCTGCGTGGCGGCAGCCCTCAGGAGGTTAAAGGAGCCTCGCTTGAACGTGCACGTATCGGCCAGTGGTTTCCCGGCGCTAGTGCTCAACGCGGACTTCCGGCCGTTGAGTTATTACCCCTTGTCGCTGTGGTCCTGGCAGGACGCGATCAAGGCGGTCTTCCTCGAACGCGTGAACATCGTCGCCAATTACGACCGCGCGGTGCGCAGCCCGAGTCTCGAAATCAAATTGCCGAGCGTGGTGTCGCTCAAGACCTTCGTGAAACCCTCGACGCACCCGGCCTTCACGCGGTTCAACGTGTTCCTGCGCGACCGCTTCTCCTGCCAGTATTGCGGCGACCGCGAGGACCTGACCTTCGACCACCTGCTGCCGCGCTCGCGCGGCGGGCACACGACGTGGATCAACGTCGTCACGGCCTGCTCGCCCTGCAATCTGCGCAAGGGCAATCTGACGCCGCCCGAGGCCAAGATGTGGCCCTCGCAGATGCCGTTCCAACCCTCGGTGCAGCACCTGCACCGCAATGGGCGGGCTTTCCCGCCGAATTACTTGCACGAAAGCTGGCTCGATTATCTCTATTGGGACACCGAGCTGGAGCCTTAACGGTTGCCCGGCAGCATCCGTTGCAGCACGCCGTCGCCCCGCCAGAAATAGTGATAGAGCGCGGCCAATACATGCAGGCCGATCAGCGTCAGCATGACATAGTAAGCCAGCAGCGCATGGACGTCGCCGGTCCAGCCCCAGCCAGGCGCCCGCGTCGCGACCAGTCGGGGCAATTCCAAACCGAACATCACAATCGGCATGCCTCGCCATGAAGCGTTGATCCAACCGAGCATGGGAAGCACGAACAGCAGCGTATAGAGCAGCCAATGCACCACGCGCGCCGATGCGGTCTGCCAGGGCGGCACGCCGTCGAGCGGCGCGGGTTCGCCATGCGTGACGCGCCAGGCCAGCCGCACAATCGCGACGCCAAGAATCATGATGCCGAACGTGAAGTGCAGGCTGATCAGCGTCGTGACCGGCGTGTCGCGGTGAATTTCCGGCATCGTCCAGGCGAAGATGAACTGCCCGATGAGCAGCGCAACGATCAGCCAATGCAAAGACTTCGCCGTGCCGGTGTAGCCGGATGCTGTGGCCATCGATCTCCTCAGCCCTTGCAATGGAACAAATCGCGCCTATATCGAGCTCCACGATGATGTCGAGCCGGAAAGCTCCGTCATCGAGCGGCCACGACATGATAGGGGCGACGCCGGATGTACGCGCGCCTTTTCATTCGTGGTCGTCATTATTTCAGCGGCCTTAGACGCCTACTTTCAGCCGTTCCTTGTCGTAGCCCGCCACTCGCTTGTAACTTTCCGATAGCGCGATCAGTTCCTCGCGGCTGATGACGTCGTCGATATGCCTGAACGGTTTGTCGCCGGTGCGGCGGTAGACTTCCTGCAAAATCGCGTCGGGCGGCGCCTTGCGGTTGGCGAGGACGACCTCACTCGTCGCAGGGCGGCGCTTGGCCTCATAGACCTTGAGCGCGACAACCGGATCGGCGTTGGCCTTGAGCGCGTCGGCCAGCGCGCGGCAATCCAGAATGGCCTGCGCCGCGCCATTGGCGCCGCGCGGGTACATCGGATGCGCGGCATCGCCGAGCAGCGTGAGGTGCCCGAAGCTCCAGCGCGGCAGCGGATCCTGATCGACCATGGGATATTCCAAGATGGCGTCGGCGCTGCGGATGAATTGCGGCACGTCGAGCCAGTCGAAATGCCAATCCGCCATCGCCGGCAGGAAATCTTCCAGCCGCCCAGGCTGGTTCCAGTCGTTCTTGTGATGTTGCGGCGTCTCGATGTCGCAGACCCAGTTCACCAACTGGCGGCCTTGCGCGTCGATCTTGTCGCGGATCGGATAGATCAAGAGCTTGGCCGGATGATGCCAGCCGATGCGGATCATGCTGGCGCCGGTCAGGAACGGTTTCCAGCGCGTGATGCCGCGCCACATGTTGATGCCGGAATATTTCGGCGGGCCCTCGTCCGGATAGAGCTGCTTGCGCAAGGTGGAATGAATACCCTCGCAGCTGATCGCCACCGCGCCGCGCTGCGTGGCGAGCGGCTTGCCATTGGCATCCTCGAAATGCGCGATGGCCTCGCTGCCCTCGTATTCGACCCGCGTGCAGCGCTGGCCGAGAATGACCTTGTCGCGGCCGGCGCGCGCGATGAAAGCATCGAGCAGCACCATCTGCAGATCGCCGCGGTGGATGGAGAATTGCGGCACATCATAGCCGGCAAAGCGCCCGGCCGGCTCGCTGTAAATGTCCTGGCCGAAGCGATTGTAGAAACAATATTCGCGCGTGGTGATGGCGACCTTGGCCAGCGCCTCCTCCAGGCCGAGGGCGCACAATTCGCGCGAAGCATGCGGCAGGATATTGATGCCGACGCCGACCGCCTTGAGTTCGCCCGCCGCCTCGAACACGCGACAGGCAATGCCGGCGCGCTGCAGCATCAGGCCGAGCGTCAAGCCGCCGATGCCGGCACCGATAATGAGAACTTCCATGGCGATGGACCCTGCGACCTTGTCGCTAACTTAGCTCGATTGTTTCTGGCGCGCGAGGGAAGCCAGCGCGCCCCAGGCGGCGGCGCAGACCAAAGCCAGCGATACCAGCACGTTCCAGCCGGCGAGCGACAGGCCGAGAATGCGAATGGCCGCCTGATCGCAGCGCACCACGCTGATGTTCCCCAAATGTTTGAGCACCTCGCTCGCCGAACCGAACTTGTCGATCGGCCCGCTGCAATCCTGCGGCCCCGGCCAGAATTTCCATTCGATGCCGGCGTGATAGGCGCCGAGCCCGGCGTTCCACAACATGAAGGCGGCGATCACGGCAAAGCCCGCGACAATGGTCTTGGGCGCGGCACCGTAGTTGATACCGAGCAGGAGCAGCAGGGCGAGCGGAACGCAGACGTAATAGGCGTCGCGCTGCTCCAGGCAGAGCGGGCAAGGCGGCAGGCCGACGACGTATTGGAAGAAGAAAAAGCCGCAGATGGTGAGCGCGCCAACCGCGGCCACGGCGCCGGCGGCGGTCAACTGTGGCTCGCGGCGGGCGTAGCTGAAATAGTCCGTCGTCATGCCGTCCGCCTCACGCCCACGCCGTCAACGCCAAGAATGTATCGTCCCGCCTTCGCTAAAGCTTCGGCGGACACCCTTCGCGACGAGAATTCTCCGGGCGAAGCCACCCGAAGCCGAAGGCGTAGGGTGGTGCCCCTGGCCGGACTCGAACCAGCACGATTTTCATCACCTGATTTTGAGTCAGGCGCGTCTACCAATTCCGCCACAGGGGCAATGATCCGGATAATAGCCACGCAAAGCCAAGGGTCAACAAGCGTCAGGAGGGGTCAACGGCAGGCTTTTTCGCGGTCAGATATGGCGCTTTCGGGGCCGCCTCGGTGCGCCTATGATGCGGCCACATCGCTTTTTAGGGAGCCGCCCGATGAACGAAGAAGCCCTCAATATGTCGCTGCGCAAATTCCTCAAGGTCGTGGGCGTGACCTCGCAGCAGGAAATCGAAAAGGCGATCCGCGCGGCCGACGCCGCCGGCAAGCTGAAGGGCAAGAAATCCGTGACCGCGCAGATGGTGCTGATCATCGGCGAAGCCGGCCTCAACCATAAGGTCGACGGCGTTATCGGACTTGAGTAGGTCTTAAAGCCCGGCGAGCGCTTTCTTGTAATAAGACAGATCGAGATATTTTTCCGGCGCGGCCGGCGTGCCGCCCTCGAACTCGGCGCGCAGCTTGAGCACGTTTTTGAAACCGTCGATGTCGAACTTGCCATCCTTGACCAGTCCGTTCGTGGGGTCCGTCACCAGGGCGTAGCATTCGGTGGCCGGCGTCAATTTCAGCCGTTCGGCCAGCAGCTTTGTCGCAGCATCTTTGTTCTTCGGGTCGAGCGCCCAGCGCAGCCCCTCGATGTAGGCTTGCAGATATTTCACCATCGTATCGGGATTGGCCTTGGCCCAGGCGCGCGTCGTGATGCCCGCGGTCGCCTGGTAGGGGCCGATCACGGCCGACACCGGCCCCATGTCCTTGAGGCCGGATTTCACGGCGAGGATCGAAAACGGCGCGTTGAGAATTGCGGCCGCAGCGGTCTTGTCCTGCTGCATCACCGCCAGCCGCTTGAACGTGGCCCCGACCGATTTCGGCGTGTAGTCGCCTTTGTGCAATCCATTCTTGGCGAGAATGTCGTAAAGCTGGAAGGCGTAAGCCGTGTTGAGCGCATCCAGGACACCGGTCTTGCCGCGCAGATCCTTGATCGTGCCGATCTCCGGCTGCACCAGCAAATGATTGAAGCTATTGTCGCCGCCGATCACGCCGATGATGTCGACCTTGGCGACGTCGGCCATGGCGACGCCGTTGTCGAACGCGGTGTGCACGATCTGCCATTTTCCGTCGGCCAAGCCCTGGCGCAACACTTCCGAGCCCGGCGCAACCTTCAGGTCGATCGAGAGACCACGCTTAGCGAAGAAGCCTTGCGACTGCGCAGCCCAAATCGGCAAATTCTGAATGCCGATAAAAGCCATGACGGTCAGCTTGGTGTCCTCGGCGCGCGCTTCGCGCGGCAGGCCGAGCGCGGCCGCGAGAACAGCGGCCATCGCCGCGATCAAGAATCGTCGCGTCATCGTGTCGTCCTTCCCTCGTCGCTGAATCATAACACCGTATCGGCTGTTGCATTCCGCCGGCCGAAAGCAGATTCCATTTCGCGGCGCACCTTCACCGCGGCACCGTTCGGATCGTAAGCGACATCCGCCCATTTGAGCGCCCCGCCTTCGGGGATATCGCGTTTGAGCTTGACGCTGTGCGCGAGGCCAAGCGGCAGCAGTTCCTGTTTCAGCGACATATCGGCGGGCGTCTGCTTGCCCCAGACGCAGAAGCCGCCCTCGCCGTCGAGCATCTCGCCGCCTTTAAGCGCGCGCTTGGCGGTCGCCACCACGTCGGAGCGAAAGCCGGTGGGCGCGCCGGTCGGCTCGTTACGCAATGCTGCGCTGGCAACTGAAATGCCCAGTTCGAGCCCGATCATATGGATCGGCCGGTAGAGGGCGGCGTATTTGCCGCCTTTGTCCGGCAGCATGGCGTATTCCTTGAAGCAGCGCCGCGCGTAGTCGGTTTCGCCTTCGATCACGACGTAAGTGCCGAGCGCCAGATGGTGCGGCACGTCGCGGCCGTCGCGATAGACGGACGAGGTCACCTCGGTGACGCCGGCTTTTTCCAGCGTGCCGCCGTCGCTCTGCGGCTTGCAGATATCGGCCAACTCAAAGCGCGTCGCCGGCGGAAAATGCAGGCCGTCCGATTGCGGCACCAAGCCAGTGGCGTTGCACACCGCGGTCATTTCGATGCCCGACTTGGTGCCGTCGACGAACGAGTTAAACATTTTCGGGTTGATCGACTTGCGATCGGAAATGTTGAGATACTTATCGAGGATGTCCCAGACATTGTCCGGATTGGATTGGTGATAATGCGGTTCGTAACGCGTGCCCTTGCCGGCGCAGATCACCTTGAAGCCGGCGGCGCGCGCCCAATCGACGTGCTCGCAAATCAGGGCCGGCTGGTCGCCCCAGGCGAGCGAATAGACCACGCCCGCGCTCTTCGCCTTGCGCGCCAGCAAGGGTCCCGCCAGCGCGTCGGCTTCCACATTGACCATGACGATGTGCTTGCCGTTGGCAATCGAGGCCAGCGCATGATGGATGCCTGCGCTGGGCACCCCGGTCGCCTCGACAATGACCTCGATGCGCGGATCGGCGATCAAAGCCTCGGCGCTGTCGGTGACAAAAGTTGTGCGGGCTTTATGCGCGTCGTCGAGCGAGCTCGCGGCGAATTGCTGATCCGGCCAGCCCGCGGTTTTGAGCTGGCTGCGCGCCCGCGTGCCATCGAGATCGGCGACGCCGGCAACATGCATGCCCTTCGTGAGACGGGCTTGCGACAGGAACATGGTACCGAATTTTCCGGCCCCGATCACCCCGACGGTGACCGGACGGCCGGCAGCCTCGCGCTCGATCAGTTTGGAATGGAGATTCAACGCAGCACCCCGCATCTGAAGCGCGACGGAAACATAGACACGCGCAGGAGACAAGCGGCAGGGCTACTGGCAGAACGCGCGGGAAACGAAGGTTTCGGTGTGGCAGCCCTCGCCGCTGTTGCGGCCTGACAAATAGACCTGCGCCGGGCAAATCTCGGCGGTGGTCATGTCGACGCTCTTGCCAGCGTCGAAACCTTTGGTCTTGCACATGGCATTGGCGGCGGCCACGCAATCGGGCGCGCCGTTCGGCGCCAACGCGCATCGCTCGTGACCGGCGACCACGCGCGCGGCGGGGATTTTCACCACCGCGCCGGCCGCGTCCTTGGCGCCGTCGACGGTCGTCCTGGCGGCGACGCCGGCTTCGTGACCGAAATTCTCGACCTGCGAGCCCGCGCCCTTGAGGGTGGAGCCAAGCCCGGACGCCTGCCGGTCGAACCACTGCCTGATGCCGCCGAAGAAGCCGGGCTGCTCGGCAGGCGGCGGCGCATTGTCCTTGGCGCCTTCCTGCGCGAGCGCCAGCGCGGCGGTGAGCAGGATCGTGCATGCCGCAAGGCAAGCGAGCAGCGAGCCCGCCGCCGTTCGTCCGGTGAGATATTTCGATAAGTCGTTGGTGCCCATGGCCGGTCAAGTTGACTTGAGAACGGCCGCCTCGCGGCTCGCCCAGCGGCATTTGCGCCTGCGGAACCTGCTAGCTCTGACAGGTGGCGAAAATGAGGAACCCTAACCCTCAAATCAAATAAAGCGCAGCCGCGATACCGGCGATGAGCAGGATCGCCAGCAACGAGACCCACAATCCCAGGCGTTTTTCGATAATGTGGCGGGCCTGCTCGCCATAGCGGTGCAGCAGGAAGGCCAGCACGAAAAAGCGGGTGGCGCGCGCAATGATTGAAAACACCACGAATAGCGCGAGATTGTAGCCGGCAAAGCCCGAGGTGATTGTGACGATCTTGTAGGGGATCGGCGTGAGTCCCTTGAGCAGGATGATCCAGGCGCCCCATTGCGCGTAAGCCGCGCGAAAGGTTTCGACCTTGTCGCCGTAGCCGTAGAGATGGATCAGCCAGGCGCCGACCGAGTCATAGAGCAGCGCGCCGATCGCATAGCCGAGCAGCCCGCCAGCAACCGAGGTCACCGTGCACCAGGCCGCCAGCACGTAAGCGCGCTTGGGATGCGCCAGCGCCATCGGGACCAGCATCACGTCTGGCGGCACCGGAAAGAACGAGCTTTCGGCAAACGATATCGCGCCCATGATCCACCAGGCGTGCGGCTTGTCGGCGGCGTCCACGCACCAGTCGTATAGACGGCGAAGCAAAGAGCGCGGCTTGGCGGCCTCAATGGTCATAGGATCGTTTCGGTTTTGGAAAACGGATCAGCGGCGCTTACGAATACGCCTGGTTTCCAGCGCCACGACTTTACGCCGCGCGCCGCCTGGTGCCAAATCCTTCGGCACTTTTTCGGCTATGCCGAACATCTGTTCGCGGCGGCGCATCTCGGCCCAGACATCGTCGGGGTGGACCCCGGCATGAACCCAGAGCACCACCAGATTGTAAAGCAGATCGGCGCTTTCGCGTACGACGGCTTCGGTCTGGCCGTGCATGGCGTCGATCACCACCTCGATCGCTTCTTCGGCAAGCTTTTTGGCCATCTTGGCGCGGCCGGAGCGCAAAAGCCGCGCGGTGCGCGATTTCGCCGGGTCCGAACCGCGGACCGCGATCACGGCGTCATAGAGCCGGGAGACCGAATCAGCCATCCGCGCACCATACTCGATCCGCCCACCCAATCGGTTAATGACAGTTAAAACCGCGAGCCAAAACAGGCGTGAGGCTTACTTCGGCAATGAACCGGGGTTCAAGGCGATCAAGCCGCCGAAGTCGCTTTGCGTATGCTGGCGAGGCGGGCGATCAATTCCGGCTTGTGGTCGGAGCGTTCGAAGATTGCCTTGGCGATTTCGTCGGCCAGTTGCTCGTAGATGACGCGCGCTCCGCCCTCGCGGATGAAGATTCCGGCGTAGAGGTCTGGCAATTTCGGCAGCGGGGCGTCCTCCCAGACGGCTAACTCGGCCTCCTCCGCCCGCCGGCGCGTGATCGCCATGACACCGAGCCCGGCGCTGATCGCGCCGGCCAGGCTGGTGAAGCTCGGGCCGGTGAACACATCCTCCCAGTCGAGCCCGGCCGAGCGCAACCCCGCCACGGCAAGCCGGTGATAGACGCAAGCCTCGCCATAGGACACCAGCGGTACCGGCTGGTTGGGCGCGAGGCGCGTTGCGTCGCTATGCACCCAGATCACCTCCTGCGCCCGGCTATGGCGCGCTTCATGCGGCGGCGTCATCGACAGCCCGATCAAGAGATCGATCTCTCCGCCGTGAAGCTGGCGCGCCAGCGGTTCGTAATAGTCGGTACGCACGATGAAGCGTACGTCGGGCCAGCGCTCGCGAAAATGCGCCAAGGTGCCGGGCAGCGCCGAGGCGATGAAATCGCTCGGAGTACCGACGCGGATCACCAGCTCGGGGCGTGGGCCGTTGCCGCCGAGATGCACGATCTGGTCGTTGATCGAGAGCAGCCGGCGCGCATAGGCAACCACCGTTTCGCCATGCGGCGTGAGGCTGACGCCCTGGACGCTGCGATCGAACACATCGCCGCCGAGCAAGAACTGCAGCCGCTTGATTTGCGCGCTCACCGCCGGCTGCGTCACCCCGAGCTTGGCCGCGGCTTTGGTGAAACTGCGCTGATCGACGACGGCGATAAGGGTACGCAACAGGTCAGTCGGAATATTGATCATCACCGCTTCTGGCTCCACTCAAGGTCAGACTGTATGCGCATCACCTAATATTGGAACACCATGGTAGTGTAGTACTTCTCGTATTACGATCAATTTTAGATGTATCGCGTTATTTGATGCGCTCGAGAATACTGACGTAATTCGCCACCGCCGCGCCGCCCATGTTGAAAATGCCGCCCAGACGGGCGTTCTTGACCTGCAAATCGCCGGCGTTGCCGGTGAGTTGCATGGCGGTGAGCGCGTGCATCGACACCCCGGTGGCGCCGATCGGATGGCCTTTCGCTTTCAAGCCGCCCGACGGGTTGACCGGCAGCTTGCCGTCCTTTTGCGTCCAGCCTTCCTTGATGGCGCGGGCACCCTCGCCTTGCGCGGTCAGGCCCATGGCTTCGTATTCAATCAATTCGGCGATGGTGAAGCAGTCGTGCGTCTCCACGAACGACAGATCGCTGATGGCGAGGCCGGCGCGGTCGAGCGCACGGGTCCAGGCATGCGCGCAGCCTTCGAATTTCAAGATGTCGCGCTTGGCCATCGGCAAAAAGTCCTGCACGTGCTCGGCGGCGCGGAACGCGACCGCCCGGGGAAGCGAGAGCGCGGTTTCCACATCGGCCAGCACCACCGCGGCGGCGCCGTCGGATACTGGCGAGCAATCGGTGCGCTTGAGCGGGCCGGCGACGAACGGATTTTTCTCGCTCTCGGTGCGGCAGAAGTCGTAACCAAGATCCTTGCGCATTTGCGCGTAAGGATTACCGACCCCGTTCTTGTGGTTCTTGGCCGCGATCATGGCGAGCGCGTCCGATTGGTCGCCCCATTTCTGGAAATAGAGACCGGCGATCTTGCCGAAAATACCGGCGAAGCCGCCGTCGATTTCGGCCTCCTCGCGCACGTAGGAAGCTTTCAGCAGATTGTGCCCAATCTCGGCCGCGGGCGTGGTTGTCATCTGTTCGACACCGACGCACAGCACGACGCGCGCGGCACGCGCCTCGATCGCCTTGAGCCCCTGATGCACCGCGGCCGAACCTGTGGCGCAGGCGTTCTCGACCCGCGTCGCGCGCTTGAAACGCAGATCGGGCGAGGCTTGCAGCACGAGAGCGGCGGTAAAATCCTGCGCCGAGAATCCGGCGTTGAAATGCCCGAGCACGATCTCGTCGACATCCTTGGGCGCGACACCGGCGTGCTTAAGCGCCTCGCCGGCGACCTTGACGACCAGGCTTTCGACGCTCTCGCCACTCAACTTGCCGAAGGGAGTATGGGCCCAGCCGACGATTGCCGCGGTCATCGAGGTCTCCCAATCATTCTTGCCGAACTTTGGTCGCAATAGTCGGCGATGCAGGAACAGTCACCATGATTCAAGCTGGGGGCGGCAGGGCCTTTGCCTCCCATTCGACGCTTAGATAGCTTACTGTCACTGACGATGGAACCCAACCGGGTCCGAGGCCGGAGGAACAGCGAACAGTGCCATATTGTCCTGATCCCCGTCCGATCATTTTTGGCCTGATCGCTGCCTGCGTGATCACGCTCGGCTTTGCCCCCCGCGCGCAGGCCGAGGCACAACTGTTGATCGAGGTCTCGACCGGCAAGGTACTGTACGCGGAAAACGCCACCTACCCGTGGTACCCGGCCTCGGTCACCAAACTGATGACCGCCTACACCACGCTGCGCGCCATCAAAGAAGGCCGCCTCTCGTTCAATACTTTGCTCACGGTCTCGCGCAACGCCGCGGCCCAGCAGCCGACCAAGATGGGCTTGAAAGTCGGCACCACGCTCACCGTCGACAATGCATTGAAGATGCTGATGGTGAAATCGGCCAACGACATGGCGGTAGCGATCGCCGAAGGTGTCGGCGGTTCGATCGAGGGCTTCGCCGACATGATGAACGCCAATGCGCGCCGGCTCGGCATGACGCAATCCAATTTCGTCAACCCGAACGGACTGCCGGCGGAAAATCACGTCACCTCGGCGCGCGATCTCGGCATCCTGGCGCGCGCGCTGATCCGCGAATTCCCCGAGGACGATTCCTACTGGCACATCCACTCGATCCGCTACGGCAATCGCGTGATGCATAATTACAATTCTCTGATCGACCGCTATCCCGGCGCCGACGGCATGAAGACCGGGTTCATCTGCGCCTCCGGATATAATGTGGTCGCCTCCGCCACGCGTAACGGCCGCCGGCTGGTCGCGATCGTGCTCGGTGCCTATTCCGGCGCGGTGCGCTCGCAGAAGGCGGCGCAATTACTCGAGCGCGGTTTCAATGGCAACGGCCTCGCCTGGCTCACGCCGTCGCTTGGCACCGTCGATGCGCTGGCGCCGATCGACGCACAGCCGCCGAACCTGCGCGATGAAATGTGCGGCGGCCACCGGCGCAAGCCGCCGTCCGAGGATAACAACGAGGAAGAAGATGAGAGCGCATCCGCCGGCGGCACGCCGGCGAGCGGCGATAGCGGTTCGGCGCATGCCCTTATGCTCTCGAGCCTGAAACCGTCCGCCGGCAAATTCGTGCTCGGGCCGCCGGTCGACACCGAGCCGCCGGTCGTGGTGTTCACCGGACCTCCCGGTCACCCCGACCCGGTGCAGGTCCAGGCCAAGCCGTCCAAGAAACGGCATGTCGGCAAGAAGGCCAAGAAGGCGAAATCCAAGGTCTCATCGGCGGCGAAATGAGCGCCGCTGGCCCCGCCGATAGCGCCGCGCGGCGCCGGCCGGCGGACCCGATCCCCCTCACCGTGCTCATCGGCTTTCTCGGCGCCGGCAAGACCACACTGCTCAACCGCCTGCTCAAGGACCCGGCGTTGAGCCAGACCGCCGTCATTATCAACGAATTCGGCGACGTCGCGCTCGATCATCTGCTGGTCGAATATATCGGCGACAACATGGTGCTGCTGCAATCGGGCTGCCTGTGCTGCACCATGCGCGGTGATCTGGTCGATGCGCTGGAGACCTTGCTGCGCGATCTCGACAATAGGCGCTGCACGTTCCGCCGCGTGCTCCTGGAAACCACCGGGCTCGCCGATCCGGCGCCGGTGCTGCAGACCGCCATGGCCCACCCTTATCTCGTGCAGCGCTACCGGCTCGACGGCGTAGTAGCCGTCGTCGACGCCGTCAACGGCGAAGCCACGCTTGACGCGCATATCGAGGCGGTCAAGCAGGCGGCGATGGCCGACCGCATCGTGCTGACAAAAACCGATCTGGCCGATCAACAGCAACGCGAAGGCATCACAGCAAGGCTGCGCGCGCTCAATCCGGCTGCGCCCATCCTCGATGCCGCCGAGGGCGAAGCGATGGCGGAGCGTTTGTTATCCTGTGGGCTGTACGATCCGGAACGCAAAATTCCCGACGTGAAAAAATGGCTGGCCGCCGAGGCCTATGCGCACGATCACCATCATCACGACGTCAACCGGCACGACGCCCATATCGGCTCGTTCGTCTTGACCGCCGATGCCGCGATTCCGGCCGGCACGCTGGAGATGTTTCTCGAACTGCTGCGCGCGAATTACGGCGCGCAACTTCTGCGGCTCAAGGGCATCGTGAAGCTCGCCGAGATGCCGGACACGCCGGTGGTGGTGCACGGCGTGCAGCACGTTTTCCACCCGACGGCGCGGCTGGAACGCTGGCCGGACGACGACCACCGTACCCGGCTCGTGTTCATCACCCGCGACCTGCCCGAGCGCACGGTGCGCGAGCTGTTCGAGGCATTCCTCGGCGGCGCCGGCGTCGACCGTCCCGACCGCGCGGCTTTGATTGAGAACCCGCTCACCCCCTTCGGCGGCGCGGATCATTGATCCCCGCTCTTGCGCGGCTTCTCGACTCGACTCATGCTCTGCCAAACCGCCAGATGAATCGGCAGTAGGGGAAACGCCATGGATCGGCCAATCGAGCGGCCTTGGTTGCGGAATTATCCGCCGGGCGTGCCCGCCGAGATCGACCCGACGCGTTACCCGTCGCTGGTGGCGATGTTCGAGGAAAGCTTCCACAACTGCGCCACCAAGGGCGCTTGCGCCTGCATGGGCAAGACTTTGAGCTACGCCGAGCTTGATGCCGCCTCGCGCGCCCTCGCCGCCTGGCTTTTGAGCAAGGGTCTCGCGCGCGGCGCCCGCGTCGCCATCATGATGCCCAACGTGCTGCAATATGCGGTGGCGATTGCCGCCGTGCTGCGCGCCGGCCTGACGGTGGTGAACGTCAATCCGCTGTACAAGCCGCGCGAACTGGAATTCCAGCTCAACGATTCCGGCGCCGAGGCCATCGTCGTGCTGGAGAATTTCGCTTCGGTACTGCAACAGGCGCTGCCGCAGACCAACGTGAAGCACGTGGTGGTCGCCAACATGGGCGACATGCTCGGCGCTTTAAAAGGCGCGATCGTCAATCTGGTGGTGCGGCGGGTCAAGAAAATGGTGCCGCCTTACGCGCTGCCGGGCGCAACGACTTTCAACGATGCCCTGAGCCAGGGCCGCAAGCTGACGTTCAGGCCTGCCGCGGTCGGGCCCGACGACGTCGCCTTCCTGCAATATACCGGAGGCACCACCGGCGTCGCCAAGGGCGCCATCCTGCTGCACCGCAATCTGATCGCCAATGTGCTGCAGGTGGCGGCCTGGGAGCAGCCGATAATCGATTCGCCGCCGCCGGTCGAGCGCATGGTCGTCGTCGCGGCGTTGCCGCTTTATCACATCTTCGCACTGACCGCGTGTTATCTGATCGGCATCAGCAAAGGCGGCCTATGCGTCTTGATCCCGAACCCGCGCGATATTCCCGGCCTGATCAAGGAGCTGTCCAAATTCCAGGTGAATTTGTTCCCGGCCGTGAATACGCTCTACAACGCGCTGCTCAACCATCCCGATTTTGGCAAGATCGATTGGAGCATGCTCAAAGCCGCGGTCGGCGGCGGCATGGCGGTGCAGAAATCGGTCGCGGAGGCCTGGATGAAGGCGACCGGCCGGCCGATCATCGAGGGCTACGGCCTGTCGGAAACCTCGCCGGTGCTGGCTTGCAATCGCGGCGACATCGCCGAGTGGACCGGCACCATCGGCATGCCGGTTCCATCAACGGAAATTTCGATCCGCGACGACGACAATAACGAGATGCCGGCGGGCGAAAGCGGCGAGATTTGCGCGCGCGGGCCGCAGGTGATGCCGGGTTATTGGAATCGCCCCGAAGAGACCGCCAAGGTCATGACCACGGACGGTTTCTTCCGCACCGGCGACATCGGCGTGATGGATCAATTGGGCCGCGTCAAAATCGTCGACCGCAAGAAGGACATGATCAGCGTGTCCGGCTTCAAGGTCTTTCCCAACGAGGTCGAGGACGTGGCGATGATGCAAGGCGGCGTGCTGGAATGCGCCGCTATCGGCGTGCCGGACGCCCATTCCGGCGAAGCGGTCAAGTTATTCGCCGTAAAGAAGTCCCCCGACCTCACCGAACAGGATCTGCGCCGTTTCATGCACGGCCAGCTTGTCGGCTACAAGGTGCCGAAGCAAATCGTATTTCGCGACGAACTGCCGAAGACCAACGTCGGCAAAATCCTGCGCCGGGCGCTGCGGGACGGTGCATGACGATCACCGCGCCGACGCCTTCCGACGTGGTCTCGTTCTGGGGCACCGCCGGACCCAAACGCTGGTTCGAAAAGGACACGGCATTCGACGACGACATCCGCCGGCGCTTCCTGAAGCTTTATGAAGAAGCCGCCGCCGGCAAACTGGCCGGCTGGGAAAACACCGCCGAGGGCGCGCTGGCGCTCCTCATTCTACTCGACCAATTTCCGCGCAACATGTTTCGCGGCCAGGCGCGCAGCTTTGCAACCGATCCGCTGGCACGCGCGATAACGGCCGGCGCACTGGTGCGCGGCTTCGATAGCCAGGTGCCGGCCGAACTTCGCGGCTTTTTTTATCTGCCGTTCGAACATTCGGAGGAGTTCGCCGATCAGGAGCGCGGCGTCACGCTTTACAAGGCGGCCGGCGACGCCGACGGCCTGAAATGGGCGGAGTTGCACGCCGACATCATCCGCCGCTTCGGCCGTTTTCCGCATCGCAATGTTGCGCTCGGCCGCCTCAGCACGCCGGAGGAATTGCAGTTCCTCCAGAGCGGCGGCTTTGCCGGCTAGGCCGACGGACCACCTTGATTCATCGGCACAAACCACCCCACCCAACCGATTCTTAACGGTTCCTTGCTAACGGAACACGATGGCTTTCCCGTCGTTCGCATCCCGGCGTCCGCCGGCGCGGAGAGAACCCGTGGCGCTGGTCGATACCGACAATGTCAGCCCCGCGCCGCCAGCCGCGGCGGGGATCGCGGCGCGCATCAAAACAATACTCGCCGATCGCAGCGACAGCCGACTGGCGCAGATCGTTGCTGGAAAGGTTTTCCTCGTTCGCGTCGCCAGCGCCCTCCTCGCGCTCGGCTCCCAGGTGTTGCTGGCGCGCTGGATGGGCAGTTTCGAGTTCGGCGTTTACATCTACGTGTGGACCTGGGTGCTGATGATCGGCGCGCTGTCGGATTTCGGTCTGTCATCGACGGCGCGGCGCTTCATCCCGGAATATACCGAGCTCAAATCGCTCGATCGCTTGCGCGGTTTTCTATCCGCCAGCCGCTGGTTCGCCTTCGCCATCGCCACGGCCATCGGGCTCGTAGGCGCCATCGGCGTCACGCTGCTAACGCCTTACCTCGATCGTTTCGCGGTGATGCCGCTTTATCTCGCCTGCCTCACCATCCCCGTTTACGGGCTGGTGCAGATCCAGGCCGGCATTGCGCAGTCCTATGATTGGCCCAATCTCGCGCTGATGCCGTTTTACATCTGGCGCCAGCTCACCATCACCGTGCTGATGGGTGCGGCCTATCTGCTTGGTGCGCCGACCGGCGCGGTCACCGCGATGATCGCCGCCGTCGTCACCACTTGGGCTGTGACCATGGTGCAGCTCGTCATGCTCGGCCGCCGCCTCAAGATCAAGGTGCCGGCGGGCCCGAAGGTTTACGAGAGCAAGGTCTGGTTCGCCACCTCCTTGCCGATTTTCGTGGTGGAAGCCTTCTATCTGCTGCTAACCTACGTCGACATTCTCGCGCTCGAACACCTGCGCTCGCCCGACGATGTGGCGGTCTATTACGCCGGCGCGCGGCTGCTGGCGATCATCGCCTTCGTCTATTTCGCCATCGCCGGCGCCACCACCCATAAATTCACGCAGTATCACGTCAGCGGCGACAAGGCGCGGCTGGCCTCATTCTTCGCCGAGACCATCAAGTGGACGTTCTGGCCCTCGCTCGCCGTCTGTGTCCTGATCCTGGCCTGCGGGCGGCCGCTGCTTGCTCTGTTCGGCACCGGTTTCGAGCGCGGCTACGATGTGATGTTCATCCTGGCGATCGGCATGCTGGCGCGCGCGGCTGTCGGCCCGGCCGAACGCCTGCTCAACATGCTGGGCGAGCGCAGGCAATGCGCCTTCACCTATGCGGCGGCCTTCGCCATCAATCTCGTGCTCTGCGTGATGCTCATTCCGCGCCTCGGCATCGAAGGCGCCGCGATCGCGACCTCAAGCGCACTGGTGGCGGAATCGATCGCGCTTTATCTCGTCGCCAAGCGGCGGTTGGGCTTCCACGTCTTCATCTTGGGAAATGCTTCGCCCGCGCCTTAGGCCCGCTCGCGCAACAGCCGCCTGATCACTTTCCCCGTCGTGGTCATCGGCATGTCGTCGATGAAAGCGACCTCGCGCGGATATTCGTGGCCTGAGAGCCGCGTCTTGACGAAATTCTGAATCTCGGCGGCCAGCGCGTCGGACGGCGCGTGGCCCTTTTTGAGCACAATGAAGGCCTTGACGATCTCGGTGCGCAACGCATCGGGCTTGCCGACCGCGCCGGCCAGCGCCACCGCCGGATGGCCGATCAGGCAATCCTCGATCTCGCCTGGTCCGATGCGGAAGCCGGCTGAGGTGATGACATCGTCGTCGCGCCCGACAAAACTGAAGAAACCGTCCTCGTCCATCACGCCCTGATCGCCGGTGGTCATCCAGTCGCCGATGAATTTTTCGCGTGTCGCTTCCGGCTTGCCCCAATATTGCAGGAACATCACCGGATCAGGGCGCATGACGGCAATTTGGCCCACCTCGCCCGGCTTCAAGGCACGGCCCTCGCCGTCGATCACCGCCACGGTGTGGCCGGGCACTTGCTTGCCGATCGCGTCCGGCCTGGAGACGCCGAGCGCGGCGCAGGCCCCCACCACCAGATTGCATTCGGTCTGGCCATAGAATTCGTTAATGGTCAGGCCAAAAACCGACTTGCCCCATTCATAAGTTTCGGCGCCCAGCGTCTCGCCGCCGGAGCCGATCGAACGCATCTTGAGGGCGTGCCGGCCCTGCGGGTTGGGCGCCGCGCGCAACATACGCAGCGCGGTCGGCGGGATGAAGGCGTTGCGGATTTGCGCGCGCGCCATCAGCGCGAAGGCTTCCTCCGGATCGAACTTCTCGAAGCGCCGCGCCACCACCGGCACGCCGTAGTGCAGGCCGGGCAACAAAACGTTCAACAGCCCGCCCGCCCAGGCCCAATCGGCCGGCGTCCAGAAGCGGTCGCCGGCTTTTGGGAAGAAGTCGTTATAGGTCTCGACGCCGGGAAAATGCCCGATAAGCACGCGATGGCCGTGCAGCGCGCCCTTGGGCTGGCCGGTGGTGCCAGAAGTGTAAACCATCATCGCTGGATCGTCGGCGGACGTATCGACGGGCGCAAAATCCGGCGATGCGCGTGCGAGCGCGGCGGCAAAATCGACCACATCGTCGCCGGCGCCCTCGAGCGAGAGCACAAGTTTTAGTTCGGGTAAGTTTTTTCTGATCTCGGCGATGCGCGCAACGCCTTGCGCATTGGTGATGAGCGCCGCCGCGCCGGAATTCTGCAAGCGGTAGCTGAGCGCATCGGAGCCGAACAGCACCGCCAGCGGCAGCGCGATGCCGCCCAGCTTGTAGATCGCGATATGGGCGGCGGCGACTTCCGGCATTTGCGGAAGAAGAATGGCAACGCGGTCGCCGCGCGCGATGCCGTGTGCGCGCAGCACATTGGCGAGCCGGTTGGAGGTCTCGCGCAGCCAGCCATAGGTGATGGCGTCTTCGGAACCGTCCGGTCGGACATGCAGGATGGCAAGCCGGCCGGGCTCGGCATCGGCCCAGCGGTCGCAAACGTCGACGCCGATATTGTAGCGCGCCGGCACCTGCCAGCGGAATTGGCGATAGTTCGCGTCGTAATCGCGAGAGTGGGGCAGTACCGGCATGTGGGACCGACGTTATTCAGTCAACGCCGCGCGGTCCAGCCGCCTAGCCCCTCCTATCGCCCGGCTCGGCAATGATCAGCGCCCAGTAGACTTTGTATTTCGAGGCCGGCGTATAGACCGCGGCGATGCCAATGCGGGTCGCGCCTCTGAGCAGCATGTTGGCATTGTGCGGCGGGGAATCGCGCCAGCCGGAAAACGCCTCGGCCAG
>Ga0134126_10003897_pt1 | contig 18663 bp, 41 predicted proteins | sample KB31752_FD_96881 | JGI IMG/M metagenome (GOLD analysis project Ga0134126, IMG submission 96881) | Terrestrial soil microbial communities with excess Nitrogen fertilizer from Kellogg Biological Station, Michigan, USA - KB3-175-2 | ecosystem: Environmental > Terrestrial > Soil > Unclassified ...
ACTGCCCTGGCTCACGGAATTCATATCGCGATATCATTTTGGCGTGCTCGATTCTTTATAGTTTAGGTTTATGGCATACGAAAACCCCGTAACCTTTGTGGGTGAGGTTACGGGGTTTTCGGTGGTTGGTTATTTATTCTGGCTGTAGTGTCGTGCCATACATATCGGTATAACGCTCTCCAAAATCATCTTGACGTTGGTAAGCGTTATAGCCTGCCTGAAGTAGAGACTGTAATACATTCTTCATAAACTCGTGATCGTTTCCCTTTGCTTTTGTCCAGGGAATCCATAATACGATTGCGCTTCTGTCGTCGTCGTCTGCTGTGTGGTGTAGTTCTGGGGCGCTTTTGAGCCATAGCCGGATTCCCATAAAGGTTCGGCCGTCTACTCGCTTGGTAACGTAGTCTGCTTCGGTTGTGAGTTCTTCTGCATAGACGTTGATTCTCATATTGACTGCTTAGTGAGTTCCGTGTATTGCTACTCTGATTTGATTCATCAGAGTGAGTACGACATCCGGTATTTCGCCGACTGCTTTCCATTGATTAGCAAATCGGATTAGACTTGTAGCTTCGTCCTCGCTCATTATGATGTTGAATACGTAGTCATATCCGGCGGGGATTCGCTTTGTCTGCTTGATTATCATTTACGCTCCAAACCTAGCTCGAAACATGCGCTTTACCATTTCTGGCTGTAGCATCGTAGGTAGTTGATATTTTCTGTTAGTCGTTCCGGCCAGTCCATTAGTTATGCGCTAACGTGAACGCTTGCTCATGAGTCGCGCCATTCAACCTGTACAGGTAGTAGCGATGTGACTCGTGAGCCGGTAACGCATTGATGACGGCGTATTGTTCCACCGTTATCGTGGCTGGTTGTTGACGTCGGTACCATGACTTCAGACGAGAGAACATTGTTCCTCCCTGCTAATGCACCACACCTGGCCGGTCGAGAGTTCTACGTGGATTGTGTCAGCCCTGCAGCCGTATGTGACGTGTACGGCTGTGTACTCATGATTACGGTATCGGAATTTTTGAGTTCGCGCGCCGTACATGAGTTGGCTAAATGTGTTCATGCTTTGACTTCCAATCTTGCAAACGTACAGCGGCATCGTATTCCGGCTGTTCACTGGGTATGTGTCCTCTACGGCAGAAGTCACAAAGCATATCTTCCTGCGTAGCCGGTAATTCGCATTCTGGTGTGCGGGTAGGATTGATGACTCCGCATTGACATTTGATTACTGTCATCGTTGCCGCCTACTGGTATTGACAAGCTCTGTGAGCCACTGCATGAATTCGCGTTGCACGATCATGAATGATCGGAGTGCGATGATTCCGGCTAATCCCTCGCCAATGACGATACTCATGAGGATTAGCAGAGCAATCACCATTTACGCACGGCTTCCACATTCCACATTACCTGCATGATTTCTACAGTGAACTCAGCTTGTGGATATTCGCAATGGTATTCATAAGCCCAAGCTTGAGCTTCGCTCATTGTATTCCATAGTCCGCGATAGAATCGGCTATTTCCATTTTTCACTTCAAGGAAATACAGCTTTTTCATTTGCTCACCCTATTCGGTCATGGCAGCAGGGTAGCGTTCCTGTGTTCCCCCGAACACTTATCGTACTCAGGAACGCTACCCTGCACCGGCTTAGTAGTGTCTTGATCCGCCTGAGCCTGTCCATTCATTAGCAACAGGCGGGCGGATAACGATAACTTTGACTGTCTTACGAGTTCCGTCAGGTTGAATTCTGACACGTGTTTCAACAGTCCTACGCGCTTCCGTTTCTGACATTACTCAGGCTTAATCACGAAAGCGACGAAACCCTTCTCTTCACGATTGTAAATCGTGATCCGCTTCTCAATACCGAGTTCCTTAGCTGCCTTACGCAGCTGTGCCTGGACCCACGGTGCCTTCACCGTAGCGGACAACCGCACGCCGGTCGGGTTCTCGGACTTGGATTCCAGTGCTGCGGTAACCTCCGCGAGATACACGCTCGGAGTTGCCTTACGGCCACGGGTACTCTTGAGCGAAGCGAGTTCGTCATCGTTCAGCTCAAACAGTGAACCCTTGTTAGCGTCCACAGTTGCCTTATCCGCCTTAGCTGCTGTTCCTGCCATTGTCTTGCCTTTCTGTTCGGGGAATCCGGTCGTGGATTCTGTAACCCTCGCCCATACTCAGACCTGAGTCTGAGTGTGAGCGGCTATTACAGAGTCTTGAAGCTATCGACATACAGAGTATCTAGCTTGATAAAGTCTGAGTAGTCACCAGTCAAAGTGACTTTCCAGTCTCCAAGTTTGCATGTATGTGCAAGACATCCAACGTTGCATTGATCGGCAAGTTTTAGGTATCGGTCAATGTAACGTTCATTGATTATCCGCGTTGTCTTGTCCATTTCCCTTGCCTACCCTCTGTTGGTCGCTCACCTCTTACAATGTCTATCTTGCTCTATGGGGAAATCGCTTGTCAATACCTCGCATCCGATCGTTACCATCCTGTGACCTAAGTCAATTCCGCAAGTCTCACAGGTAACACAAAACTGCCTCACAGTTCCGCGAGCTGGCGAAAACTGTGAGGCAGCTGTGAATTACTCTTTGTCCGATTTGTCATATTGGCTAGATATAATGTACTTTCTATGCTTTTGCAATTCTTGTATCATTATGTCTAATTCTTCCAAAGTAACTACTAAGGTTGGTTTGCCTGTTCTATACAATACCCACCTTTTATCCTTTTTGCGAATTTTACCCATTTCTGCTCCAAATGAGTGTATAATAATACTACCCTCTAATACTCTAATCCATCCTCTTCATGCTCCCAGACATCCCGATTCTCTCTCGCAATATCGGACCAGAGTACTTTGTGTGGGTAGGAGAGCTCAAATTCATTAGACACAGCGGGAAAAGTGAGATGTAAACCGTCCCAGCTGTATATTCGCACGTCTGAGCCTTCTGGGACTCTGCATTCTGGGCAATTAGGCTCATGTAACCTCTTCCCTTGCGCTTCCTCGCACATGAGAACCATTTTCTTGCCCTTGTCACCTGTGTTTTGTATCCATTGGCCAGCTAACTCAGGCTTATTACGGTGCAGAGCCAATCCTAGCGTAACGAACTGATTCGTGTCAACTCTGATGTAGCTGGAACTGTCTACGATTTGTTCTCTAATTCTTTCCAAGGTGATGTCTGCCACTGGTATGCCTCTAGTAGCAGGCTTAACGACTTCCCTATCTCGGATGCCGAATCGAAAACCAGACTGGAAGTACCACATGTCATCATACGTTGTTTGTTCCCACGCTCCCAACGCGCTAGAGCAAGGAAGAGGAAGTTCTCGCGTCGAAAAGATGCCATCTGTTTCAGTTGCGATAATTGCTTCTGGGTCAAGCGCAATTCCATCCAGCAATAAGGCTCTGCATTTAGCTGTGACGTATCCGGCAGCCGCGAGATTGTGGAAGGGAGGTTTCCGCTGTTTGTCATCTGTCCACCCTATTTGTTGTGCGAGTTTTCCATACAAACTGTTCAGTCCGAGTTTAATTCCTATGTGTGCGCCATTACCCTTAGCCTTAAGCTTCTGCCGGGTAACGTAAAGAGTAGCCACTTCATTGAATGGGCGTTCTGATGTGAACTCTTTAAACTCCCACCATTCTTCTATCTCAATATGTCTGTCATAATAGCTAGGCAGATTGTTGAGATAGCGACTAGCCGAATCAACCTCAGCAGACCAGTACCATCCCCGGACTCCTCCTGATGGATACGAAATATTTCCCTGTTTACTGCGCTTCCAAAATGGAAAGGGAATACTTTCCGGATAAAGCGATAAGTCAGTCTTATCGGCATACTGAGCACCAGAAAGTAGATGAGTATTGTCCCACCTAATGAGAGCCATAGAATATTCAGTAAGGTCTGCAACTTCTCCCCCTATATGATGTATCCACTCACCCTCCTTCCAGTTAGGCAATTGAGCAATCGCCCACGGATAGGCAGAGTTGATATCGTACTGATAGACCGGGCCATTGACTCTACCACATTTAAACAACTCAAAACGGCCGCCAGCATAGGCGTGCTGAGCAGCATCAGCTACAGCCGGCTCGGGTTCATAAAGGTCTACCTGCTTATCCTTGATCTTCCATTTCGTGAGTAAACCGCTTGCAATCGCGCCTGGACCGTACCATTGTGATATAGGCATACTTGCAGCGAATAAACGATCGCGGAGTTCCTCCATGAGGTTAACTCCAAGTTCCAACTCATAATCGTTATAGAGCATAACTTCTTTATCGTGAACTCTGTCGAAGCTACCCCGTTTCTCCTTCATAGGCACGATGATATCTCTATGCGGCCAACCTTCAGGGAAATACTCATCCAGAGCTTTCACAAATGATCGTTGGAAGAAACCCCACGTATCATACAGTTTGAATTGTTGCCCGCGTTCTACTCCGGAATAATATAGAGTGAGTTGCTTACCTGCTCTAACCTTCCAGATATAACCTTCTCCATCAAGGTATTGCTTATCCTTGAGAGTGTTCGCTTGTTGCCTTGTGAATCCGTTACCTCTAATCGAGCAGGTGAAATCATATCCAAGTGCAAAACCTGTGTGGATCGCAGAGGGATAAGCTGCGCTTGTTTCCATAAAAAGTCTGGCAATGGAATACCGTTCAAGAGAACGCCCCGGTGGAGCGATAATCTTGTCTCCAATGGAATTTGCAAGGAGCCAGTAGTGGTGTTGATTGAACTCATCCGTATATCCTTCTCCATCCCAGAAGATGAAAGGTCTATGCATTTGGGGATTAGAATGGTCGGGGTGGCGAACCTGAGGCTTGAGTTTAGCTGATATCCATCTGTCAGGTTCCATAGCTTCCTGACTAAAGAGAGTCATCTCAATTCTGACCCGGCTTAATGATACGGGGTTTAGCAGGCTTCACCAGTTTCTTCTGCTGCTCATCAATAAGAATACGAGCCTCATGAGCTTGCTTCATCGCCATAGTCAACACATCATTAATCTTAGTCTGGTAGAGCCGTTCCAACTTTTCCAACTGAATAGGATCAGGGAATAGTAGCTCGACCATGCTCTGTAATTGAATCTGTAGAAAAGCCATAGGATCAAGTGCTCCGCCCATTTGAGCGAGCCTCTGAATCATATCACTGTTAGCTGCTGTCATCATTTCCAGTGACTTGCTATCATCCATCATTAGAACAACCTGCCTTGTCCTGTTTTAGTCGGTTTCATTTCCGATGGGAGATACGAGCGCCTATGCAACTGCACTTCAAGCTCATTCAATCGCTTACGACCATAGGCGCTCAAATTCGGGTCCTCTTTTGCTGCGGCAATTTGAGACTTGTAAGCTTCATAGAATGTGAAGTTACTCATCGTCTTTAATTCATCAACGAGCATTTCTTTCTTCCTCAGGATTTCTCGCCACGGCGTAAGCGTCTGCTTATCCTTACGGTATAACCTCTTGATCGTACTTTCAAAACGATCACGCGGCAAATCCTTACGCAGATAGCGAGGATCAGATTCAGGAAGATTCTGCAACTTCACAACTAATCTATTAAGCTGATGCTCATCCTTCATTCCCAATGAGCGTGCAAATCTTCTCCTCTCCCTTTGTTTCCTAGAGAGGGTACCAATAGGCCGAAGCTTTAGTCTTTTCTTTCCGGCCATTCATATCCCCTAACGGAGATACTAAAGTACCCCGTATCTGGCAGGGGGAACAACCAGATACGGGGTACGATTAAGCTACGCGATATACCACGTCGTAGCGGTGCTTACATTGCCCTTCTCATCCTCGTACGGATAATCACTCCGCCGGAAACCCTTGCTAGCCTGAATCGGAGGAACAGCATTCGCATGACGATTGATTTCATCACGAGACATGAGGAAAGCATCCTCACCCGTCACATTAGAAATCATCTTCTGCAGCTGCTTAGCAATGCCGGTAGAACCATCATTCACGATGACCCACGGACTCGTGAACTCTTCCGAATCCTCATCGTATGCCGCAACAAGAAGACTCACGAACCGTGCCGGAATAAGAACATCCGGATTCTCAGGGTCCTTTGACGCGAACTTTGAAGAGTCATTGAAACGGAAACCGCCGATGACGAGAGGAAGTCCGTCAAACTCTTCCTGCTTGAGTACGTCAAAACTTGGTTCGATTTCCTGCCAGTCAATCGGCTGACCGATCAATTGGCGTAGTGCGCTCAGGTTAGTTACCTGAGCTACTTTATCCTGACGAGAATTCAGTGTAGGAAGTGCGACGGCATTCTGCGGCTCGTCTACTTCTGCAACTGTTCCCTTAGCCTTACCAGCCATTTGTTTCTCCTGTCGTATAGCTGGAATTAATAGGAGGCGGGGATTCTGAGAACCTTGTCCTATTGAAAGGAGTCACGCGACCCGCCACCGCGCTTACACGTATCTTATCGTATCCGCAATTACCCCGGGATAACGATTTGATTACGAAGACTTATTTAGGTTGAGAGAAGTGTCAACGTTTTCAGCCTCAGGCTCTGAGTCATTCTCACCCAGCAAATCCTTAACCTTCTCAAGAAGATAGTCAAGCTTCTCATGAACCGAACTACCATCCTTGAATGCAGACGGTTCCTTAACCGGAGTTTCCTCAGTCATTAGTCGTCATCCCTTCCTTGATCCGAAATAGAGTTCCCCGCGCCATTGCGCAAAGCATGTTCATAGTGATACATCAAAAACGCAGACATAGCCACACAACCAACAAACGGCCAATAACTGTGACTAATTAACGACGCCCCGACCCCGAGCGCCAACGATAAACCCAGAGCATTAACTTCGCCACGTCTAATCCAGTATATTGCTTCACTGCTCTCATCTTCGGCGAAATGGCCGATCGTAAATAGAGACGGAAGTAGACCGGAGAAGAAGTTCGGGACTTCTGCAATTGTAAGGATTGTGAGTCCGATTGCTTCAACGCTTCTCTCATTTGGCATTTTACCTAACCTTACTAGGAGCGACGTTGACGTTTGTATTCGGACTCAGCACAGTGACTTTCCTGCCCTTAGCTTGTGCAGCGGTAATCGGTGCTGGACCTTCAGTACGTACCTTAGCTCCGGGATCGCCAGTCACACCTAGCGTATAATATCTGCCAAGGAATTCCACAATTGGATTACCAGTGTAGACAGTATTTACGCCAGTTTTTTGATATTGGGCGGTATCGAGAATTGCACCACTAGTTTTACCCAGCTCAAATACTCTACCGCCATAATCCACCACACCGTACCGATCATTTTCGGTAGCTCCCTTAGCTACTCCTGCTGCAACAGCGGGAGTGATAGCGGCAGGCAAACCGTTTATCGCAGTTGTATTTGCGCCTACGTTAGTGGCGAGGGTAGCGCTAGTGCTGTTCAGTTTTCCCAATTCGTTGTACACATCATAAGCGGCACCAATTTGTCCTGCTTCTGCCGCAGAGGCGGAATCAGTAGTAGCCGTATCGGTACTTGTAGTATCTGTCGTACTAGCCGCCGTTGCTGCAGCCTTCTTATTTCGGTAGTAGATAACAGCAACGATAACACCACCTACGATAAGGGACCATCCGCATACAGGCAAAGGCCCAGCCTTTTCTGTAAGTCTATCCTTGAATGCCATTATGCTACCGCCGCTCCTAGTGCAATTTCACCAGATGCTTTCTTGCCAATGAACACGAGTACGATCATGACAATGAGAGCAATCTTCAAATACTTCTCTGCGTTCTTAGAAAGCATCACTCATTCACCGCAATCAGATACGACAAGAATGCACCTACTGCCAGAGCGTAGAATACAATGAATAGGATATAGATTTTGCCTGTTGCTGCAATTCCTTTGAGCAATTCTGTGCCTGCCATGATGCTCCTAGTTGATTGCGCGGGTGGTCTGCGAGTACGACTGGCCACGGTAACGCTGAACTGATAGACGGTTCTGACGTCCTGCAACCATTCTCGACTTCCCAGCAAGTTGACCGCCAACCTGCTGTTGACCAGTAGGAAGGTTAGTGTGCATACCTTCCTTATCCTGATTACTGCCACCGACAAGCGGACGCAGAGTACGAGAGAACCTAGTGGTAGGCATATCCTTAATCGGACCGGCCGCTGTCCAACTGAGATTCCCAGCACCAAGCGCAGGTGGCAGGTAATAAGCCTTACGGTAAATCAAACCTCTACTACGCTGCACAAGGGAATCGTTGTATCCGCTAGGTGCACGGTCTGTAGTAGCACCTTCATATGCACCTTGCCAACCTGGACGCGAATACACGCGGTCACTAGGTGCAACGCCACCTGTACTTTCTCCATAGATACTGGAAATGTCAGTCGGCCGTCGTCGTACTACCCTAGGATCATAATAGGGTGCAGCATCCAATACTGGTTGCATGAACTTGACTTCCTATCGTAATTGGAACGCTAAGCCGTAATCTTAAAAGGCTCCGCCACCTGTGGCAGCCTTAATCACGTTACTGAATCCGCCAGTGACGTTCGCAACTAGTGCAGGGCCTTGAGACTTCGGCCTCACTAGTGTGAAGATACCAGCGATAACCAGAACACCCATCGCAATATCGGTAATCTTATGCATATTAATCTCCAAATCCAGACGGACCCAAACCTACTACGCCACCTAAATCAGTAGTCGGATTCGGCTGTTGTCCTACGTCGACAATACTAGGCTGTCCCGGTAACGGACCCAGAATAAGCGCTTCTGTATTTTGTGCTGTATCGGGTGCCAGACCTGGGGTAGCCGGAGTCTTACCTCCGTAGATACCCGCAAATCTGTCAAAGATATTACCTTGCTTCATAGTAAGAGTCAGAACAATCAAGCCACCTAGCGCAGCTGCAAACCGTGCCGCAGTTCTACCACCAGATGTGATAAAGAATAGAATTACCCAAACGAAGATAAATGCAGCGCTCTGCATGAGCACATTATTCGTAGCCTTATCACCCTTCTTGAAATCCTGTTTCGATGTGAGGATAACAAGAAGTCCAAAGATAAACTCAGCTGCCAGCATATGACGATATGTCACAATCGACTTTACCGGACGCTGAACCGGCGCATAATAGCGACTCTGCTTTCTAACACTATTCTTCACACCAGCATGAACTTTACTTGGGCTAGATTTCCGCTGAGGCTTTTCTTTAGGAGATTCAGTTTTGGCCGGGACCTGTGAATTCGGTCCCGGCCTAGTTGTTGCCAATTTCTTAGGCGCAGATTTTGTAGCTGTTTTCTTAGCCACAGTCACAGGTACAGTCATGACTCAGTACCGCTCATCGTGTGCAGCATATCATTCCAAACATCTGAAACGTTATGCACAGGCTTATTACTACTAGCCACATGCCACATGATACAACCAATAAGAATTAGCAGTGCTCCCATTGCCTGAACCATTAGTGATGCTCCGCTACTTGAATCTTCAACTCATAAAGCAAATCTCGTAGCGACTTATCACCCGGCGGGTTAACTGCCGCTACCAGAACTGCTAAAGCTGAATCATGAACCATAAGCTTCCGAACAATCCAACCGATCGTTGCTATTAAAGCTCCACCAACTAGAATTAGTATGGCAGTAAGTACAGCAATCCAGTCACCTTGTGTCATTAGCTAGAGTCGATTCTATCTCGATGACTAATTGTTTTGCTTGCAACGCAATACGAATTCTGAGGAGGATCTCTCCCAGAACAAGACATGCAATTGCAAGCCAAACAAATATCATTAGGCAGTCTTACTCTTGACCATGCTCAGCAAAGCCTGAGGCGGGAAGAATGCCGCAATAAGCCAGCCAAGAAGAACCAGCATAATTGTGTGCTTGTGCTTCATTTATTAACCTCCATGAACTGATTGGAATGCATACCGCAATGCGCAGAATGCAAAGAATTCAAGAACTACCAGAATCAGCAGGTAAGTAACAGTCGGTTCCCAGGGCCCGCCACGATAATTCATATTGCGGATTCCAAGACCCCAACCCTTACCGCTACGGCCAACAGACTGCCCTTGTGGAGCATTAGAACCCTGCTGGGAAATTCCACGCGGATTAAGGGCAGCCATTATTAACTACCTTCAAGCTCAGCCGGGATCGGACCGACAGGGACAACCTCATCTGTAATGATTTCGATTGTTCCACCAGTAGGACCAGCACCAGTAATGAATTCAAAAGTCAGGAAGGTTGCGTTAGAAGTTGGGAGCCACGGATCACCGTTAAGCATATTTCCATTATCCGGTGTAGGACTCTGGAACCGTGGGAACACGTAAACACCTGTTGGGCGAGGGAACGTGTTATTCCCCAACGTCGGATAGAACTTCACTGCCTTATCGAATAGTGCAGCTGGAGTAAACGTACCCAGAGAACGGTCGTCCAACCTCACACGAAGAACGCCCGAAATAGCGTCAACACGCGCGCCAGTCTGGTCACGAATAATGAGAATGATATTCCGAATCTCATTACCAGTGTTCGTAAACTGCACAATGTTATCAGCACCAGCACCGTTAAGCGTAACGATTTGGTGTCGAGTAATACGAGCCAGATTCAGACCCGGAGGCACTGCCTCAATTGTATTACCGTGAAGGTCTTGACGATCCGGCTGCGCCCAAGCTTGAAGGTAAGTGATACCTGTAACCGTAGGTGCAGTGGTGTAGCCAGTTCCAAGACTGGTAACCGGACCCAGAGTGTACCGAACACGATACTGCGCACGAGCATCCGTATTAGCAAGCACACCAGCAGTACCGTAAATCTCCGGGTAAAGGTGAAGCATAAAACCGGGAGTGGCAATTGCAGTGCTAAACGACTGTGCAGGGTTGGAAGGTTCGCCATTCCACGGTGCGCTAAACTTCTGCCACATCGCATAAGCGTATCCGTTCATCGGATACAGAATCGGGGAACCATCGATGTTCTCAATACTCAAACTGGAAACCATTGAGAATGGACCATCGGCAACAAGCGTACCAGCAACACCACCCGCACTCGTGAGGTACAGGTCAACACCGCGCATGAAACCGCCAGGCGTAATGTTGTGAACGAACTCTGTAGCTACAGCGCTTAGCTGGAAAACGTCAGTTGCAATCTGTTCTGCATACTGGAAAGAACCAGTCTGGAACGGAACACTTCCACCGCCACCGCTATTCGCCACAGACTGAGTCTGAGGGACAATCGGCATAACCACTCCATTTCTTAATACTGAAAGGACATTGCCTTACCGAGATAGTTAATCTTCGGATTACTACTCGCACAAAGATGAGCAGCTGACAAGCGCCACAGAGTTCCCATAATCAAAACGACAAGGAAAATGTTTAGCGCATGTACAGCTGAAAGATGTGTGTGCATATTACTTGCCATAACTCAACTCGATTCGTTGTCCACTATTCCTAAAACCGGCACTCCTGCCCAGGGCAGGCACCGGGCAGGAGCGCCAGCGCGGGTGAGCAACCTCGCACCTTCACTGTACCTATAGGGCGGCTGAGCAGCTATACCGTTACTTTGGCAGTTTTGATATATATGCTTCTTTACTTCGACGCTTAATGATAATGAATTCAAATTCTTCTAAACTTAAAAGTGCCTCAGTATAGAGCCTACGACCGCCGATGATTTCGGCAACGCGTTTAGCCTCATCTTCATCATCCGGCCGGAACGCAACAATCCAAGTAGGTTCTGACCACATATATCTTGTGACGTTTCTTGGTCTTTGAGTAGTTGCGACAACGGTAATTCCGAGTGATCTTGCTTCTCTCCAATATCGATTAATAAGGACTTTAAGTCCGAGCTCTTGTTCAACATATGCAATTTCATCAAACACCACAATCGTATTAGAACCTTCAACCCAAATATCAGTTAAACACTGACCAATGGTTTGACGTTGCAAATATAGCGATTCAGCAGCGTTACGCGTCGACTGCGGCCATAGAATGTAAGCTTCTCTGTCTTTCCATTCGGGAGGATACTTACGAATAATAGGCCACTGCATTTTACGTAACGTAGTGTCTGCTGGTTTTGTGGCAATGATTACGGCATGACTCCCCCGCATCTCGCATCTTGCCTTGACGACATACGTTTGAAAATTAGACTTACCTGAACCTGTTGGTCCTACGATGGATACATGTTCCGCTCCAAACTTTCCATTTGGCCTACCCCATGATGAAAGGAATTCGGGCTCTAGTTCAGCCCACGGGACTCTCTGTAATGTCATGGTTGAACCTTCCGTGTCCATGATTTTCGTAAACAGCCATGCCAATTGGATAGAGAGCCATAGCGAGTCCGCCCCACTTACCGAATAGATCACCGGATTGAAGCATCTTCATAAGGAAAGGAGAGTCAACTACAATTGCTGTAAGCGCATCAGCGAGGTTATTTCCTTCCTGTGTTAGTTCAGTCTTTTTCTTCTTGTCATCATATGCAATGAGCAAATCGCCGCAACTAGTTCCATCGTAGTGCACGTCCCTCATCTTAATTGGGAATGCAGTAAATTTGATTAGTTGCCCAATTTCTGAACGAACATCAGTAATCTTTGATTCATTCGATGGCCGTCCTCTTCCTCTTGTAGACTTAGGCTTTGGATCGGCGCTTACAGCTTGCGGTTCACCTGTAAACTTAATCTGTGAGAAATCGATTTCGTCTTCCATAATTGGCCTTCCTTGTGGAGTCCTGTCAGGGGTAGACTCTACTCGTATACGTACCCATTAGGGAAGGTGAAACCATGCCCAATGATGAGGCATATGCCAAAGCCAAGAAACGAGGCATCAAAAAGGTTGTGACTATTCACCCGTCTAAGTCAAACCCGAATTTGTATATGCATGTGTACGTAACGAAAAAGGCTGGCCCTAGAGGCGGGCATACAGTAAGAGGTAATGTCCAGCACGGTAAACCAAGCGCAGGTTAGGAGCAGGCATGAAGGTAATCGGTCCTGATGGACAAGAAGCAGAAATGTCGCTAGAAGAGGCAGATAAACTTATGTCTCTTAGTTATTTTCAAGAAGCTGGCGGATGGTATGTTCATATGAAAATGGCTGTTGCTTCGGAAGAACAAGCTCTTCATATCATCGGCCTATTCGATCAACTCTTCCCTGTAATGCTATTGAATCTGGGAGCACCGAATGTCTAAGGAATCTCGTAAGAAAGAACTGGAAAAGCAGTACGCTGAGGAGCTTAAGAAGATTGAAGAGTCAGAAGAGGAAGGTGATGAGGATGCGGAAGATGTGATTATCCTACGGGGTAATGCAGCGGCTGATTTCATCGCTAATCTGAAGAAGCTTGGTCTGACTGAGGAAGAGGCTGAGGAAGTTGCTGATGAGGTTGAGGAAGAGGTGGAGGGTGAAGAGAGCGAGGAAGAGGAGAAGCCTAAGGGTAAGAAGTCAGTCAAGAAGGTTACTCCTAAGAAGGCTGTAGAAGAGGAACAGGAAAATCTTGAGGATGAGCCTCCGCCAGCGCGTAATAGGTATTTCGGACGGAAGTAGAACATGCCTAAAGAACCCACTACTTATGAAGAGTTTTTTCAGCAAGTATTGCAACAGCTAGGTGCAAGTGGGAATGAGAAAAATGCTGCGGCTGCGCTTGCATCAGTCTCTCATTTTGAGGGAGCTAATGACTACTATAATCCGCTTAACGTTGTTCAGAAGGAGCCGGGTTCTAGTAATTTTAATTCAGTAGGTGTGCAGCGTTATCCAGACCCGGGTACTGGTGTAGAGGGTACTGTTGCTCTGTTTAAGAATAACCGAATTTGGGATCCGGTTATTCAGCAATTGAGAAAAGGCACTCAAGTAGGTATTCTGAATGCATTCGATCAGGTTTATCGTACGTGGGGGTCAAGTGGCCCAGTTCCTATTTCTGATTCGGCTGTAAGTGGAATTCTTTCTGCGCCTTTGAAGGGTGGGAAATTCCCTGCTAATTATGCTCCTTCTTCTCCGCCTAGCGGTCCGCAAGGTAGTGGCGGAACTGTTGTCAATCTTAATGATGCTATTACCAATGTGGGTACTAGTGAAGGTACGCTAGTCGGTGGGCCGGTTAGTAGTGGTGGTATTGAAGGTGATGTTACTGGTTTTCTAGGTGATGTTGCTGAGTTCGGTGCTAAGGCGGCTAATCCTGTTGCTGCAGCTATTGGATTCATGAGTGCACCGCTAGCAGCTATTGCAAAGTTTTTTGGCAAATTAACATGGATTTTTAATATCGATCACTTCATCAAGTTTATGCTTTATACTGGTGGAGCAGTTCTAGCGGTAACGGGATTTGCCCTTATCGTATTCGGTGCTGGAAAAAATGAAGGAGAACCAGCTTCATGAAGCAGAAGGTACAGCCGCAAGGGCTATTGGATATTCTTACGCCTAGCGAATTCGGCGATGTTATGCAGCGGCATACAGATACATTGCTGACTGCACTTGGTCGTAATGCTCGTTTCATTCGGTATATTGAACAGGTTTTGTCGTCTACTCAATCGCTGACGATTTCTCCGCCAGATGGTTTTCTCTGGGAAGTCAAGGCAATTATTCCCATGACTACTAGTGGACTTACTACAGATACGCTACCAGTGTATTTTAACAATATCACACCAGCTAACCTGATTAATAATCTACCTTGCAATAGCGGAATGGTTACATTTCCTGGAAAGACAATTATTGTACATTCTACAGATAGTCTAGTGTTTCAATCGTCTGGTGATTTGAATGCGACAGTTCAGCTTCTGATTATCGAAGTTCCAAACTCCCACGAAGCACAGTTGCTTCTTTAGATTTGTTGTGACGCTATAATGTATATGATAGTGAGTTGAATTATGTGGTTTCCCATTGATACAGAAACAGGGACGCATAATGCGCAGGGTGTATGGGAAATCGATTTTGGAGGTTATAATACAGCTAGAGTAGTAGAATGGATTTCACTGGTAGGACCTGTGAGTTCCACAGTGAATGTTTATTTGGATACCATCTTCATAGATACGACAGCTAGAGGCGATTTCAATAGAGCTGATTACTATGCAGGTATCCCACTCGCACAGGGTAGGCAGTTGCGCTTGGTCTGGAACACAGGCGCGGGCGCTGCACCTACTGCATCTGTTGGCCTGACGGACGGAACAGTGACCGTGAATCAGGCTGCAAATATTGGTCAGATAACCATCCCCGGCTAGAGAAGGAAGAAAAGAAATGCTTACAGCTGCAAAGGCGTTTGTTGCTGCGATAGTTGCAGGATTGGCTGCGGCATCAGGTAATAGCGGTGGAAATACAAAGGTTGATATTCTTACCGATGTTATGGCTGCAGTCGTTGCATTTAATGCAGCGTATTTCACGCCTAACAAGAAGACTCCGAATTCAACTTCATAATTCAAAAGTCTTCCTTTCAGTTTCCGTTTTTGATATAATCATCTCAACACAGCACGAAAGGGCAGGTAATGACGAATTTCAATTTCGATGCGCTTGAAACAGATAGCGAAATTGAGTGGCCTCAAAGAGGTAGACGAACCAAGCCACTCCCCGAACAGCTAGTAAACGCATTGCATCAGTCGTTCAGTAATGGCAGTACCCCAGCAATGACAGTTCCCACATCGAAAAAGAACACCTTTGTAAATCTCTTGAATAAGGCAGGAAGGGAACTCAATTACCGTATTGAAAAGGTAGTGCAGGATGGAGTTCCAGAAGAAGGTTATACAACATTCCATTTCCGTACCCGTCATCGGAGGACAAACAAGTGAGCGACCATGACACAGAACGATTTGACCATATTCAAAATGAATCTGGTGGTGATGTAGAGCATCTGATTACTATTCGACTAATTAAGCGAGGAGATAAAATTCTTGCTTATGTACGGCAGGCTGATGAGCTAGAGGATGAGCCTATGGAATTGCCTCCAGCTATGGCTGGTCAGCTTCCTATGGCGATTGCCATGATGAGAGAGCAGCTTGGTTAATCATGGCTACTGATGGTTGGGCTCATGCTCACAAAGTTGTCATGGCTACTGATGGTTGGGCTCATGCTCACAAAGTTGTCATGGCAAAAGCAGCGGACGGCTTTCTCTTGTCAGAATTGAAAGGTGTCTATAAGAAATGCGCTGAACGTCTGATAGATCAGGGGAAGTTACAGTCTTTCCTTACAGCGCATGGTGATAGGTGGGTGGGCCGATGAACAAAGTCAGTGTCAGTATGGAGTGTGCGCTTTATCTTGAGCGTTGTGAGAAAGCGATTTTGAAGGTTGCTCAGGGTAAGCCGGAGTATAATCCTAATTTTGATCTAGTGAAACACAACATCTTTCATGAAGAGTTGGTTCACGCTATCGAAAGTCGCAAGCGATGATTCGTATGCTGATCAGTATTCCAGAGTCTCATACTCATTCAGCTCGAGAATTGAGGAATATTATTCTGTCTGATTGGCCAGTCTATACGATTGAGGAATACAATGCAGCGCAGGGAATTCATGCAACTCGCGCTGACCATCGTTGTTCTGACTGCGATCCCATCATCAGCAGAGAAATTGCCGAGTCCAATGGTTTGGAGTAATCAAGCTCCTACATCAATTACTTTTCCGCCGGGAGCTACTACTGGTCAGAGATTGGTTATTGATGCTACTGGTATAACTGCATACGATAATTCAAACAATGTAATTTTCAAGGTTGCTGTAGGTTCTAGTTCTGGTGCTTTTGTACAAAACTTTGCTATTATCAATAGTCTAGACAACATTATTGCGCAGCTATTTGCTAACCCAGCTAACAGTACGAAACTGGTATTCCAATTCACTGACCAACTAAATATTATTGGTCAAGCTGGACCGGGTGTTTTAATTCTTGGTGGTGGTAATACTGAGGTACAATTCGGTTCAGGTGAGAAGGGCCGATATTACAAGGGAGCTTATGCTCCGTCAGTACAGGTTATCCCTAACGCCGCAGATACACAGTTAATAAATCTAACAGTAATACAAGAGAATAATGACTATGCAGCATCTCCATTGAATAATGCTACCGGAGTGTGGACTTGTCCTGAGGATAGTTATTACTCTGGTTCGTTTACTGCTGGGTTTGCTGCTCACGCTGCTACAATTGATGCACGAGTTAATCTAGGCGCATTACCGATTGCTGTGAACGATAACCCTTCTAACTCAAATATTGTGCAGTGTTCATTCAGTTCAGTATTTATTTCTGCTGGTCAAACTGTTACTTGGCATGTTACACAGACTTCGGGTGCTGGTTTGGCTATGGCACCGGGTATTTCTCGTATTAGTATCGGAAGGGATTTGTAATGCGATACATGTATGATGCTATTACGCCTAGTCGTATCCCAAATAATGCAACAATGGTTGCAGGATATGTAAACGGTAAGTGGCCTAGCTATCCTGAACTAGTTACTCTGTTTCCTCACGCAACGCATGTATCAATTGCAGTTAGCGCTGATGCTACAGCTGATGTTCTTGATGTAGAACAATTTGATGCTACTCCTGAGGAAGCTCCTGCTTGGTGTAGTAGGATGAGAAATCTTAAGCGTATTCCAACTGTGTATATGAATACTGCTACATGGCTGCAAGTCAAGCAGGCTTTTACAACTCAGAGAATTGGTGAGCCTAATTATTGGGTAGCTGATTACAGTAGAAAAAGTACGCTTAGTATTCCAAATGGTGCAATAGCTATACAATTCCAAAACACACCAGGATATGATATAAGTCTAGTAGAAGATTATTGGCCAGGAATCGACAACCCGGAGGACGAAATGCCAACAGCACAAGAAGTCGCAGATGCCATTCTGAATAAGAAGGTGACAGTTAAGGATTACGATGGAAAGGAAGTTAGCGCAACTATCCAGTCGTATATCATTAACAGCGATCTACACGGACAAGCGAATATGAATGCGATTGCTGTTCTCACTAAGAAGTTGCAAGATGCTAAGGTTATTTCCTGAATGACATTCATAGACTTAATGAGGTTGCTCATAAGTCGTGCGTCATTAAATGAAGTAGAAATGAAAGACGCTAAAGCATTACTTGATAACTTAGAGCAACTGAATGCATTTGGGATTGTACTAGGAACTACATCAAAACAGATTCACAAATGTACTCCTAGAAATCAATATGAGCAGCCACGTATTTGTACCTATTGCGGGAAGGAAATGTAATGTCAAGTGTAAGAATGTGTGATAACTGTGGAGTTGTCTTTAGCGAAAATGAAGAAGGTTGGACAACCTTCACAGGAAGTAAAATGAAGAAAGACAAGTACGGAGACAAGTATTCAGAAACAGTTCACAAGGACGCTTGTGCGAAATGCAGTGGTGCTACCTTTTCAGATTCGCCAAAAGTTATTGAAGCTGAGAAGGGACAATAGTCATGGGAAAGCTAAAACGAAATAAAAATGCACTAGACGAAGCAGTAGCGCAAGTAATGAATACAGAATCATCTCAACCAGCTGGCGATGAGTATTGGAAACAACAACACAATAAGCAATTTGATTTACGTTATCAGGAACAGCAAAAACATGAAAATGAAATAAATGAACTTAAACAAAAGATTCAACGATATGAAGATATTCTCAGTAGAGTAATTTCAGATATGTATTCAGTTATTCAAACTGAACAATCTAGTTACACTTCGTTTAAACCTTTCTGATAACCAAACCGAAAACCCCGTAACCTCACCCACAAAGGTTACGGGGTTTTCGTATGCCATAAACCTAAACTATAAAGAATCGAGCACGCCAAAATGATATCGCGATATGAATTCCGTGAGCCAGGGCAGT
>Ga0134126_10003898_pt1 | contig 18661 bp, 15 predicted proteins | sample KB31752_FD_96881 | JGI IMG/M metagenome (GOLD analysis project Ga0134126, IMG submission 96881) | Terrestrial soil microbial communities with excess Nitrogen fertilizer from Kellogg Biological Station, Michigan, USA - KB3-175-2 | ecosystem: Environmental > Terrestrial > Soil > Unclassified ...
CTAAAATATCCGCAAGGGCTAATGTCTGGGCTGATACTGAATCAAATAACATTTGTATAAATAATAAAAAGACAAAGAAGATTAGAAAATTATTTCTAAATTTTTTCTTATTCCGGACTTCTGATTTTGATTTATGATTCTGGTACATCATTTTTTTATTTTTATTATTGTTTGGCTAGCTACAATGGGCTTTGCTTATTGTTTACATATTACGCCCTTTCAGGGCTGCTTAAAAAAAACTTTACGTTGTTCTTTGCTTATTGCTCTTTGCCTTATGCATTTTGCTTTCTGCTTTCTGCTTTCTGCATTAAGCTTTTTGCTTTTTAATGCTTCACTTTTGGAACCTCAATCTTTCCATATTTCTTCAACTCATATTCTTTACTGATTAAATAAATGAGCGGAGTTACTAACAGCACATAAATAGCCGAAGTAATGACTCCGCCTACCATCGGTAATACAATTGGCTTCATCACATCGCTGCCAACGCCATGGCTCCATAAAATTGGAACGAGGGAAAAAAATGAAACGATCACCGTCATGATAACAGGGCGCAATCTTTTTGTGGCACCACCGATGGTATAATTCCTCAAATCAAGTTTAGTAATCGTATCTCTTGAATTTCCATTTTTTGCAATGAGTTGCTGCATGGCGTCATTCAGATAAATAACCATTACAATATTGATTTCTACCGAGAGCCCAAAAAGTGCAATAAATCCAACCGCAACAGCCACGGATAAGTTTACGCCCCAGAAATAGATAATGAAAGCTCCGCCAATTAAGGCGAAAGGAAGAGAGATTAAACTCAGCAGCGCTTCGCGTTTTGAATCAAAAGCGAAATACATGCTGATAAAAATAATGGCCAATACGATGGGTAAAATCAGCTTTAATGTTCGTTCACTGCTGATAAGGTTTTCATACTCACCGCTCCAATCAATAAAAAACCCCTTTGGCATCTGGCCTATTGACTCATTCAATTTTTCCTGTGCTTCTTTCACCGTGCTTCCCAAATCCCTTCCTCTCACATTAAACAAAACAGTACCGCGCAATAAAGCATTTTCAGAATTAATCATTGGCGGCCCTTCAGCAATTTTTACATCCGCAAGTGCACCAAGTGGCACAGGGCCGAAGCTTGCAGTTTGTACTTGTAACCTTTTCAAAGATTCCAAATTATCTCGGAAATCCTGTCCAAACCTGGCATTGACGGAAAAGCGTTGCCTGCCTTCAACCGTAGTAGTAATTTGCGCACCTCCTAATGCGCTTTCAATCACAGCGTTTACATCATCCACACTTAAATTATAACGGGCAATTTCTTCACGGTTCAGATTAATGTCAATGTACTTGCCTCCTGTTATCGGTTCAACATACAAATCTTTAATACCGGGAATTCCCTGCAGGTCATTTTTAATCACCTGCGCGAATGCATAAATACTATCTAAGTTTTGCCCATAGACTTTCACGCCAACATCAGTCCTGATGCCGGTTGAAAGCATATTGATACGATTAATAATTGGTTGTGTCCAGCCATTAATTACACCGGGAATTTGCAATTTGCTGTTGAGTTCATTAATGATGCTATCTTTCGAAACGCCCTTTCTCCATTCGTTGCGTGGCTTTAACATCACAATAGTTTCAATCATACTGACGGGAGAATTATCCGTTGCTGAATTTACCCTTCCTGCTTTGCCCAATACAGATTTTACTTCAGGTTCTCTTGCAAGGATTTTATCCTGCACCTGCAAAATTCTTTTTACCTCCGCGTTTGAAACATCGGGCAAAGTAACCGGCATAAAAAGAATACTTCCTTCATCTAATGGCGGCATAAATTCTGTTCCAAGGCTCATCACCATCGGCACGCTGGCGGCAAGTGCAATAATCATTACAGTCATAGTAGCTTTGCGCCATTTGATGCAAGCGCTAATGAGCGGTTTGTAAACTTTTTCTAAAAAGCGATTGATAGGGTTTGCACGCGCAGGCCTAAATTTTCCATGCATAAAAAAAGACAACAAAACAGGCGCAAGTGTAATCACCAAAATGGCGTCAATAGCCATAATGAAGGTTTTGGTATAAGCAAGAGGATGAAACAATTTACCTTCTTGTCCCGTCAGTAAAAAAACAGGAAGAAAGGAAGTGATGATGATAACTGTAGAGAAAAAAACACCGCGGGAAACCTGTTTGCAGGCGCGCTCTATGATTGATAAGCGAATATCGTTTGGTATTTTTTTATATGATTTTTTCCATTTCATTTTTTCGTAATTAAGTTTTTTTAGCCTTTAGCTTTAAGCCTTTAGCGTTCTGCGTTCTGCCATTCCGATAAACTACTATATGCGTTTTCGCTCATGATAATTCCATTGTCAACGATTACCCCAATGACCAATGCCACACCCGTTAATGACATGATGTTGGAGGAAAAACCAAATGCATTCAACAAAATAAAACTGATTGCAATAGAGATAGGAATTTGTATGATAATGCTTAACGCACTTCGCCAATGAAAAAGGAAAAGAATAACTATAATGCAAACGATAATTATTTCTTCTATCAATTTGTCCTTGATATTATGTATAGCGGCTTCAATTAAATTACTTCGGTCATAGTCTATTTTGAACGAAACTCCTTCCGGCAGCCCTTTTTCCACGTCAGCCATTTTTTTCTTCAGCAAACTAATAACCTTATCCGCATTTTCTCCGTAACGCATTACGACTACGCCTCCCACCACCTCGCCATCGCCATTTGCATCAACAATGCCGAGCCGGAGATTACTACCCATTTGCACCGTACCGATATCTTTTACGCGTACAGGAATTCCATTGATATTGCTTAGCGCTATATTTTCTATGTCATTTATGTTTTTGATATAACCCAATCCGCGGATGATATATCCCATTCCGCCCATGTCTAATTTTCTTCCTCCAACATCATTGTTATTGGCACGCACTTTTTTCATCACATCCATCATGGATAGATTGTAGAATTGAAGTTTTAAAGGGTCTACCACTATTTGGTATTGCTTCTCAAATCCTCCGAAAGAACCCACCTCAGCTACACCCGGCACAGTTTGCAATGCGAATTTTATATACCAATCCTGCAAAGCTCTTTGTTCGCCCAAATCCATTTTTGGCGCATCCAGGTGATACCAGAAAATTTGTCCCACGCCCGTTCCATCAGGCCCTAGAGAAGGCGTAACTCCTTGTGGCAATAATCGCTGCGCATAATTCAGCTTTTCGAGTACGCGTGTCCGTGCCCAATAAATATCCACATCATCATCAAAAATTACGTAAACGAAACTCATCCCGAACATAGAAGTGGCGCGTATGTCTTTCACTTTTGGAACACCTTGTAAATTACTTACCAAAGGATAAGTTACCTGGTCTTCCATTATCTGCGGGCTTTGCCCTTCCCATTCAGTGAACACAATAACCTCGTTTTCGCTTAAATCCGGGATAGCATCAACAGGGTTTCTTTGGATGTTATAAATACCCCAACCAAAAAGCCCCAAAGCAACAGCCAAAACGATGTAACGGTTTTTTAATGACCATGAAATAATTTTAGAAATCATATATTTTTCTTTAAAAGAAAGATTGAAGTAAAAGCAGGATTGATTTTTTTAATTCACAGTAAACCAACAAATAGGTTGATTTTCTATTTTGCTTCTTCCCTGTTACCAGGCTTAGGAATTAATTAATGCAATCAATAAAGAATCATTGGCGAATAGAAATGCCAATAGCCCCGAAAGAAATATTACGGGAACAGAGGAGAGAAAAATTCTAAATGAGAAAAACGCAGTTTCGTTCGTATATAGTTATGTTGCTACTTCGCGGTGGCGCATTACTAACAGGATATTCTGCAGTTAAAGATGAGAAATGGAAATTATTATTTTCAAAAAAAACGATAGGAGAAATAATAGAAACAGGGCTCTCAATGTGAAAAGAAGCGTTAGTTAGGTTTTGGTCATTTACCAATTTCACAAACCGTTGTTCATGCTGGCAACAAGTAGATTTAGCCTCAACCTTTTTCTCCATCCTGCATTTACTGCATGATGGCATTTCTGTTTTTATGCTATTTTCTGAAACACTTTTACCCTGGCAATAATATAAATTTATGGTTGCGCCCGTGGTAGTAGCGAAATATAAAATAGCTAATATGGCTGCAAAACACTTTTTCATAAAAGGAAACAAAGATAAAGATGTTTTATAAAGCGAGGTTATAAAATTATGGTTAAGGTTTATATAATTACTTGATTCGTAATTCTGGTAGATACTGTCATAATTTTAAAATCCGGTAGGAAGCAATCCCGACTACTACAAAAACTATGGCGCCCATTATTAAATCAGGAAGATTGGAGGCGGTGAAATAAACCAGGATTCCGGCGACTATCACGCCCGCGTTGGCGATTACGTCCGTTGACGTGCAAATCGTACTTGCCTGAATATGCGCTTCTTTGTTTTTTGATTTTTGTAATAAATAAAGTGTGTACGCGTTTGCAACTAAGGCAAGCACTGAAATGACTATCATCGTTCTGAAGTTGGGCATTTCCTCGTAACCCAAAAATCTTCTGACTACTTCTATAAAACCAGCCGTTGCCAGCAACAACTGGAGATATCCCATAACTTTTGCAATCTTTCTTTTTTGAATTAAAGCTTTGCCAACAACAAATAACGCTAATCCGTACACGATGGAATCTGCCAGCATATCTAAGCTATCTGCCACCAACCCCATTGAATCTGATAAATAACCAGATATCATTTCTACTAAAAAAAATAAAAAGTTTATTGCCAGAACCTGCCACAGAAGTTTTCTTTCCAGGCCTGTGTCGTTTGAAAAAAGTGCTTCTTCTTCTTCATCAATAGCTTGTGTTTTTATTAAAGAAGAATTTAAATGTAAACTTTCAATCGTTTTCGAAATAGGCGCTTCATCACCTTCGTGCATTACCAACAGTTTTCGGTTGGGTATTTCAAATTGTAAAGATTTGACGGCAGGAAAACCTTCCAGCTTCATTCGGATTAATTGTTCTTCCGAAAGGCAATCCATTTTTTCAATATGGTAAGTTGTCTTGTTCATTACTACACTTCATTATCATTTATTTCTATTTCATTGAGGTTATTCAAAGTTACTTTTTGAACGCGCTCTGAAAATATATTATGTTTTTAAAAATTAAAAGTAGTCTAAGTAATAATCCCAACTGCTTTTACAAACTTCATTTAAAAAATGTTTTATCATTTACGGTATCGGGAAAAGCGTTTACGAAAAAGCATTTTTTATCAATATCTGGTAGTGTCCCAAATTGAGACACTACCCAATATCTGCTATATATTAACCAAAATAAAAGAAGCCATTCAAAAATTTGAATGGCTTCTTTTGTCGGGGCGGCAAGATTCGAACTTGCGGCCTCCACATCCCAAATGTGGCGCGATAACCGGGCTACGCTACGCCCCGAGCTTACCTCTTATTATTAAAAAACTGCGGAGAGGGTGGGATTCGAACCCACGGTACAGTTTAACCCGTACGACGATTTAGCAAACCGTTCCTTTCGGCCACTCAGGCACCTCTCCTCAATTATATAATTAAGGGTTGCAAAAGTAGCATTTGAATTCCAAAAAAGAAAATAAAAAAAACAGCTTTTTCTTTTGTTTTGAATAACTTTTTTTTGAATAAAATAGTTTTGGTTATGCTAAAGAAAAATAAAAAAAATAAACCCATTATACAGAAAAAAATTGCTTTAGAAATTCATAGAGCTAAAATGAGATTCCGTAGTATTTCTTTGTTTACTGTTCAAAAGCCGGATAAAAGCAAACAATTATCTTTGCAAAATGAGTAAAGTAAGAGTAAGGTTTGCACCAAGCCCCACTGGTGGTTTGCATCTTGGCGGCGTTCGTACCGCATTGTATAATTATTTATTTGCCAAAAAAAATGATGGTGAATTTGTTTTAAGAATTGAAGATACCGACCAAACACGATTTGTGGAAGGCGCAGAAAAATACATCATGGATTGCCTTAGTTGGTGCAATATATTACCTGACGAAAGCCCTCAAAACCCAGGGGAATATGGCCCTTACAGGCAAAGTGAAAGAAAAAATATTTACACGGAATATGCAGAACAATTGGTAAAATCCGGGTATGCATATTATGCATTTGATACGCCGGAAGAAATTGAAAGCCTGAGAGAAACATTAAAAGCACAGGGAAAATTCAATGTGCAATACGATTTTCAAAACCGGCTTAATATGAGAAATTCACTTGTTTTGCCCAAAGAAGAAGTGGAAGAACTAATAAAAATAAATTTTCCCCATGTAGTAAGAATTAAAATGCCCCGGGATGAATATGTGCATTTTAATGACATGATCCGAGGCGAAATTGAAATGCCAACTGATGGTGTTGATGATAAAGTTTTGTTGAAGGCCGACGGAATGCCGACCTACCATTTGGCAGTAGTAGTTGATGATTATTTAATGAAAATAACTCATGCATTTCGTGGCGAAGAATGGTTGCCGAGTGCGCCGGTGCATGTGTTATTGTGGAAATATTTTGGCTGGGAAAAACACATGCCCCAATGGGCCCATCTTCCTTTAATTTTAAAACCGGATGGCAATGGAAAATTGAGCAAAAGGGATGGCGAAAGATTAGGTTTTCCGGTTTTTGCTATGGAATGGAATGACCCAAAAGCCGGTCCTGTAAAAGGTTTTAAGGAATTAGGTTTTATGCCGGAAGCATTTAATAATATGCTCGCATTGCTTGGCTGGAATGACGGAACTGAGCAGGAACTATTTTCTTTGGAAGAAATGGTTGAAAAATTTTCGATGGAAAGAGTTCATTCCCATGGTGCTAAATTTGATTTTGAAAAAGCCAAATGGTTCAATCATGAGTGGATAAAAAAGTCAAGTGTTGAAAGATTAAAACCTGGAGTAAAAAAAATATTTGAAGAAAAGGGAGTTGTAATATCTGAAGAAAATAAATTGAATAAGATTATTGAGCTTATAAAAGAAAGATGCATTTTGCTGACTGATTTTTGGCAGCAAGGAAGTTTTTTTTTTATTGCACCAGCCGAAATCGAAACTTCATCCATACTCCCAAAATGGAATGAAAATAAAAATCAATTTTTTGTGGAGCTGATCCGCAATTATTTATTATTGAATGATTGGAACGTTAACGGCATTGAGCATACTTTTAAAGAATTAGCTGCTGCCAGCCAATTGAAACCAGGGGAATTGATGTTACCATTTAGAGTGATGTTGGTTGGAGGGAAATTTGGCCCGGGTGTTTTTGACATTTCCTCTGTTATTGGAAAAGAAGAAACGATAAAAAGAATTGAACATACTTTATCTTTAATGAAATAATATGCCTGAAAAAAAGCAAAGGCCCATACGTGTTTTAGTGGCTAAGGTTGGCCTGGATGGCCACGACCGCGGCGCAAAAGTGATTGCCACTTCTCTCCGTGATGCAGGCATGGAAGTAATCTATACGGGGTTAAGGCAAACTCCTGAAATGGTTGTGAATGCTGCCTTACAGGAAGATGTGGATGCCATTGGAGTAAGTATCTTAACGGGTGCGCACAATACAATTTTCCCAAAAATATTATCGCTCATGAAAGAGAAAGGAATGGATGATGTATTGGTCACAGGCGGAGGGATTATCCCTGCGGACGATATAAAAAAATTAAATGAACTGGGTGTTGGAAAATTATTTTCACCCGGAACGCCAACAATGGAAATAGCGGATTATATAAAAAGATGGGTAAAAGAAAACAGGGATTTTTAAATAAAAGACAAAATGAATTATAGCACATTGTTACCGGAATTAGAAAACGGCGTCCTTACTATAACGATCAACCGCCCGGATAAATTAAATGCATTAAACACAAAAGTATTAGAAGAACTGAATCAGGCAATGAATTCAGTTTATACCGATGATGAGATTAAAGCGGTAATCATCACAGGAGCTGGGGAAAAGGCATTCGTTGCAGGGGCAGATATCTCAGAATTTACTTCCTTAAATGATGATAGAGGTTCCCAACTTTCAAAAAAAGGCCAGGATATTTTTTTTAAAATTGAAAATTGCCCGAAGCCTGTAATTGCTGCTGTTAATGGCTTTGCGCTGGGTGGCGGATGTGAATTAGCTATGTCATGCCATTTCAGATTAGCGAGTGCCAATGCCAAATTTGGGCAGCCGGAAGTAAACCTTGGTTTGATTCCGGGTTATGGAGGCACACAACGTTTAACCATGCTCATTGGCAAAGGAAAAGCAATGGAATTGATGATGACAGGAAATATGATTGGAGCTGATGAGGCCAAAAATTTAGGCCTGGTAAATTATGTGGAACCGCTTGAAAGCCTGATTCCAAAAACAAAAGAAATTCTTAATACCATTCTTGCCAAATCCCCCTTGGCAATTTCAAAGATTATTTCTTCTGTTAATTTTTATTTTAATAAAGAAGGTTTTATCGAAGAAGCAAAATTATTTGGAGAAGTTTTTTCCAGTGATGATAAAAAAGAAGGAACCAGTGCTTTCCTGGAAAAAAGAAAACCAGTTTTTAAATAAGAAATAATTTCTCTCTATTATTAAACAAGCGTTTAATTCTTATAAATGGTTTTTAACTCTCTTCTTACATTGAATTAAATTTGCAATAAATTTTTAAAATTTAATGAAACAAATCATGGATTACAGAATAGAAAAGGACACAATGGGAGACGTAAAAGTTCCATCAGATGCCTACTATGGAGCCCAAACACAAAGAAGTGTTGAAAATTTTAAAATAGCAGAGGACATCAATAAAATGCCAAAAGAAATTATTCGCGCATTTGCCTATTTGAAAAAAGCAGCAGCCATAACAAATTTCGATGCAGGTGTTTTACCAAAAGAAAAATTGAGCCTCATCTCCAAAGTTTGCGATGAAATACTTGAAGGAAAATTAAATGGCCAGTTTCCATTAGTAGTTTGGCAAACCGGCAGCGGAACGCAAAGCAATATGAATGTAAATGAAGTGATTGCATATCGTGGCCATGTATTAAGTGGAGGTAAATTATCTGATAAAGAAAAAGTACTTCATCCGAATGATGATGTAAATAAATCCCAATCGAGCAACGACACCTTTCCTACAGCAATGCACATTGCGGCTTATAAAATTCTGGACGGCCTCACTTTGCCCGCATTAGAAAACCTTAAAGAAACTTTTGAGAAAAAGTCCAAAGATTTTATGCAAATTGTAAAAATTGGGAGGACTCATTTTATGGACGCAACCCCATTAACGCTTGGTCAGGAATTTAGCGGCTATGCATCACAGTTAGATCATGGAATAAAAGCGGTAAAAAATACTTTACCTCACCTTAGCGAGCTGGCTTTAGGCGGAACTGCGGTCGGAACAGGAATTAATACTCCTAAAGGTTATGCAAACAATGTAGCCGAAACTATCGCTGAACTTACCGGATTACCTTTTATCACGGCAAAAAATAAATTTGAATCTTTAGCAGCTCATGATGCCATTGTTGAAGTACATGGCGCACTAAAAACGGTTGCGGTTAGTTTAATGAAAATTGCTAATGATATCAGGATGCTTTCTTCGGGGCCAAGAAGTGGAATTGGGGAAATAAGCATTCCTGAAAACGAACCTGGGTCATCTATCATGCCAGGAAAAGTAAACCCTACACAATGTGAGGCATTAACGATGATAGCAGCCCAGGTAATGGGTAACGATGTAGCAATAAGCGTCGGTGGCGCTACAGGCCAATTCGAGCTTAATGTTTTTAAGCCGATGATAATCTATAATTTTCTACACAGCGCGAGATTATTAGGTGACGGGTGCAATAGTTTTAATGAAAATTGTGCGAAAGGAATTGAACCAATCAAAGAAAATATCAAAAAACATGTAGAAAATTCCTTAATGCTGGTTACTGCATTAAATACAAAAATCGGGTATTATAAAGCTGCTGAAATTGCGCAAAAAGCCCATAGAGAAAACACCACTTTAAAAGAAATGGCTGTCAAATTGGGTTATGTTACACCTGAAGAATTTGACGAATGGGTAATTCCCAGAAATATGGTAGGAGAGTTACCTGTTGATTAATTCAAAATAAGGCAAAATAAGAATCCGGGGAATTTGTTTGTTTACTATTAATTCCCCGGAAAGAACATGGGTTATTTTACAATGACTTTTGTAGAACAAATATTTATAAAATAAGCATTATAAAGTTTGAAAACATATACACCCGGATTTAAGGTTTGAATATTAATACTAAAATTATTATTATCACTATTGCCATTCAAAACCAGCTTTCCATTGTTATCATAAATTGAATAATGAAGAGGGCTTGTTTGCGTTTTAATACTTTTTACAAATAAAATATTTTTAGCCGGATTAGGATAGACTTCAACTTTCGTATTAATTGTTGGTAAATTAATTGAATCAGGAGATATTGACAAAACCGCAAGTGGCCCTGTATATTTATATTCCAAAATCTTTCCCTGGTATGTAGAATTTTGAGATGACATATCGCAGGAAACATAAACCTTTAATCCATCAGGAGAAACACAAACATCGCGAAGCCGTGCTTTATTGTATAAATTCATGGCGCTGATGCTTGTCATATCAGTAACGGTTTTGCCATCATCTGAGAGTTTTAGCCTAAACACCTGGCCAGCTTTTAAGGAAGGTACCAATAATGAACGGTTCCAATTCGGAATAATATAATTTTCATAGACATCTATACTTGAACAAGCAACTGTAGGCCAGGTACTATTACTTGTACCATACAATGGGCCAGGATTTGCAATTGTATATAACGTATAAATCGGGGCTCTCAAATTAAAGTTAATGGAATCCTGTTTTTCGCTTATTACGGCCTTGTTCGCTAGTTTCCAGCCATCATAGTTCCCATCGCTATAGCCTGATACCAACGGCCATCCATAATTACGCCCTTTTTCAATAATATTTACTTCGTCATCGCTCATGTCTTGTTGCTCGCTGCTATATAATATTCCATTACTGCCAAAGGCAATGCCCTGGGCATTTCTATGGCCATAACTCCAAACTGCAGTTGAATTACCATTGGCATCTACATAAGGATTATCATTTGGGATCCAGTTTTGAGGGTTACTTGCAGATCCTATTGCATCGAGGTTAAACCTTAAAACTTTCCCTTCCAGAGTATCTCGTGTTTGTGCACGATTATTACGATTGAGGTTTTTAAACTGCCCTGTGCCCATATCTCCTATTGTATAAAATAGGTAAGAGGTGCCATTTATATCTCCAATAGTTAACCTTCCCGAATTATGGTCAGTGCTACCGTTTAAATTTTCTATAATAGTTATGGGATTTGTGAGTGTGTGTGATGCACGGTTATAAGTATACCTTACAACCCTTGTTTTAAAAAAACAGCCGCTATCCTGTGTATTTTTAGCTTGAAAGTAGCCTACGTAATGATATACATATGCCAAATAAACCCATGGCTTGCTCGGATTTGGCCATTCGGTGTACATAGAAGGATGCAAAGCTAATCCCATTAATCCACCTTGCGGCCAGTTGGCAGCGTTTGTAGCAAAATCTCTTTTGCTGCTTAAATCGATTAATAGAGTTTTACCGCCGGTTTGTGGATTAATCCTATCTACCAGGTAAGCGCTGCTTTCTGTTACCCATAAAGAATCATCCGGGCCATATGTAAGTTCCCATGCTGAATTTAGTTGGTAACCGGTATTAACTGTTCTTACCGAAAATGGTTCATTTTGAGAAAACCCGGTATAAAATAATAATAGAAACAGGCTTAAAAGAAATGTAAATTTTTTTTCCACGGGATTGAATTTTCTTATGAATATTATGACCTAAAACGTGGATATAAAAAAATTATTTTATAAATAGTAATAAAATCGTTTTTACGTTTTATAATTTCAAAAAATAAATTAAACAATAAAGCGTTATACTTTTTAATAAATTGAAAAATTTTACCTGCTTAAAAAACTTCTCTATGAAAAATATCTACCCTTTAAACATTATAATGGGTTTTTTTTGGCATCGGAAGCGAGAGGAATTTGCTTCGGGGAGAAATATATTTTCTATTCTGGCTTTCCTCATTTTATTTTTATCCCTGTTTTTTATTCCTTCAATTTCAAGTGCTCAAAAGCTAACTTTTAGCTATAGTTATGAAAATATTACACGTAACTCGGTTGGAGGAACACTTGAAAATGGCGACATTATAGAGGTTCATGCATTAGTGATGGTAAATGCAACGACAAATAGTTTTTATTACATTGATACTATTCCATCAGGCACCAGTTACATGAGTAATTCAGTAAAAATAGTAACAAACGAAGGGCTTACATTTAGGGGGCCTTATACAGATAAAGGTGGTGATGACTTGGGAATTTATGATAAGCCAAAAAATCAACTTCGCGTAAATATTGGTAGTGGCGCTTCAAATCCAAATCCCGGGCCGGCCTTTGGTTCTGTAAGCGGTGGAGGAACAGTTACACCCGGAGACAAACCCAAATTTTATGGAAATACCTTATTTATGGTGGCTTACCAGTTAAAGATAACTGCCAGTTTTGGTGATACGATCCATCTTACCGGGAATTATTATTTTGATACATCAGGAACAAAAACCAAATACCGTTTTGATTATGGCGGGATTAAAATTATCCAGAATTCCGGATTATGCAACAATTTTTCCAGCGCGAGTTTTACCACAGATAGTTCGTTTGGCTCAGGAAATATTCAAAACAGGGCACTCCCTGTTTTAGGAGGAAATGACTATAGTAAAGTAAATATGGGCGCCAATGCACCCGGTGATGGTTTTTATGCTATCGCTAATAATACAAGTGCTGATGGTACTACTAACAATGCCGGGGCTTATAAGCCAACAACAAATGCACATCGGGTTTTTGGAGGCTACTGGGATATCATTGGAGACCATACCGGGGCGGCTGACCCCGCAGCAGGCAACCCGGCAGTGGCGCCGGGAACTACTGGTGGCTATATGCTAGTTGTCAATGCGGCTTTTCCAACAGGAGAAGCATTTCATCAAACGATAAGTAACGTTTGCCCTAATACAAATTATGAATTTTCTGCCTGGGTAAGAAACATTTGTAAAGTGTGTGGTATTGATTCAACTAGCACATCCACTTACACGCCAGGCGTTTTACCTAACCTTTCTTTTGCTGTAAACGGTGTGGATTATTATACAACAGGAGATATCGCATATAGTGGAACGTGGCAAAAAAGGGGTTTTATGTATAAAACCGGCCCGTCGGAAACGAGTTTTAATATTGCCATAAAAAATAACGCCGCCGGCGGAGGCGGAAACGATTGGGTTATTGATGATATTAAATTAGCCACCTGTTACCCTAACCTACAGATGAACCCGAGCGATACTGCAACAGCATGCGCGGGATGGCCTATAACTTTAAGTGATACTATAAAAAGCTATTTTAATAACTACGGGAATTATCGCTGGGAAACCAGTACAGATGGGATTAACTGGGTTCCTTCAAATTTAGGCAGTACAAGAGTTCCACAGTTAATAAATGGCTTATACGTTTACTATGTTGATACCGTAATTACACCTAAAAAAACAGACAGCGCTACTTATTTCCGTGTAAAAGTTGCAACGACTTCCGGTAACTTAGGTGCTTCAAATTGTGCAGTTGATAAAAGCCAAAAAGTATTTTTAAAAGTTTATAGCGCAAATTGCCCGTTGCTCGATGTAACAATCTTAAACTTTGGGGGCACAATAATAAATGATAAGGCAGTATTAAAATGGGCTGTTCAAAATGGAAATGATTTAAAAGAATATGTAGTTCAAAGAAGCCCGGATGGTATTCATTTCTCTGATGTAGGGCGAGTCAGTGCTATTAATGACATGAATACAGCAAATTATACATTCGCTGACCCGGAAAGTGGTTATAATGTAGTTTATTACCGTCTGCAATTAATAAACCGGGTTAACAATAATCTAAAATATTCCAGGATTATTTCACTTTATAATAAAAATACACCTTTCAAAATAACTACAATAAATCCCTTTACCAGTTCAGTAAAAATGGAGGTTTTTCTTCCGGCACAGGGAAGTGTTGAATTCAACCTTTGCGATATGTACGGAAATGCAGTTAATAAAAAGACTGCGCAACTTTACCAGGGTAATTCACAAGTATCCATTGATAATGTTAGTGGCCTGCCTCCGGGATTATACATTTTAAGGGCCCTTTATAATGGAAGTGTGTTGCAGTATAAACTTATTAAAACCTATTAGTTTATTTTTTTAGCAGTAAACAAACAAATAATGTGGTTTTTAATTTGATCGATTTGCAGTTTTACAAACAATCTGTAGAATGAAACCTAGTCAATTAATAAGTAGAAAATTTCCCATTAGTTATCTGAATTATTGCAGAAGTGCTATCCTGGGCTGATCCTGAAAATGTACCTTCAATTTTTGAAGAATCAAGTGTATTTAAATTTACTATAAATTCTCCAATGGATTGATTTGCCTGGTAAATCTTTTGAATTGGCGTATAGTATGAAAAGGAATTTTGATACTGTGAAGCGGAATAAACCCCAGGAGAAAACGTGTTTCCGTATAATTTTAATAAAAAAGTTTGGTTGCCTCCTATCGTTTTTCCCTGGATGTAAAGCACGTTGGAGCCTGCTCCAAAAGTTTGATAAACGGTATCCAGGTACCCGGAATACTGTGTATTGCCTTTTGTAAACTGCCAACTTCCTTCTGCAGGAATCAATTGTTCAGAACTATATTCTTTTGCGCAGGAAAATAAAACTGAAGTCAGAATAATTACAAAAAAAGATAGCTTGAAAAATTTCATGGTATAAATTTAAATCGAATTGGCCTTATTTAAAAACTTGTAGTTCATCTTTAACTACAATTTTTGGCTCAATATTGAATTGTTTATTCTGTTTCTTAAAAAATCTTTTTTGAAAAACAAAAATAGTGATAATTCCAAGGGAAATAGAGGCATCTGCGATATTAAACACCGGGCTGAAAAAATTAAATTCATTTCCACCAACAAAAGGCAACCACGTTGGAAGGGTTGTGTGAATGATTGGGAAATATAGCATGTCAACTACTTTGCCGTGTAAAAAACCTGCATACCCATGAGCAGGAAATATAGTAGCTACATTACTAAATACTGAATTGCTTTCGTCAAATATTAATCCATAAAACATGCTATCAATTAAGTTGCCTAAGGCCCCCGCGAATATTAAAGCAACACATATGATAAATCCGGGATTGAGTTTTTTTTCAATAATCTTTTTTATATAAAAAACGCCGAAAATAACAGCTGCCAACCTGAATAAGGTGAGTACCATTTTACCAAATTCGCCACCAAACTTCCAACCATAAGCCATACCCTCATTTTCAATAAAATATAACTGAAACCAATGCCCAAAAATCAAATGGCCTTCGTTGAGGTGAAAATGGGTTTTTACATAAATCTTCAAAACCTGGTCAGCTAATACAATTAAAAAAATAAATAGAAAAACACTTCTCTTTCTCACTTAAAAAATTTAGTGGGCAAAGATAATAAAATTGGCAGATGGCTTTAATTGAATAAGTTAATTATTAGCTAATGGAACTGTATTTTTTGTATCATCATTTTCCAAAGGCTGCTTTGAAAATCTTTTCCTGAAAAGAAGTATTCCAATCACGCCAATGGAGACGGAGGCATCTGCAATATTAAATATGTAGTTAAAAAATGAAAATGATTTTCCGCCCAAAAAGGGTACCCATGCAGGGACTTTATTTATATGAACAATGGGAAAATAAAGCATATCAACCACATTGCCATGTAAAAAAGGGGCATAGCTAAATTTCGTAAACATTTTTGCAATTGCATCGGTATTAAAACTGTCTTTGTCGAAGATCATTCCGTAAAATAAGCTGTCAATTAAATTACCAAGCGCACCTGCAAATACCAGGGCGACTAACACAATATATCCCGGATGACGTTTTTTTTCAATAATTTTTTTAAGATAAAAAATTCCGAAAATCACCGCAAAGAGCCTGAATAAAGTAAGCGCTATTTTTCCATAGCCGCCTCCGAATTTCCAGCCATAAGCCATTCCCTCATTTTCAATGAAATACAACTGAAACCAATTTCCCAAAACCGGGTGTGATTCTCCCGGATGATAGTGAGTTTTTATATAAATTTTTAACGCCTGGTCAGCAATAATTATCAGGCTGATAATGAAAATGACATTTCTCTTTTTCAATTAATAATTTTTTGTGTTTAATATAATTTTCTCTGGATTTTATTCTTCAAAATAAATTCTCTTTACTCTTTGGGAAATGCCGGCCATTATTTCATAAGGAATGGTTCCGGCCCAGGATGCAAGTGTTTGTAAAGAAAGTGGTTCCCCAAAAACGGTTACTTCGTTTCCTTCTTTTACTTCCGTTACGTCCGTTACGTCAAGCATTGTCATATCCATACATATATTTCCGATTACCGGAACTAATTTATTATTTACAATCATTTTCCCTACTCCATTTCCTAATTTTCTGGAATAGCCGTCTGCGTACCCAATACGGACCGTCGCAATTTGGCTGTCTTTTGTTAATTTCCCCATTCTACCATAACCTACGGTTTCGCCAGCTTTTAATTTTTTAACCTGAGAAATAGTAGTAGATAATGTGGAAACATTTTTTAAGTTCTTTTGCATTTTTTTATTGCTGTCTATTCCATAAAGGCCAATTCCCAGCCTTACCATATTTAGCTGAAACTCTGGGTGGCGGCTAATTCCGGAAGTATTATCAATGTGCTTATCAAAATGGTAGCCTAAAACATTTTCAATCTTTTTGCAACAGCTTTTAAAAATATTAAATTGTAAAAGTGTAAAATCATCTTGGTTTGGGTCATCGCTTGCAGCAAAATGTGAGAAGGCACTTTGAATTTTTATAAAATAGCTTTCAGATAATTTTTTACAAAGCGTATCAATTTCATTTTCCATGAAACCTAGCCGGTGCATACCCGTATCAATTTTTAAATGAACCGGATAATTTTGAATTTCTGATTTTTTTAAATATTCAGAAAAATCTTTTAGCATCCGAAAGGAAAAAATTTCTGGCTCGAGATTATAATTTACAAGAGAATCAAAAACACTTTTGTCTGTATTCATTACCATTATAGGCAAAGTAATTCCGGCATTTCGCAATTCGATTCCTTCATCTGCATAAGCTACCGCTAAATAATCTACTTTGTTGTATTCCAGGACAGAAGCGATTTCATAACCGCCGCTTCCATAACCAAAAGCCTTTACCATCGCCATAATTTTAGTTTCCGGCTTTAATTTTTCTCTGTATTTTTTTAAATTGTAAACTATTGAATTCAGGTTTATTGAAAGAACCGTCTGATGAACTTTTTTTTCTAATAAATGTGTAATTTTTTCAAATTGAAATTGCCTTGCCCCTTTTATTAAAATGGTTTCATCATGAAAATTAGAAAGGTAAATGTTTTTCAAAAATTCATCTGTCGTTTTAAAGAATGTTTTAGTTTTTAAATCCTTAAAAAGATTTTGCTGGGAAAAAATATCGGGGCCAATTCCAATAAACTTGTCAATTTTTTTTTGATGCAATAAAGAAGCAATCTCTGCATATAATTTTTTGGGAGCAACTCCTGATTGAATAATATCAGAAAAAATAAGGGAATGGATTTCGTTTTGCTTTTGTTGATTTAAAAAATCTAACGCGATAGATAAAGAATAGTAATCATTGCTATAACTGTCATTTATCAAATTGCAATGATTAATTCCTTGTATAAGCTCCAGCCTCATTTCTATCGGGTAAAGAGTAGTAAACCCGCTTGTTATTTTCTCAATATTTTTATGCAAAATAAATAAAACACACCAGCAATGAATTGCGTTTTGAAGAGAAGCATCATCAGTAAAAGGAATTTTAATTTTTACTTTTTTCCGATTATATGCTGCTTCGATTTCCGAAAATGAATTGTTTTTTTTAATTGCATTTATTTTTAAAACAGGATTGCCTTTTCTGCCCCAGGAAAATATTTGTAATTGTTTATTCTTTTGTTGAAGCAATTTTACCTGTGTTAAAAGCATCGTATCATCTGAACAATAAATTAAATAATCCGAATCTTTAAACAGTAAAAGCTTCTCAAGGATTTTTTGTTCTTTATTTTTAAAACCCTCGTCATGAGCATTTCCGATGTTGGTAAAAATTCCGATTTGAGGCTTTATTATCTTTTCAAGCTTTTTCATTTCTCCCGGCTGCGAAATGCCAGCCTCAAAAATGGCAATTTCATTTTCAGGGCCAATATTTAAAACACTTAAGGGAACGCCAATTTGTGAGTTAAAACTTTTAGGGCTTCTTACAACTGAGAAATCATTTTCAAGAAGCTGGTTCAGCCATTCTTTAACGATTGTCTTTCCATTGCTTCCCGTAATTCCGATTACAGTTAATTTATTATTTACAAAACTGTTTCGATGATATATTGCCAATTTTTGCAAAGCAGAAATAGTATCATTTACTAAAATAATATTGGCCTCAGGAAAAAAATCAATGTCAATATTTATATCGTCTGTAACAAAATTGCGGACACCTTTTTTATAAATACTTTCTAAATATATATTAGCGTTTCTAAGAGGGTTTTTAATTGCAAAAAAAACAGTGGTTTCAGGATAAGAAATTTTACGTGTATCCAGTGATAGGTACTTTAG
>Ga0134126_10003900_pt1 | contig 18660 bp, 20 predicted proteins | sample KB31752_FD_96881 | JGI IMG/M metagenome (GOLD analysis project Ga0134126, IMG submission 96881) | Terrestrial soil microbial communities with excess Nitrogen fertilizer from Kellogg Biological Station, Michigan, USA - KB3-175-2 | ecosystem: Environmental > Terrestrial > Soil > Unclassified ...
CTGGACGACTACGGCTTCCACGCCGACGCGCGTCGCCTGGCGGACAAGTTCACCGGCACGATCGACCGCAGCTTCGCCGCCGACGGCACCATCCGCGAGAAATACAACATGGCCAGCGGCAATGCCGACGTGAAGATCAGCGCCGGGTACAAGGCCAACGTGATCGGCTTCGGCTGGAGCAACGGCGTCTACTTGAAGCTGCGCGGTCTGCTGCAAAAGCCCTGAGCGACTTGGTACCGGCGCTGGCATGAGCGGAGGCGCCTCGTGTTGGTCCGGGTCGAGGGTGCGATCTCGTGCCCGGCTTCGATCGGGGAAAGCTGCCGTTGTTCGGCCGGTCGGTCGGATGTATAAGCCGAACAGCGCACCCGGCCGGGTGCGCTCTGCCGGGGAACCACTGCTCATGACGATCAATCGACCCATATTGCTGGCCGCGCTGCTGACGAGCCTGCTGCTGCCGACGCTTGCCTTCGCCACCTCGGCGCGAATCCCCGCGCATCCGAAGTTCTACCCGTCACCCGATCCCGCGTTGAAGGCGCTGCCGTTCTCCGAAGCGGTGCGTGCCGGCGATTTGCTGTTCGTCTCCGGCGAGATCGGCTCACAGCCGGGCAAGATGGGCCTGGTGCCTGGCGGCATCGCGGCCGAGGCGCGGCAGGCGATCGAGAACGTGCGCGGGATATTGCAACGTCATGGCGCCACCTTGGCCGACGTGGTCACATGCACGGTGTTCCTGGCCGACATGAAGGAATGGCCGGCCTTCAACAACGTCTACAAGGAATACTTCAAGCCGCCGTTCCCCGCCCGCAGCGCGACCGGCGCCACGGGGCTTGCGCTCGGTGCGCGGGTCGAGTTGCAATGCACGGCCTACGTGCCGGAAGGAAGGTAGGCAAGACAGAGCGCCTCGTCATTGCACGGGCGCGGGGTGTCTGGTTGTTCAACGCACCGGTGACGCCTCGGCTGCGCCGAGGATCGGACCACCATTCTCGATCTGCACCAGCGCCGCGGTGGCCAGGCCGCTGCGCGACGTTGGCGGCACGGCATACGAACGCGGGCTGCCATCCCAGTTGCCGAGATGGATCAGTTCGCGAACCACGTTGCGCTGTGGCAGCGTGCGTCCGCCGTTTTCGCCGGCACCGATTTGGACTTCCAGCGTGCGTGGGTCGTAGCGCACCAGCCACACGTCGCAGCGGGAGCCGGGTTGGCCCGCGCCAACGCTGAGCTGGTCGTTGCGCCACGAAATGGATGGGCCCTGCATGCTGGCCTGGGCGATCGCCCGGTCGACTCTTGCGCGATCGACGCCCACCAGATCGGTTTGGCCGTCTATGTAGATCTGCGGTGTCCACACCTGGTTGCGCCGGTGATGCCGCGCATAGGCCCATTGGCGATCGGTATAGGCGGCGCTGGCGAACGTGTCCTTCCAGTCGAGGTTGTCCCAATAGGTCACGCTCCAGTTCAAGGCAAGGATGTCTGGCCGGCTTGCGAGCGCGTTGAGGTTGGCTTCGGCCGGAGGGCACGACGAACAGCCCTGGCTCTGGAACAGTTCCACCACCACCAGGGACGGGGCGGTTGTCGTGGACTGTTGCGCATGGACGATGCCGCCCGGGCCCAGCAGCGCCAGCATGCCGAACAGCGAGGAAAGACGTTTGATCATGGTGCACACTCCAAGCGGCACGCGGGGGACAAGGCAATCGGCATGTGCGGCATGAAGAGATTTCGCCGAGGCGCGCGCCGGGTTACCTCACGGAGGCGGGTATCCAGAATTCGATCACCTTGGGGTCGCCGTGCAGGCGGGTCGGCAGCGGTAACGGCGTGGGTGCCGCCTGGAGGAACCCGGGCTGGCTGCCGAGCCAGCCAGCCAACGCGCTGGCGCAGACCTGTGCCTGGTCGTTGGCGGCGTTGTACAGCAGCACCGGGCGGGGCCAGCTCGCCGGCTGCCTGTGTCTGGCTCGCAGGGCGGTATTGGTCACATTCTCGATACCGGGCGTGCTCAGTCCGAACGTGCCGAATTGAGCCATCAGGCGACTGGCCATGGCGCGCTGGCTGTCGTTGTAGATCTGGATGTAGACCACGAATGGCCCTGGCGTCGCGCTGGCCGCGGCGCCGCAGGCCTGGGTGACGTCGGTGCCGGCGACGTCGGTGCCGGCGACGGCAGTGCCCGCTCCTGCCGATGGCGCCGCTTCCTCGCCGGCGGCGTTGGCGGGCTGCTCGGCAGGGGCGGCGGGGTTGAGCGGGGCGAGCGACGCGGAAGGGGGTGGTGATGAAGGCGCGGACGCAACCTCGGTGGTCCATCTTGCCGGTGGCGCCGACGCCTTGACCGCCGCGCCGCCGTGAGGGCCTGCATGAGCGGTCGGGTTGGGTGGCGGGACCGCCTCGGGTGGCGGCGGAGCGGCAGCCACGACGGGCGGCGTGGCGACAGCCCCGGATGGACTCGGCGTCGGGGTGCCGCTCGCCACCTGAGTTGGTCCGCCAGATCGCGGGCCGCCGAACCACGCGCCCACCGACAGCAGCGGTTGCGGCGTGGCGCCGGCGTAGGCGAGCATGGATTTCCGCCAGCCCGACGGCTCGGTGGCAGCAGCGCGCAAGGCGGCATAGTCCAGCAGGCAGCGCTGATCAAGCGGATTGTCGACAGCGAGCAGGCCACAGGTACGATTCAACTGGTCGGCGAGCCGATTCATGATGCGCGGCATGCCGCCGGCCCTGCCGGATTGCTCGAATTTCTGCATCAGCGCATACAACCTGGCGTGCATCTTCGTGTCGTACGGCAGGTTCGCTTCCAGATCGGTCTGGATCGCATCGGCCTCGCTCTGCTGGGTCTGCGCGCCTTGCTGCTCGCTGTGGACTTCCTGCTGGTGCGCGTCCCAGGTTTGCCAGCCCGTCACCGCGACGGTGGCGATGGCGCCCAGGCTCAGCGAGGCACCGATGGTTGCGCCGATGCGCTGGCGTCGGGTCTGCGCCGTCTTTTGCTCTTCGCCGGAGACGACACTGACGCGGGCGACCGTGCCCTCGGCCGCCAGCGATGGCAGCAGGTCGAGCAAGCCCGCGTCGAGCGGGGTACCCAGGGTTTCGCCGAGCTGGCAGTAGCTTTCCCACTGCGATTCGTCGAAAAACTGTTCGGCCGTGCTCTGCTGCGGAAAATCGCGATGACCGTCGGCATAGCCGGCGACATCCAGTGGCAGTTCGCATACGAGCCGAGGTTTGACCACCAGCAGGCAACCGCTGGCGCCGCTGGGGTAGCCGATCCTGGCCAGCAGCAGGTGCTGGCTGCCCGGATCGGGGGTGATGCTGTCCGGCGTGCCGAGGCGCGCACAGAGGGTGGCGCCGGCGCTGGCCGGCAGACTGGCCGGATCGATGAAGTCGATCGCGATGTCCATGTCGATGCGTGCCTTGCGCGTCAGGTTCTCCATGTCGGCAAACACGTAATTGGGATCCGCGCCGCAGTCGGCCAGCACGATCAGGCTCAATTCGCGCTTGAGCAGGCTGTAGACGCCGGTGTTGTCGAAATGGCCGCCGTCGGAGAGATACCACACCGGATTCTGCAGGCCCGGGAAACGCGCCAGCATTTCCTGCAGGGCCGCGCGCGTCTTGCCCAGGCGCAGCCACGACCAGCTCGCGCGGCCGAGCTGGTTGGCCCACCAGTAACCGAGCCGCAACCCGCTGAGGAAAAACAGCGCGGCGGTGCCGGTGCGGGTCAGCGAGCCCATGCCCGATCCGGCGGCGGCGCCGGAGATCGCGATCCACTCGGCCAGGCTGGTGCGGCCGATCGAGCTGGCTGTTTCCGAATGCGGCTGGGCCGGTCGGGTACCGGTCTCCAGACCGAGCGCACTGACGCTGAGGTAGACGCCCTTGCGGTCGGCATTGTAGGTGTCGGTGCGGTCGTCGATGGTCTGATTGATGCAGCAATTGATCAGGTGGATCGGCCCGCCATGGGCGTGCGGAACATAGGCGGGCAGGCCGACGTCGTCGCCCTCGAGCAGGTCGGTCAGTTTCTTCACCGTGGCCGCATTGCCCGGGGTCTTGTCGGACAGCGGCGACACCGGAAAGCGGACGGCCTCATGTGCGGCGCGGTGGTCGTGACTGTTGCCCACCGCGACATAGGTGCGTGCGATGCGCGAGCGATAGAACGCATGCAGCGACGAGCGGTTGATCTGCTGCAGGTTGCGACCGGTCAGGGCGATGTAAGCCAGGCAGGGAACGAAGATCGTCAACCAGCGCAGCCATGCCTGGCTGGCGGGGGTTTGCGGAAGCCCGGGAAACCAGCTGACCAGCCAGTGCATCCAGGTTGCGGTGGCCGAAACGCGCGCCATGAACACGAAGTACTGCAAGGCACTCAGCCAGAACAGCGCCAGCAGGGCGATCAGCAGCAGTCCGCACAGATTGGCCAGCAGTGCCAGCGGCAACTGTGCCACTCCCTTCTTGTTCGCCTGCGCTTGCAGCATGGGCAGGGTGAAGCGGGCCACCGCCACCAGCATCGCCGTCAGTCCGGCGCCGGTCAGCACCGGTCCGTGCGGCGAGCCGTTGCCGACCTGATCGGCGAGATACCAGCTGAGCAGGTCGGCAACGCCGAGTGTGGACAGCAACAACACGTACTTCAGCGTCGTGCTGAGGCCAACGGTGTAACGCACCCGATCCTGCGCGGGGCACGCACGCCGGCGCAGCATCCACAACCGGGCCAACGGTACCGCCAGCAGGATCATGCCGATCACCAGCAGCGCAGTTCGGCCATGGCGCATGTCGGCGGGCATCGCGATGTGTCGCCACAGCAGGTACACCGCGATGAGCGCGCTGCTGATGCAGGTGATGAGGTCGTTGAAGACCGTACCGTCCTGCGGATCGCGTGACCACCAGTAGGTGAAGGCCATGAACACGGCCAGCCAGACCGGCAGCAGGGTCGCCAGCCACCAGAAGCTGCCGCCGTCGCCGCCATAGCCCAGCAGATGCGGCAGCACGATCACGCACGAGAGCAGTGCGGCGAGCGTGGTCACCTCGAACTGGGTGGCGATGAAACCGCGCAACTGGCCGGCCCAGGTCTGCAGCAGGTCGCGGGCACCGGCCGGCACCAGGTACCGACCATTGCTGCGCAGCCACCACAGCAGCAGCGACCGGTCATCGGCCAGCCCGCGCTCGACCTGCTCCGGTTTCACCCTGGCACTGAACAGGCGGCCGAACGCGGCACCGGCGTAGCCGCCACCGGATACCGTCGACAGATAGTCGAAGCGGCGCAGCACGCCGTTTTTCGCCAGCGCCCGCAACAGCCCGATGCAGAATGTGGCGCTGCGCACGCCACCGCCGGACAACGCCAGGCCGATCGTGGGCTGATCCCAGTCGATTTCGTTGAGGCGGCGCCGATCCGCCAGCGCCTCCTGCTCCTGCGGCGGAATCGGATGGGCCGGGCCTTGCGTATGCGTTGCCTGGGCCATGAGCAGCCTCCCCATTGCGGGTGCCAAGCGGACAGGAATACAGCGGGGCTCTTATGCGCCGGTTGCCGCGCCACGACAAGTGCCGCCGTGGACAGCGTGGCGCGGCCGGCGATTGGCGCTACGATGCATCGGCCAGGGCGATCGGCAGATGTCCGTCGTGAATGGCTCCCGGCCTGGTGCGCGCCGCGACAGCAGCGAAGCAGTCCACGGAACCCTGCCATGAGACGGTCGCCCACCCGCGTGAAATCTCTTCCGTTCCTGCTGCTGCTTGTGCTCCAGCCGCCCGCGGCGCCGGCGGCTGGCGCCAACTTGTGCCATGCGCCGGAAACCGACTATTTCAGCTGCGCTACCGGGCGAAGCGCAGGCGTCAGCCTGTGCGGCAGCCTGCCGGTCAGGCTGCAATATCGCTATGGCACCCGAACGCGGTTGCAGCTGCAGTTTCCCGACCAGGCAACGCAGGGTGCGCGGGAACTGCGCTTTGCGCATTACAGCCGTTTCCGGGTGGATCGCGCGGAAGTCGGCTTCACTCGCGCCGGAGTCGACTACACCGTGTTCGACTACACCGAAAACGACCGCCGCCGCGCCGGGGTGAATGTCAGCACGCCCGATGGTGTCGAGCATGTCCTGCGTTGTGTCGGTGCGATCCACGGCACGCTGGCGCCGTTGGGAAAGGACCTGCAATGCGATACCGACAACGCGCTCAATGGCGGTCGGTGTCCTTGAGCACCACCCCGCCTGCGTGGAATGGGTCAGGACATCCCCAGGTGAAATGCATGCTGCGTCTTCCGTCACGCGCTGCCGACAGGTGGGGCAGGCAGGATGCGGGCATCGCCCCGGACCGGGCGACCACCCGGAGGACGATCCATGTTGATGACCATCCTGATTATCGTGCTGATCCTGGCCCTCGTCGGCGGCCTGCCCAGGTGGGGCTATTCGCGCTCCTGGGGCTATGGCCCCAGCGGTGTGCTCGGTACCATCCTGATCATCCTGCTGATCCTGTGGCTGCTTGGCCGGCTGTGATCGGCTGAACGGTCAAACCGTCCGCCGCACCGGGCGCGCATGCGCCCGCATGACGTGCGGCTGCATGGCGACGCGCTCATGCGATACGTGGTTCACGGACCGCCTGCTACGGTTTCGGCATCATGTGGTGATCCACGACTTCCGTGCTGCGTGTTATGCCTGCCGCCGCCATTCCCGCTGACGAAGACCTGCGCCTGGCCACTTTGCGCGCGCTGGCCGTGCTGGATACCGGCGTCGAGCCGCTGTTCGATGCGTTGACCAAGGCAGCCGCCGCGGTGACCGGCCGGCCGATTGCGCTGATCAGCCTGATCGACGCCGACCGGCAATGGTTCAGGTCGAATGTCGGCTTGCCCGGACTGAGCGAAACCCCGCGTGAGAGCTCTTTCTGCGCGCATGCCATTTTGGGCTCCGGCCTGCTGGAGGTGGCCGATGCGCGACACGATCCGCGCTTCGCCGACAATCCGCTGGTCAGCGGCGCGCCGGACATCCGCTTCTACGCCGGCGCGCCGATCACGCTGCACGATGGCATGCGCATGGGTGCGTTGTGCGTGATCGATCGCGAGCCGGGAACGCTGGATGATCGACAGCGACGGGCGCTGAAACAACTGGCGCGAGCCGTCAGCGAGGCACTGGAGCTGCGCCGCTATGCCATCAGCGAGCATGCCGCCCAGCAGCGCGAGTCGGCAGCCCTGCGCAAGCAGGTGGAAACTGCCCGGGACTTGCAGCAGAAGCTGCACGCCAGCGAGATGCTGCTCGAACGTACCGGGCGACTGGCCGGGGTGGGCGGATGGGAGCTCGACCTGCGCACCGACCAGCTCACATGGTCCGACCAGACCTGCCGCGTCCACGACGTCGCGGTGGGCTTCCGGCCCACCATGCAGGAGGCTCTGGACTTCTACGAGCCGGATGCCAGGCCGGTGATCCGGGCTGCGATGGAAAAGGCGCTGGCGACCGGCGAGGGCTGGGATCTGCAATTGAGGCTGGTCACGGCGAAGGGTCGGAAAATCCACGTGCGCACGATAGGCAAGGTGGAATACGACGAGGAAGGACGGCCCTGCCGCATCGCTGGAGCCTTGCAGGACGTCACCTTGCGCGCGCGCGTGGTGGCCGCCCTGGAAGCCAGCGACCGACGCTATCGCAAGTTGTTCCAGTACAGCCTCGGGCTGATCTGCACGCATGATCATGAAGGCGTGCTGCTGTCGGTCAACCCGGCGGCGGCCAGGTCGCTGGGTTATTCGATCGGCGAGATGATCGGCCGCCCGTTGACCGATTTCATGCGGCCCGAGTTGCATCCGCGCTTCCGCGAATACCTGTTGCGGGTCATGCGCAGGGACAGTGATGCCGGCATCCTCGAGCTGATCGCCAAGGACGGCAGCTGGCACACCTGGCAATATCACAACGTGCTGGATGACGACGCGGACGACCCTTATGTGCTGGGCCACGCGCAGGACGTCACCGAGCGCTTCCTGCAGGAGCGCAAGCTGCGCGAATGGTCGATCCACGACCCGCTGACCGGATGCTTCAACCGGCGTTACCTGGCCGAGCTGACGGCGGCCGACAATGTCGAGCGCTGGGGTTGCATCGTGTTCGATCTCGACCACTTCAAGCACGTCAATGACACCTACGGTCACCAGCGTGGCGACGAGGTGCTGATCGGCATGGCCCGCTTCCTGACGGGCCATGTGCGGCCGCAGGATGCGGTGATCCGTCTCGGCGGGGACGAATTCCTGGTGCTGCTGCGCGAGGCCGAGCAGGGACTGACCGACAGCGTGGTCGGCCGTCTCGATGCAGATCGCGCGGCGGCGCCGATCGGGTTCACCATGGGTTCGGTCACGGTGGAACCCGGTGCGTCACTGGAGGCCGGACTGGCCGAGGCCGACCGACGCCTGTACAAGGCGCGCGAGGGACGGCCGCCGCGGCCGCGGTGATTCGGTCGCTCCGTCAGCGGCGCGGCTTGCGCGGTCCGGGCGCGGAGTGGCGGCCCTGGCTGGCATCGATTGCGTCGATCCAGCCGGCGCGCGAGGCGGGGAAGGCATCGGCGTAGGGCACGTATGGCTTGATGTCGAGGATCGGCGTGCCGTCGAGCAGGTCGATGCCGCGCACGCGCAGCGCATGGTCCTCCACCGCGACCAGTTCGACCGCGGACAGGCCGATCGCGTTCGGCCGGTGCGGCGAGCGCGTCGCCAGCACGCTGCGCTTGCCACCGCCGCGGGGCGGGCGCACTTCGGCCTTCCAGCCTTCGCTGCGGTGGAACACGAACACCAGCCAGATCCGTTCGAAGCCGGCGAGGTCGCGGTACGCCGCCGCGGGGAAGTCCGCGACGAATTCGATGCTCGCCTCGACCGCCGCCAGCGTTTCAGTGCCGGCCACCACGGTGGACTGGTGCGGCGCGTCGATGCGTCGCGCATACGGCGAGCGCACGAACGCGATCGGCTGGCAGGACAGGGCGCGGGAGGTATCGTGCAGGGTGCTCATTGCGGCATTATCCATCTTCGCCCTGTCGCCCATGGTTCCGCCGAACCTTCCCTGCCGAGGACGCCATGAAATATCTCGTGATGATCTACTGCGACGACGCCTTGCTGGAGGCGCTGCCCGAGGGTGAATTCGACACCTTGATGCACGGCTGCTTCGTCAAGGCCGACGCGCTGCGCGCGAAGGGAAAACTTCAGGATTCGCAGCAGCTGGAAGGACCGGCCACCGCGCGCACGGTGCGCGTGCGCGAGGGACGCACCAGCGTGGTCGACGGGCCGTACGCCGAGACCAAGGAATATCTGGGCGGCTTCAACCTGATCGAGGCGGCCGACATGGACGAGGCGGTGCTCATCGCCTCGAACTTTCCGTGGGCGCGAACCGGTGCGATCGAGATCCGACCGGTGCGCGACATCAAGCTGGTGCGCGAGCGGGTGGGTGCCTGAGCATGCATGACGAAGACGACGATTTTGACGGTGGCCACGATTTCGACGATGAGGACGACTCGGTCGAAGCGAAGGTGTGGCAGCTGTTGCTGCTGATCAATCCCGGCGACGAGGAAACGGCGCTGCTGCAGTTCGGCGATTATCGCGAAGCCGTCGCCGACCTCGACCCGGACGAGGTCGAGCCGATCGACCTGATCGGGCGGGTTATCGACTGGCGTTGCGGCTTCATCATCGGTGTGCAGGATCTGCGCTCGCTGGTGCAGGCGGTGAACGAATTGTCGTCGCGCTGGAACCTGTCGATCGACTGGAATGGCGACCCCGACGACGACGAGTTCTACGACGACATGGATGCGGCGGAATTGTTCTCCATCGCGTACGACCGCCTGGCCGAGTTCGGCTACACGCTGTGGTCGTGGGAAACCGATGGCGACACCGTCGCCGGTTGCATCACGCTGACCCGTGACAACGAGCCGATGCGCGAACTGGCCACGGTGCTTGGCATCAACCTGCGGCTGGGCCGGGACGTCGGCTGAGCGATGGACCGGGGTGCGCTGCAACTGATCGGGTTCGATGGCGACGACACGTTGTGGCACAGCGAAGGCTATTATCGCGAGGCGAATGAGCTCTTCGCGCAGATCGTCGGGCGCCATGTCGACCTCGCCGACCAGCACGTGCACGACAGCATGCTGGCCACCGAGCGGCGCAACCTCGCGTTGTTCGGCTACGGTGCCAAGGGCATGGCGCTGTCGATGGTGGAGACGGCGATCGCAGTCAGCGATGGCCGCATCACGGCGGCCGACATCCATCAGCTGATCGAGCTGGGCAAGCGCGTGCTGCAGCATCCGGTGGAGCTGTTGCCGGGCATCCGCGACGCGGTCGAGACGGTGGCCGCGCGGCATGAGCTGGTGCTGATCACCAAGGGCGACCTGTTCCATCAGGAACGGAAGGTGGCGCAGTCGGGACTGGCCGGGTTGTTCCGACGCATCGAGATCGTGTCGGAGAAGAACGCCGCCACCTACCGACGCGTGCTCGGCGAGTTCGGCCTGCAGCCGGAGCAGTTCGCGATGGTCGGCAATTCGTTGCGCTCGGACATCGAGCCGGTGGTGCGTCTCGGCGGCTGGGGCGTGCACATGCCTTATCACCTGACCTGGGCGCACGAGCTGGAGAACGGTCTTGGCGCTGATGAACCGCGCGTGGTCACGGTCGATGCGGCGGCGGCGATCCCGGCGGCGGTGGCACGATTGCGCGAACTGGCGGCGGGTTGATCGCTCGCGGAGCGCCATGCCTCGCTCCTTCCCTGCAGAACAGGGGAGGGAGAGCGGCCTGATCAATCGTCGTCGAAACCGGTGTAGTCGTCGGGGAAGATCGGGGTGCCGTCGGCTTCCAGCCCCAGCATGTCGGCCAGCGCCCTGGCCGCCGCGGTCTCGGCGATGTCCTTGTCGCGGAAGCTGCGGTTCTCGCAGATCGCGAAATACATCGGGAAGCCATTCCTGCGCGGGGTGACCGCCAGCCAGGCGGAATAGCGCGAGCTTTCCAGCGTCGCGCCGGAGCGGGCAAGGTAGTTGTCGAACTCGCGCTCGGCCATCGGTGTCGCCTTCGATCGGAAAGCGTGCAGTGTATCGCGCGGGCCGCATGCCCCATCATGTAGCGATGATCGCCGATTTTCCGAACGTGCCCCGCGTGGTGCTGGACACCAATGTGTGCCTGGACATCTTTCTGTTTCATGACGCGCAATCCGCGGCGCTGCACGTGGCGATGCGCGAAGGCCGGGTGCAGGCGGTGACGCGCGCCGATTGCCGCGCCGAATGGTTGCGCGTGCTGCGCTACCCGCAGGTGCCGGTGAACGCGACGGATCGTCCGGCGATCGAGGCCGCGTTCGATTTGCTGGTGCACTGCCTGCCCGATGAGTTGGCCACCCCGGCGCCCGAGGTGCAGCTGCCCTGCTGCGCGGATCCGGATGACCAGATGTTCCTGGAGCTGGCGCAGGCCGCGGGCGCGCGCTGGCTGGTCAGCAAGGACAACGAACTGCTGAAGCTGGCGCCGCGCTGTGCCCGCGACGGGCTGTTCTGGATCGGCCTGCCGCAGGCCTGGTCGTTGCGCCGGGGTTGAGCGACGGGTCGCCCGGGCCGCGCAACTGCTGTACTTTGGCGCCTCCTGACCGGGACTTCGCCATGCTCACACCCAGCCTCATCGACTGTCCCTATTGCGGTGAAACGATCGAGATCCTGGTCGATGCGTCGATCCCCAGCCAGCAGTACATCGAAGACTGCCAGGTATGCTGTCGCCCGATCACGCTGAGCATCAGTGCGGAAGAGGAAGGCTCGATGCAGGTGCGCGCCTCAGGCGAGAACGATGCCTGAGGCCTGCATGACATCGCGCGTGGCCGCATCGCTGGCTGATGTGACCGGGCGGGTGAGATCCCACAGCATGCTGGCGCGAAAACCCAACGTCACCGCGTCCTGTGCCGTCCACAGCACGCACACGTCGCGTGCGAGGCCGCACACGACCACTTCGTCCACACCGCGCTCGCGCAGCCAGCCGGCCAGCCCCGTGCTGGGGCGGCTGCCCTCCGGCCCATGGTTCTCCCGGAAGCCGCTGTAGGAATCCACTGCGGGGTCACTGCCCTTGCGGATCACCACGTCCACGGAAGACCAGTCGATCGCCGGATGCAGTTCCGCACCGGTCGTGCCTTGCACGCAATGATCGGGCCACAGTGTCTGCGGCTGGCCGTACAACCCGATCTGCTCGAACGGCGCACGTCCCGGGTGCGAGCTGGCAAACGAGACATGTGCGCGCGGATGCCAGTCCTGGGTCGCCACCACGTGGCGGAAACGGTGCCGGCGCAGCAACTGGTCGATGCCTCCGACGATGGCGTCGCCTTCATGGCAAGCCAGCGTGCCGCCGGGCATGAAGTCCGGCTGGACATCGACCAGGATCAACGCGGTGGTGGCGGAAACGAGGCGATTCATGCCCGGCATTCGGATCGGATGATGCGGTGCAGTCTAGTGGGCCGTTCGTTGCGGCGCATAATGGCTGCCGTCGTGTCACGTCTCGGGCCTGTGAAGAAAACCACGTCCTGTGGTTTTCTTCAGTCGCGAGTCCGGCGCATGTCCGGACTCGCTCACGCGGATCAATCACTGCATGATTGATCCGCGGCCGGCCATCCGTGGCCGGCTTCGAGTTTGAAAAATCACAAACTCTCAGGGGGGCGAAATGCACTACGACCAGACCTGGATGGGCAGTGGCATCCTCGGCGGCATCGAGGCGGGCGCCATTTCGCTGGTGGTGGCACTGGCTCTGTTCCTGCTGCTGCACTGGCTGGGACGACGCCATGGCTGGTGTCACGCACGCAAGATCGGCTGGACGTTCCTGCTGGCCAGCATCCTGACCGTCAGCGGCGATCTGTGGGACCTGTTCTACCTCAACTACAGCAACCTGCAGTCGCGGCCGCTGCTCACCGCCGTGCTGGCCGGGATGCACGATCCGGAACATCTGGGCATGCGCGTGTTGTGCGAACTGCTCGGGGTTTCGCTGGGGGTCTATCTTGGCTGGGTGCTGAGCGGCGGTTATCGCGCGCGCGATGTTCCTGCTCGGCACCCATAGACGGTCACCCTGAGTGAATCCGGCGGGTAGCCGAGATCGCGCACTGTCATGTGGGACTCATGGGGCTCGTCCCGGCAACCGATGCGCGAACATCCACGGCCAAAGTTCCTGCGTGGCGTAGGCCATCGGCCATGCGCCGTGGCCGACGCCGGGGAATTCGGTGTAACGCACGTCGTCGCCGCGCGCGAGCATCGCTGTGTGCATGCGATGGGATTCGGCCGGCGGCACGACGTCGTCGATGGCGCCGTTGAAGATCCAGGTCGGCAGCTTGCCGATATGCGCGGCGACCCAGGCATAGGGATCGGCCACATCCACCGGAATGCCCTCCACATACAACCGGTCGTCGTCGTTGGGATGGTGGATGCCGCCGCAGATGATCGCGGCCGCCGCGAACATGCCCGGATGATCCAGGGCGATCTGCCAGGCGCCGTAGCCGCCCATCGACAGGCCGGTGAGATAGAGTCGGCGGCGATCGCCATGCCAGTGCTCGACGCTGTCGCTCAGCGCCTGCAGTGCCATCTGTTCGGTTTCGCCCTCCCACGCGGTGTCCGGCGGAGCCTGCGGCATCACGACCACGGCGGCAAAACCGTTGCCGTGCTGCTTCAGCCATGGCGGCAGACCCTGGCTCAACTGGGCCTGGTTGTCGCTGCCGCGTTCGCCGCTGCCGTGCAGGAACAGCACCACCGGCCACGCCCGTCCGGACGTCCAGCCGTCCGGCACGAAGACCTGGTAGTGATAGGTCTTGCCATGCAGCTGCAGCGAGCGCGACACGAAATGGGCCGGTTCGGCGGCGTGACTGGCGATGCTGGCGAGCAGCAGGCCAAGGAGCATCAGCAGCTTTCGCATGGAGACGTGTTCCGGCAAGTGTGGGGGCGGATTCAAAGCAGCGGATCGAACAGCCGAGCCACGTGCATGGCGACCCGGCGCAGGTACGGTGCATCATGATATTCGCGATCGGTGATGGTCAGCGCGCGGGAGAAGTCTTCGTCCAGCATGGCCTCCACCTTGCTGGCGAACTCGGGGTCGACCACCAGCGCGCCGACTTCGAAATTGAGCCGGAACGAGCGACTGTCCAGGTTCATGCTGCCGATCGCGGCGCAGTCATGATCGATCAGCACGGCCTTCTGGTGCAGGAAGCCGGGTTGGTAGCGGAACATCCGGATCCCGGCGCGCAGCGCATGATGGGCATGCAAGGTGGAGGCGAGAAATACGGTGTGATGATCCGGGCGGGCAGGGATCAGCACGCGCACGTCGACCCCGCGCAGCACGGCCAGTTGCAGGGCCGAGCGCACGGCGTTGTCGGGCACTAAATAGGGCGTGCTCAACCACACCCGTTCGCGTGCGGCATGGATCGCTGCAGTGAAGAACAGCGAGCCGGTTTCCAGCGGGTCGGCCGGCCCGGTGGCCACGATCAGGGCGTTGGCCGTCCCTTCGCCTGGCGGCGAGGGCAGCAGCGGCGGCAACTGGCCGGTGATCCATTGCCAGTCGTCGGCGAACAATCTCTGCAGGTCCGCCACCGCCGGCCCGCGCAATTCCAGCATGGTGTCGCGCCAGGGCGACAGCGGCGGCTTCAGGCCCAGGTATTCGTCGCCCACGTTGAGGCCGCCGACGAAGCCCAGCGTTCCATCGACCACCACGATCTTCCGGTGGTTGCGGAAATTCAGCTGGAAGCGATTGCGCCAGCGATGCGTGGCGAAGCGGTGGATGGCCACGCCGCCGGCGCGCAGCGTCTCCACGTAACGCTGCGGCAGGGCATGGCTGCCGACCCCGTCGAACAACACGAATACCTGCACGCCCGCCGCCGCCCGCTGCAGCAGGATCTGCTGCAGGCGCCGGCCCAGCGCGTCGTCGTGGATGATGAAGAACTGCACCAGCAGGCATTGCTCGGCGGCCGCCATCGCCGAAAACATCGCCTCGAATGCGGCTTCGCCGTCGATCAGCAGGCGCAGTTGGTGGCCGCTGCGAAATGGCCGTCGCTGCAGGGCGCCGATCGCCGCGAAACGCGCGCAGGCCGGCTCGACGGTCAGCGCGTTCGATGCCGCCGGGATCGCGTCGGCGATCGGTGCCGGATGTCCCACGTGATAGCCGAAGAAGCGGCTGGAGCCGAGGTAGAGATACGGCAGCAGGGTCACGTACGGCAGCAACAGCAGGCCGAGTGCCCAGCCGACCGCTCCCTGAGGCGTGCGTGCGCGGGTCACCGCATGCATGGCGGCGAACACCCCGAGCAGGTGCAGGACGCCTATCCACAAGGTGAGCGCCGTGGTGTTCATCCCGGCTATGCGGATGCCAACGCTTCGCCGAGCAACTGGTTGGCCAGGCAATGGGCGTGCTGGCGGATCTCCGGCATGGCGGTCGATTCCCACAACGTGCCGCGCAGCAGGCTGCCGATGGCGAACAGGTGCGGCCAGTGGCCGTGGTCGTGCCGCAAGCGGCCGTCTGCCGCCGCCATCACGCCAAGACCCTGCGGATCGGCCATGATGTGCCGGTTGAGCAGCAGCTGGCGCAGCAGGGGATGGTCGGTGCGCTCGATGTCGGTGTCCAGGCCCACGGTCTGGATCACCATGTCGGCGTCCAGGGCGTGCTGCACACCGGCGCGGCGCACGGTCAGCCGCAGCGCCTCGCCGACAACGTCCACCGACTGCAGGCGTCCGCGCCGACGCTGCAGGCGGCCGTCGTCTTCCAGATTCGAGATGGCTTCGTGCACTTGCCGCGGCATGCGGTGGCGGGCGCGCTGCCACGCCCAGCCGGCATGGCGCAGAAAGCGCTCGCGTTGCGGCAGCGGCAGTTCGTGCCACAAGGCGGGCGTGTGCGGTCGCAAGCTGTCGATGACGGTGCGCCAGTCTTTGCCGGCGCCGATCGCTTCGCGCACCAGCTGCAGCCAGCGTCTGATTTCCGGCGCATCGCGCATGGCTTCTACCAGCGTGGTGCCGTCGTCCGCGGGAGCGGAGGCGGCATGCTGGTGGACCTCCGGCAGCACGCCATGACGCGAAACGGCGACGAACCGGGTGCGTGGCCATCGCGCGGAAAGTTCCAGCAGCACGTCGACGGCGGTCAGACCCAGCCCGATCAACACGACCTTGTCCGGCGCCGCGCGCCGCTGTTCGGCGTCGTTCAACAAATCCCATGGGTCGACCACGTAGCGCATGCTGGCCAGGGCGGCGGCGCTGACGCCCGCCAGTGGCTGGGCCGGCAGGGCCCCGACCGCCAGCACGGCGGCATCTGTCTGGCGGCGCTCCTCGCCCTGCATCACCGTCAGGTGGTCGCGCTCCGGCACGATCGCATCGACCTGCTCCGGGATGATGTGCACGTCGTGGCCGTTGCTCTTGCCCTGTTGCAGCGCCTGGGCCATCTGCGCTTCCAGGTAGTCGCCATAGCAACGGCGCGGCAGGAAGTCGGTGCCGGCGACCGCCGGATCGTGGCGTCGCATGAAGTCGAGGAAGTCGCCGGGTCGGCCCGCAAACATGCCCATCGAGGCCGCGCGCACATTCAGCAGGTGGCGGTCCGAACGGGTGCTGTAAGCCACGCCGCGTACCGGCGCGCGTCCTCCCGTGTACCAGTCGAGGTGCAGCGGTTGCGGCAGTCGGCGTCCGAGCAGTTCGCCAAGCAGGGCAGAGGCGGCGGCACCGCCACCAATGATGGCGACTCGTCGGAACATAGGCAGCTCGGCTTGGTCGGCGGTCCGGGTGGATCAGAACTGGATGGATCAGAAGCGGAGGTGGCCGGCGAGGGCCCCCTGCTGCACGCGCGACGTCCATCCTGCAGTCGGCGCAACCTGTTCGTACGTATGGTACCGGCTCAGTTCGCCACCGTAGACGTGCAGCGTGAGCGCCATATCGTGCCCGGAGAGATTGCGGCAACGGTGCACGTGATTCTGGTCGCCCTCGAACCAGGTCCCGTCAGCCGGGCCGAGCCAGTCGCGACCCAGCGCGCGCAGGTCGCCTGAAGCGGGATCGCGACTCCAGGACTGTACCTCCAGCGCGCCGACCAGGGTCAGTTCAAGCCCCCACAGGCCGGCGTGGTCGTGCACCGGCGTGCAGTAGTTGGGCGGCCACGCCATGACCATCACGCTTACCGGTGGCTTGCTTCGCTGCGTCAGCATCCAGCGTTCGAGATCCGCTCCGTGCCGGCGCAAGCGGGAAAACCGCGTGGCCAGCGCCGATGCGTCCTGGTGCACGACCTGACCCAGTTCGCGCGCCATCGAGGCGAGATCAGGCCGTGCCACGCCGGCATGTTCCAGTGCGATGGCCCGCAACGTCTTCAAGGTGTGCCGTGGCTTACCCATGCGGCATTCCGGCTCGGTGGAGGGGCGCCAGTGGATCATGCCGATGGTTAAGGCTGCGTAAGCCGATTGACCCGGCTGTTCCTGCGCCCGGTGCGTCGGCGCGGGCAGCTGAAACGCCCCCTCCGCAAGCATTTTCGGAGGGGTGTTCCGCCCGCCGGTTCAGTCGCGCATGGCGAAGGTCACCGGCACCGTGGCCCAGGCGCGCACGGCGTGCCCGTTCACCATCGCGGGCCTGAAGCGCCAGCTCGCGAGCACCTGTTCGCGTGCGCTGCGGTCGAGCACGGCGCGGCCGCTGCCTCGCGTCACGCTGACTTCAAGCGGCTTGCCGGTCTCGTCCACCAGCACGCGCAGCAGCACGGTGCCGTGCATGCGTTGGCGCAAGGCCTGGGCCGGGTACTGCAGCGGGTCGGCCAGGTAGGCCAGGCTGGCTTCGAGCGGTGCCGGCGGCACGGTTGCGGCGGCCGGGCCGGTCGGCAGCGAGGTCGGCGGGCTGGTTGGTGGTGCCGCGATCTGCCCCTCGGGGTTGGACACCACGATCGGTACGTCGATCGGGGTCGTTCGCGGCAGTGCTTGCGTTATCGCTGGCGGCTGCACCAGTGGCTTGAGTTCGACCGGTGGCGGCGGCGCAAGCACGGGTGGTGGTGAAATGAGGCGAATATGCGCCGCCGGCTCGAGCTGGCGGATCAAGGTGAAATGCGGCGGGGAAACCGGCCGCGTGGCGATCATGATGACGGCGAGGTTGAGGGCGATCGCGGCACTGAGGGCGGCGATACGGGCGGGTTCGGGGTGGGCGCGGTGGGTTAGAGCCAGGTTAGCGGACGACATGAGCGACCTCCTGACAACGGTGGGGTTGTTGCGGCAGTCACGCGGCGTGTGCCGGGGGATCGTGCTGCCGCGGTTGCAGCGTATGCCTGTCCGCCGACGTCGCGCAAGTGGACGGCTGGACGGCCATATGCCTTCCATCGGGTGTTCTTGACGGAGGATCGCCGCGGCGGAGCCCGAGCTGGGGGCGCCGGACCGGCATGGTGCATCCCCGGGTCACTGCTGCGACAATCGGGCGGCGGCAACCGGCCGACATCATGGGAGCGACGAGGATGCGCATGGTCAAGTGGGGTGGGTTGCTGGCGCTGGCGGTTGTCGGGCTGCTGTCGGCGACGGCGGCGCATGCGGCAGACGTTTCCTGCAAGATGACGTTCCAGCTGTCCGGCTGGTCGGTGTTCTACAAGACCGCCAGTGGCAGCGGCACGGTTCGCTGCAGCAATGGTCAGAGTCTGCAGGTGAAGCTGCGCGCGAAGGGTGGCGGCCTCACGTTCGGCAAGACGAAGATAAGCAACGGCATCGGGAAGTTCAGCGGGATCAGCAACGTGCACGATGTACTGGGTCATTACGCGAATGCCGAGGCACATGCCGGTGCCGAGAGATCAGC
>Ga0134126_10003901_pt1 | contig 18660 bp, 10 predicted proteins | sample KB31752_FD_96881 | JGI IMG/M metagenome (GOLD analysis project Ga0134126, IMG submission 96881) | Terrestrial soil microbial communities with excess Nitrogen fertilizer from Kellogg Biological Station, Michigan, USA - KB3-175-2 | ecosystem: Environmental > Terrestrial > Soil > Unclassified ...
AACGTGCCCCATTTCTGGTTGGTGGGGAAATTGGAAGACCCGTCCCTTCTCAGGTTGGCCTCCAGGAGATACCGGTCTTTATAGGCGTAGTTCAGCCGCCCGAAGAATCCCAGGGTCGACCAATGTGTGGGGAACCCGTTGGCAAATTCCGCACCCGAGGTGAGGTTCAAGGTCGGCCGCGACGCAAGCAGCAGTCCCATTGCTTTGGAATACTGAAAATTATCGTAGTAAGACTCGATGTCACCGCCGGCCATCAACTTGAAGCTATGCCCCATGATCTCCTTGTTGTAGGTCGTATAGGCCTTGCCCACATTCCTTTTGACCCAGGTGGAGTTGTCTATCACATAGTCTTCCGCGGGAAAATAATTCGGCAGTACACTGGTCAGCGTGGGGTCCACCCAGCTATTAATACCGGTGATGGGTGAGGTAGCGACATTGGAATGCCCGTTATCTACCGCATACGTATAATCGAAATCTGCCGTCCAACCCTTCATGAAAGTGGCTGTGGCGCCGACAGACAGGCGGCTTTGGTCGTCGTCCCTTGTATTCATATGGGCCTGTTGCAATTCCGTAAGGATGTTCTTCAGGGGTAAGCCGTTGAAAGTGCCATACGGATAGGTTTCGGGATAACGATAGATATTGAACCAATATTCGTCCGGGGCATTGCCATTGGCGAGCCTGAAGTTGGGATATTGTTTATGCGAGATGAATTCCATCAGTGACCCGCGCGCGGTGAACCAATTATTGATCTTTGTCTCGACCCTAACTGTCCCGTTGTACCGGGTATACCTATCCGGTTGCGGAGCCACTTTAACCAGGCCCTTCTGGTCCATCACACCGAAGCTGGCGAAGTAGGTGGTCTTATCATCCCCGCCGGTAATCGACAAATTGTGTTTCATCAGCGGTGAAGCCGGGTTGAGGAAGAGCTTATCGATATTCCAGGGTCGGTAAAAGTAGGTCTGACCGGCGCGCCGCTCGAAGTCCCGGCCTTCGACCATTTCGGGGCCGAGGTTTTGGCCGCCATAAAGTTCCTTCCACTGCTTCATCCGCGCGATGCTCAGATCGTCATAATAAGCTCCCAGGATATTGAAACTGGCTGTCGTCGGAGCCGTCCTTCTATATTGCTGAAGCATATATTCCGCCCCTTCCGCGCCGTCCGCGATCTTTGGCGTGTTCATCGGGGACGACCATGCAAAATTGTTGTTATAAGAAACATGGATCCGGCCCTTTTTACCTTTTTTGGATGTCAGGAGGATGACTCCCCAGGACGCCCTGGCTCCATAGATGGAAGCGGAAGCCGCGTCCTTCAGTACGGAAATGGATTCAATATCCTCGGGGTTGACCATATTCATGTCGGGGATAGGGACGTTATCGAGCAGGATCAGCGGTGTCGCCTCGGCATTGACGGAACCGGTTATCCCCCTGAGATGGATCTCGGGTGCCTGGCCAAGATCGCCGCTGGAAGTGGTGACCAATAACCCGGGTGACGATCCCTGGAGATCGCGTGCCAGATCGGGTACCGGTCGCGATCCTACTGCTTTCTGTACATCGATGGTGGCAACGGCGCCGGTCAGGTCGGCCTTTCTCTGACTGCCATATCCCACTACCACGACCTGGTCCAATGCAGCGGCAGCCCTTTTTAAATAAAAATTAAGCCGGGAGGCATTACCTACGATGCGTTCCTCCGTGACCGTACCTTTAAAGCTGATGACCAGGGTTTGCCCCTTGTTAACCTTTATGGTGAAATTCCCGTCATTGTCGGTGGTGACGCCGGTATTCGTGCCTTTGATCTGAACCGAGGCCCCTGGCAGCGCATGCGCTTCCTCATCCGCGACCTTGCCAGTAACCGTCTTTTGTGCCAGGGCTTGTACTGTTGTAATGAACAGGAACAGGCACAGCGTGAGCAATCGTCTTTTCATGTAGCAGCGTTATTTGATTTTTTAATACTTTACTTTTTCTTCGGGCAGGTCTTCCGAAGCCTTACCCCCGCATTTTAACAGGACCCCCTGCCCCGCCGTCAGCCAGACACCGTTCTTATAACTGACCCTCTCCAGCGGATGCGCGGCTTCGCCTACGGTGACGATAGATAGCTCTTCATTGGGGATCTTTGTCTGGATGTCGAACCGGGCGGACTTCTCAAGACTTAGGTTGACGACCATCAGGTAATTGGTTCCATCGGCGCTCCTGAACTCACCTACCATCAGGGGAGCATCGCTGGTTGCCTTTTCCGCCCAACCACCCGGCAATACGGGGAGAGATGCGTCAGGAGGCGGCGACGTGAAATATACCCCCGTGGAAGTCATTTTACTCAGGATGGGACCGAGGATGCTGACCTGTCTGTTCACCTCTTCGAGATAGCGCCAGGTAAGGGTCCTGTCTTCATTCTTATCCAGCGGAGCATAGCCATACCCTCCATAGTGATAGGTATACCATTTGACTCCCCTCGCACCGGCGGCCAGGGTAGTGTATGCCTGGAAGGCCAGATTGGCGGGCGACGGGATCGTCGTGTGCGGCCGGATCTGGTTGGAAGAAACGATATTATAAAATGGAAGATGATACTTTACGGCGATACGGCGCACTTCCACAAGATTGGTATAGTATTTTACCGCCTGCTCGGTCTTTACCAGGTCCATGGAAAACTGAACCATATAATTGTCATAGCTGATCACTTGCGGCTTGACCTCGTTTACAAATTTTTCCAGGTATTCGGTATAGGTCTTTGTGCCAAGTTGGGACTTCACCTGGTCCATCGTCCACAGCGTGGCATAGTTGGGGTAGAGATTGATAAAGGCAAATTTTCCGGGTGCATATTTTTTTACGGCGGCTACGGCCTTTGCCAGCGCCGGAAAGGCGGTAGAAGAGGGCTCGTCGCAAATATGATAGCCGATGATGGCCCTGCTGTTGCCTCCTTTTTTAACCAGGTCTTTTATATAACGATCGATCTCATCATCGGACATCTTGATCCAGTCCTTGCCTTCCAGGTGCGGACCCTGGGAAACGACCACTGCGAGTCCGAGTTTCTCACACAAGGCATAATCCTGCGGATCGGCGCAGTTGGCTACCGTGAAATGACATTCCGCCATACCCGTTAACCCTTTTTGCTGATTGGAGATCTTATTGTGATGAAAATCCTGCAGGATCTGGAAGGCCTCAGGGTCGAAATCATGTCTACCCTTTTGCTGGCCGAAACAAATGGATCCCATGAGAAGAATAGAACACAAACAAGCAAATCGTTTTTTTAACATGAGGCGCTTTTATTTATTTTACCTGGATTGTTTTTGTCAATTCGATCTGATCCGAAGCCGTGCCCACCTGCAATTCGAATTCTCCCGGCTCGACCACCTTCTTCATATCGGCATTGTACAATGCGAGCTCGGCTATCGGCAGGTCGAACCGAACGGTCCTCGATTCGCCGGCTTTGATGAATACCTTTTCAAACCGGCGCAACTGCCGGACGGGCGTCAGCACCGAACTCACCTTGTCTGTCACATACAGTTGGACCACTTCCTTTCCGTCTACCGCGCCGCTATTCTTTACAGTCACATCGATCCGGCAGGTTTCCCCCGTAGTGTATACCTCTTTCGATACGTTCATCGATTGGTACCCGAATGTGGTATAGCTCAACCCCGTGCCGAATGCCCACAGCGGGTCGGGGTTCGAAAAGACATAATCCTTGCCGGGAGAATCGATCGATCCTCTCTTTTTATAATACCCTTCATCGCTGGGATAATGATTGTAGAATACAGGCAGATGACCCGTGCTTTGGGGGAACGAGACATCCAGTTTCCCGGATGGATTCGTCTTACCAAAAAGGACTTCTGCAATAGCATTGCCCCCCTGTTCCCCGGGGTAGAACTGCGTCAGGATCGCCGGCACATGCTGCTTGACCCAGGGAATGGCAAACGGCTTCCCCGTAACCAGGACTACCACAACGGGCTTCCCCGTAGCAGCGACTGCTTTTATCAATTCTTCCTGGACACCGGGGAGTGAGAGATCGGTAAGATCATAGCCTTCCCCACTGGTTGCATCCGGATGAGGATACCCGGGTGATGCGCTGGCAGATCCGACAAAGACCACCACGGCGTCGCTCTTCGAGGCCGCCGCCACTGCTTCCGCAAACCCGTCCTTGTCCTGGGACCAGGTGTCACAGCCCTTTGCATAGTTGAAATGAACCCTCTCGCCGGCCAGCGTCTGCATTCCCTGTAGCGGCGTTACGCCATATTTGTTGTCGTTGGTCCAGGTATAGTCGCCGAACTGTACCTTGTCGGCATTCGGCCCGAGGACGGCCAGCGACTTTATGTTATCCCTGAATGGCAGGAGCCGGCCTTCATTCTTTAGTAAGACGATCGACTCCCGCGCTATATTCAGGGATAGTTGTACGGATGCGGGTGTATGCATCTTTTTCCCACCCGCCCAATCGCCATAGGGATGTTCGAATAATCCGATACTGAACTTCACCCGCAGGATCCTTGACACAGCCGAGTCGATATAGCGAACCGGCAACGCCCCGCTGGTGACCAGGCTATCCAGCTTTTCAAAACAATCGCTCCAGATCTCCATGTCCAGACCCGCCCTTACTGCCTGGAGAGCCGCGTCCGCAGCATCCCTGGCCGTATGCTGAAAGTTGTAAAGCATTTCGACCGCCGCCCAGTCCGAGTATACATAACCTTTAAAACCCAACTCGTGCCGAAGGATATCCGTCAGCACATGATGCGATGCCGCCATCGGGATACCATCGTAGGCGCTATACGCATTCATGACACTCAGCGGGTGTGCCTCTTTGATCACCGCCTCGAACGGCGGCAGATAAATCGACCGGAGTTCCCGCTCTCCTCCGGCGACGGAGGCAAGATTCAATCCCGCCCTCGGGCTTCCATGCGCCACAAAATGTTTAAGCGTACATATAATATTGTTTTCACTAAAACCCTTTACATAAGCAACCCCCATCCGGCCGACGAGATAAGGGTCTTCCCCATATGTCTCTTCGACCCTTCCCCATCTTAGTTCCCGAGCAAGATCGAGATCAGGCGAGAGGACCTGGTCGATTCCCTGGGCCTTCAATTCCCCGGTGATCGTTCTGGTCATTTCATTGATGAGCGAAGGATTGAACGTACTGCCAAGAGCAATGGCCTGCGGGTAGATGGTCGCGCCGCCATGTACACATCCATGCAACGCCTCGGATGTCGCCAGCATCGGGATGCCAAGACGCGTCTTTTCTACGAGATATTTCTGCACCCGGTTGACATCCCCGGCATATTTTTCGGCCGTCAGCCCCATGCCTTCCATACAACCCCTGCTCATTCCCCCAAGGAATTTTTCCAATTTTTCTTCATCGAGTGAATCCCCGGTATAAATATCGCTAAAGGAGAGATCCTGCATTTGCGCGATCTTTTCGTGCAGCGTCATTCGCTGCAAAAGATCCTTTACCCTGGACTCCACCGGCGCCGATGGGTTTTTATACACCGGCAGTGGTTTGCTTTGGGCAACGGCAAGGAACGGAAGAAGAAGCAATACAAATGCTACATTAATTTTCATCGCAAGCAATTTGACTATCAGATGCCTTTAACTTTTCGAAATTAACTCAACTTGCTTCATGAGGATAATACTATTCGTTGCAATTTTGATATTATCCTTCATTCCACGCTCTTCGCAGAAAGCTGATCCAGTTTTTATAAAATATATTTTCGATATCGGCCTTTGCATATCCCCTGCGCGCAAGGATGTCCTGGTATTTTTGAAGATCGGCGATGCTGTTCAGATCCCATGGCGCCTGTTCTGTTCCGAATATGCCATCCAGATCACTCCCAAAAGCTATATGATTGCTGTTTCCCGCCATCTGGCAGATATGATCCCAGTGGTCCACGAGATTTTCCAGCCGGATATCCAGTTGCCAGGGATCGGAGACCGTATCGATAAATCGCTGATCCATCGCCCAGCAATCAAGCATACCGCCGATGACCGCGCCACGTTGGATGAGCAGCCTTATTTGTTCGTCCGCGAGCTGCCGTTGGTTGGGGACGATCTTCCTTATATTATGATGGCTTGCCCAGATGGGTCCCTGGTATAGATCGATTGCCTGTAAAAAACCTTCGTCTGTGAGATGCGTCACGTCCAGGATCAGGTTCAGCGGCTCCATTTCCTTCAGCAATTGGATACCCGCGGCGGTCAAAGGTCCTTGCAACTTTGTACCGGGAGCATACCGGCCCGGACCGAAATGCGACAAGCCCATGGCCCGCAAGCCATACGCGTGTGCGGCGTGGAGGTAACTGATATCGACGAGGGAATCGGCGCCCTCCAGGCTAAGGATATAACCAATGGGTTTTTGCTCGTCTTCTACAGCGCCGTCGTCCCATAGTGCCAAATGGCGATCCAGCTGTTCGATATTGGTGATAGGAACCATTTCCCCCAACTTTTCCATTTCACGGTACCAGCACAACTGTGCCTGCGTCATAGCCCATGCCTGCTGCGGAGAATTCCAGCCGGCGAAGCCGCTGCCCGGAGGAGTGTAACGCGCCAGTTGCGTGGCGACGACCAGCCCCACCCTGCCCTTACGGAGCTCGGGAAAACACACCGTCCCTTTACCCCGGTCCGGTTTATCCTTCATGTTCATCTCTCTTTGCCGGATCTCGGCCAAAGGGCGGGTAAGATCCCTGTTCCATTCGATGGCGTTCATCGCAAGATCGAGATGGGCATCGACGATCAATGGTCGGTTCATACACTATATTATCAGACCTGGTAATTGCCAGTTGGTTTTTGTATCCCGTTGAATGGGTTCTTCTCTATGATTTTCTGGATCTGGTAACTAAATAGGCTGAATAGCTCATTCCATCGCTGGGCGTCGCCCGGTTCATAATTATAGAAGCCTTTATTGTTCTGCATTCCCAGTCCGCCTTGATCCGTTATCTCTTCGAAAAACCGGGGGATATGGGCTTCTTTTGATAATTCCCGGTTCAGATCTTTCATCACCAATCCATAGGCATAGGTCCCCATCAGATCCATATACCTGAAATTTCCTGCAAACGGAAGATAGTATCCCGCATCGTTCCGGCAAGCTCTGTCGATGTCTTCGATCGTAGCATAACCGTTTTGGACCAGAAAAAAAGCTTCCCTGATCATTCCGCTCAGCATTTTTGCGCGGATGCCGACATCCTTGGAAACACAATAGGGGTCTTTGTTCCAATGCTCTTTTGCCAGGTCATACAGATCATCGACGAGCTTTTGCCTGGTAGCAGCGTTGGTAATGATCTCGAGAAAAAAAGTGGTATGAGCGGGCTCCGCCCAATTGAGCCCGATAAGCCGCTCGGGGTGTTCGCAGCCGTCCTGTAACAAGCTGAGGGGGATGCTCTCGGTATTTACAGCGATGATCGATCCGGGAAAAAGCAGCTTTTCCAGTTGTTGGATCCTGGCCTTTTTTTCATTCACATTTTCTCCCGTGATCGCTATCCCGATCATGTGGCCGGCGGCTTTACGATCAAAAAATCCTTCTATCTCGAGCATATCCGGGGTAAGGCTTTTCCCATTCAGCTCCGATAGACGGGCAAAGTGGCTATTTACGCCATCGACCGCTTCCTCCTTATCCTCCGTCATTAACGTAACGGCATGCCCTGCCTGTAACAGGCAAACAGTGACGCTGCTTCCCAGTCTTCCATTGGCGATCAGCAATATGGGTGATCCCTTATATTTAGTTTCCATACGAGATTGTGATGCCCAAAGCTAATCGTTCCCCTTCCCGCTCTATTCCACTATTATTTGCATTTCTGATACTATTTTTCGCGGGCGGGCAAAGTCTTGGAGAGAGGAGCGGACCCTACCCCGGTTGGATGCATCCGGAGCTAGCGGCGTTGCAAAAAAAAGGGGAACGGCCGCCGATCCTGTGGGTGGTAAAGAAAGAATGAACCAACGAGCCGGATACGAAGAAGGAATTCGTGATACAAAAGTATTCGACGCGAAGAAAACATTGGTGGTTATGGGAAACCTTAAAGGTAAAAACAAAGCTTTTCCGTAAGATAATCTATCATTTTCCCTTTTTTGTCCATTTGCCACGAATGGAATAAAGCTACATTTGCGAGGTAAACGGGAAAATATTATCCTGAAACTCCGCCAGCCTGGCCGTTCACAGGCAGGTAAAATAACCGCTTCCTCAGTTACCGAATCAATTCTATTCTTCAGAGTGGGCTTTGGCCTTCTGACTTTCAATTTGGGCGCTTCGCCACCTTCATCCTAGTTTTTCATGGTAAGGCAGAAAGGGTCTTTGGGATTCCCGAAGAGATCGCATGCCCGGGAAACATGTGTTTATATCAGGGTTGCCGGAGTTTGACCGGATCAATCCGGGCCATAATGATTTAAACTGCAAATGACATTTTATCAAAACATACAGGAAACGGTTACGTTGCACCCGTCTGACAAGCAACTGCTTCAGCGAATGGCTGATAGTGAGCGTCAGGCATTTACCTTATTGTATCGCCGCTATTGGGAGGAGCTATTTATTACCGCAGCCAGGGCGTTGCGCAGGAAAGAAGAAGCCGCCGATGTGGTGCAGGACGTCTTTCTTTCTTTGTGGCATCGGCGTAACGACCTGGATGTTCAAGTTTCGCTTTCGGTTTATCTTCACACGAGTGTTCGCTATAAATGTATACACTATGTCGAGAAGAATATCACTCGCCGCGACTATCTTATTCAATTTGCGGAATCGGTCAGAAGCAGCGCTTCCAAAAGCGCCGAAATCAATTTACAATTAAAAGAAATAGAGCAGACAGTCAACAAGACGGTTGCGAAAATGCCTGCTAAAATGCAGGAAGTTTACAAACTAAGCCGCCAGCAGCATTTGAGCTATAAAGAAATTTCAGATTCCATGAGCATTTCTGTAGAGACCGTTAAAAAACATATCCACCACGCCCTGCATCTTATAAGAAAAGACCTGCTTCCTTATCTATTTATCATCGCAAGTCTGGTGTTTCACTTTTAATGGATCTTTTTCTCCCTATAATGTTTCGGAGAAAGGCCCATTATCTTCGTAAACATTCTTGCAAAATAGTAGGCGTCTTCAATACCCAGTTCCAGCGCTATTTCACGTATCCTCATATCGGTAAAAAGCAAATATTGGCAGGCTTTCTGTACCTTGAGGTGGTTGAAATATTCCATAGGCGGGAAGCCCATCCTGGCCTTGAATAAGAATGAAAAATGTGAAGGAGATAAATTAACGGCCGAGGCCATCGCTTCAAGCGTCAGCATTTCGCTTATGTTCTTGCTTAAAAAATCTATAGCCTTTTCCATGACATCGCCGTTCTTGATCTTAATCCCGGGTTCATATCTATCATTGTAAATCACCGTGGTAAAAAAATGACCCAGGCACATATTGCAATATATTAAATTATCGATGCCATAGCCTCGCTGGAGCTGGCCGTATATCTCATCGAAAAGAGCGATACTTTGCCGATCATATTGAATAAAGCCTTTGTAACCGTTAACCTGTTTGTAGAATAAATCGATAATGGAATCGGAGATGCTTCCTTTGAAATGTATCCAGTAAATTGTCCAGGGATTATTTTCATTTGCGTGGTAAGTATGGGGCGTATGCATCGGGACAATGAAAAAATCACCGGCTTCAATTTCGTATGTTTCCTTTTTTATTACAGCTGTCCCGCTGCCTGCCTGGCAATAAATCAAGATATGCTGCTCCGCCCCGCGCGGCCGTTCCCGGTAATGAAATCTTGCCTTAGGATAATAACCGATATCGGTTACATACAGGTTATTGGTTATCTTATTGCGTTCGCAATATTGGGACAAAATATTTCTGGGAAGTACAATCGCCTTTTGGCCCTGAAAACCCTCTTTTTTTCTCACAGTAGCATTTTTTATTCATCTATAATAATCAAAAAGTCCATCAAAATAAATGTTTACTCCATTAATTACCCTGGAAAATACGTTTATTTTGACCCAGGAAGAAACTAATTCGATAATATTATCGCAATAAATGAACAGATCAGTAATCGCCTGGGAAGAGAATATTTCGATATCCACTTATGGGGTGGGTATGCCGGAAAAACTTCCGATGTTTTTCGAGAAAAGGATTTACCAGGGAACCAGCGGTGTCGTATATCCCAAGGCTATTATAGAGAAAATCAACGATGATAAAAATGAAAAAACCTACAGGGCAGTGTTTTTGGAAAACGATTATATCAAAATGATGATCCTGCCTGAATTAGGCGGGCGGATCCATAGGGCATACGACAAAATAAAAGGCAGGGATTTCGTCTATTATAACCGGGTTATAAAGCCCGCACTGGTGGGGTTAACCGGCCCGTGGATCTCAGGGGGTATAGAATTCAACTGGCCGCAGCATCACCGCCCAAGTACTTTCGAACCGATAGATCATACTATCGAAGAAAATCCGGATGGCAGCAAAACGGTTTGGGTGAACGAGGTAGAAAGGATGTTCCACACGAAAGGCATGGCCGGCTTCACTTTATATCCCGACAAGGCTTATATCGAGATCAAAGGAAAGGTGTATAACAAGACGGCTTTACCGCAAACATTTCTTTGGTGGGCTAATCCCGCGGTGAAGGCGAATGACGATTACCAGTCGATATTCCCACCGGATGTATATGCGGTGTTCGATCACGGAAAAAGGGATGTTTCGTCTTTCCCCATTGCAAAGGGACTTTATTATAAGGTGGATTATTTTCCCGGCACCGATATTTCCCGGTACAAAAATATACCGGTGCCGACCTCCTTCATGGCCATCGCCTCAAAGTATGATTTTATAGGCGGCTATGAACATGATAGCAAAGGAGGGGTAATTCATGTTGCGGATCATCACGTCTCTCCCGGTAAAAAGCAATGGACATGGGGGCATGGAGAATTCGGAAAGGCCTGGGATAGAAATCTCACGGACGAAGACGGGCCTTATGTCGAACTGATGGCCGGTGTTTATACCGATAACCAGCCTGACTTTTCCTGGCTTCATCCTTACGAAGAAAAAACTTTCACACAATACTTTGCGCCTTATGCAGAAGTGGGGATAGTAAAAAATGCGACCAAAGATTCGATAGTCGGAGTCGAAGTCGAAGGGAACAGGGTAACCATCAAACTTTATGTAACCGCCGAATATCCCGAATTAATTATTTCATTGGTTTATCGTCATAAGGAGGTCTTCAATGATATCATTCATTGTGCTCCGGAAATGCCTTATACAAAGGAGGTGATTTTCGAAGCGCCATTGATACCCCGGGAAGTTGTATTATTTGTCAAGGATAGTCGTACGAACAGCCTCCTGGTCAGTTACAGGGAAGAAAAGGCTGTCGAACATGAGATCCCATCACCCGCAAACGCGGCAAAGAGCCCTGCCGACGTAGAAAATAATGAACAACTCTATCTGACCGGATTGCATATCGAGCAAAATCGCCATGCTACTTACATTGCCAAAGATTATTATGAAGAAGCAGTGCGAAGGGATAGAAAGGATTTGCGCAACAACAATGCCTTAGGTCTTTGGTACTTGCGCAGAGGAAAGTTCGCTAAAGCCGAAGCATTTTTCAGAACGGCCATTCAAACTCTGACAGAACGAAATCCTAATCCATACGACGGGGAGCCTTTTTATAATTTGGGAATGGCTTTGGTAATGCAAGACAGGGTCGATGAGGCTTATAATGCATTTTATAAGGCCGTTTGGAACGATGCATGGCAGCATGCGGGTTATTTGCAACTTGCGCGGATCGCATGCATGCGTGGAGACGTCCCGGGAGCTTTGGAATCGATCGATAAATCTTTGATCAAGAATCATCATAGCCATACCGCGCGTCATGCCAGAACTTTTATTCTGCGAAAGATGGGCAGGGCAGGAGAAGGCCTGGCTATGTGTAAAGCATCGTTGGAAATCGATCCATTCAACTTCGGCTGCCATTACGAAAGCTATTTATTATATATAAACGCGAATGATGACGAGAGGGCCGCGGAAAGCCTTGCGCTATTAAAAAAAACAAGCCGCAACTGGGAACATAATTTCATAGAATATGCATTCGATTATGCAAGTGCCGGTTTATGGGAAGAAGCCATGTCTTTTTTAGAAGTGCAGGCAATCGATAATGCGGCGCCTTACCCGATGATGCTTTATTATCTCGGATATTTTTCAATGCAGTCACGGCAAAAGGAAAAGGCGCTCGAATATTTCGGCCACGCAGCTAAACTCAATCCCGATTATTGCTTTCCGAACCGGATCGAGGATATAAATGTTTTGCAGGCAGCAACGGAGATGAATCCCGGCGATTCAAAGGCTTTTTATTATCTGGGTAATTTATGGTATGATAAAGGGCAATATGAAGACGCTATCGTATCGTGGGGCAAGTCGATCGAACTCGATGATTCGTTCTCTATTCCCTTTCGCAATTTGTCACTTGCCTATTTCAATAAGTTGCATCAAAGCGATAAGGCATTACATCTCATGGAGAGTGCTTTCTCTTTAGACACTACAGACTCCCGCATTCTGATGGAACTTGATCAATTATATAAGATAACGGGAAAAGGTTTTGCCGAGCGCCTGTCCTTATTAGATCATTACGACTCGCTTGTAGAAGATCGGGATGATCTATATCTTGAAAGAATAATTCTTTATAATAATTTGCAACAATTCGGCAAGGCGAAGGAATTGCTGGAAGCCAGAAACTTTCATCCGTGGGAAGGCGGAGAGGGGAAAATAGTAACGCAATATTTACTTTGTTGTTTTGAATTAGCCAAACAGGCGATCAACGATAAACAATACCCGCAGGCATTGGAGTTGCTGAAAGCAACAGAGCAATATCCATTGAATTTGGGTGAAGGAAAACTGTATGGGAGGACGGATAATGAAATGCATTATTTGCTGGGGTGCGTATATGAAGGAATGGGTTCAATAGAGAAGGCGAATTCTGAATTTAAGATGGCAACCAAAGGCAACAGCGAGCCCAAACAGGCAATTTATTACAATGATCCGCAGCCGGACGAAATCATGTACCAGGCCTTAGCATGGGTAAAATTGGGTGAAGAAAGTAAAGCAAGTCGGATCTTTAAAAGTCTTGTTGCTTTTGGTGAAATGCATATCGATGATAAGGTGAGCATCGACTATTTCGCGGTTTCGCTGCCCGATATGCGTTTGTTCGATAAAGGCCTCGATCTTAGCAATAAAGTGCATTGCAAGTATCTTGTCGGGTTGGGTTGGCTCGGGTTGGGCGATTTGGACCTTGCAAGGGAATATTTGAAGGAGGTGTTGCAATTGGACGTCAATCACCAGGGAGCTATCATTTATTCGAGGATGTTCCCGTTATTCGAAGAAATCCATCATATTAGATAAGATATTTTAGAAATGAGAAAAGGATCATTCAATTACAGGTATATTTTTGGAATCTCATTTATTTCGGCGCTTGGCGGATATCTTTTTGGTTTTGACTTCGCAGTTATTTCCGGGGCGCTTCCCTTCCTGCAAAAGCAATTTCTTCTAAATGCATATTGGGAAGGGTTTGCTACGGGAGTACTTGCGTTAGGGGCTATTATCGGCTGTTTCGTAGCAGGTAGAGTCTCCGATAAATATGGCCGGAGGCCCGGGCTTTTGTCGGCAGCGGCATTGTTCGCATTGTCTTTTTTAGCAATGGCTTTTGCGCCCACGCGCAATTTCTTCATTATTGCGCGTTTTTTCGCCGGTATCGGCGTGGGAATGGCGTCAATGCTTTCGCCCATGTACATTGCAGAAATTTCGCCCGCTCATTTGCGCGGACGCATGATTGCAGTAAATCAGCTTACGATCGTGCTTGGCATCTTCATTACCAACCTCGTAAATTACAGTTTACGGGATAGCGGTGATTCGGCCTGGCGATGGATGTTTGGGCTCGGTGTTATTCCCGCGGGTTTGTTTTTATCGGGGGCTATGATCTTACCGGAAAGCCCCCGATGGCTCGTAAAAGATGGAAAGCATGGGAGAGCTCTGGCAGTCTTGCAAAAAATCGGCGACGATACATTCGTGGGCGATACACTTAGAGACATAGAACGGTCGCTGCAAGGAGTTACGAGATCCAATTATGGAGATGCCTTTAAAAAGGGTGTTTTGCCCGCGGTATTGGTCGGAATCGGACTGGCGGTGTTCCAGCAGTTCTGCGGCATCAATACTGTTTTCAATTACGCGCCAAAAATATTCAGCAGCATCGGAGCGTCACTCAACGATCAATTGTTACAAACGGTTTTCATCGGCAGCGTAAATGTGGTGTTTACTATTCTTGCTATGTTATTGGTGGACAGAATAGGCCGGAAGCCCCTGATGTTGTTCGGCGCGGGCGGGCTTGCCATTTTATATATTATCGTCGCTCAATTATTGGCTTCCGGCTCCAGTCATGTCTCCTGGTTTTTACTCGCCTCTATCGGCACTTATGCTATGTCGCTGGCGCCGGTAACCTGGGTATTGATCGCTGAAATATTTCCTACAAGGGTCAGAGGCGCTGCGATCTCGATTGCCGTTGTCAGTCTATGGGCGGCCTATTTTATTTTGGTATTTACCTTCCCTATTCTATTCGAGAAATTAAAGGACCATACTTTCTACATTTATGCGGGTGTATGCATTATCGGGCTCGTGTTTGTATTTTTTAAAATAAAGGAAACGAAAGGTAAAACGCTCGAGGAGATATGCGACCCATACTGAAAATATTCATCCCGGATTCCGAGAACTCGTTTGTCGTGAGAAAGGATACCGGTGACAGCATGAAGAATAGCTGGCATTATCATGCCGAATGCGAGGTAGTATATATAAACAATGGTTGTGGCACCTGTTTGGCAGGCGATTATGAGGGACATTTCGAAAGCGGCGATGTTATCCTACTGGGGTCTTGTATCCCCCATGCTTTTCTTTTTGAAAGCAAATACTTAAACAATGGGGACGGGCAGGGAGAGGCGATCGTAGCTTTTTTCCAACCGAAAATATTAGGTGATGCTTTCCTGAGCCTTCCGGAATCAATCGGGATAAGGAACGTTCTTGAGTTATGCAAGAGAGGGCTGAAGACGACAGGGACAACAAAAAATGAAATTGGCGGGATCGTGGAGGAAATGCAGGGGGCCAGTAAGGGTAGAAAGCTCATCAATCTCCTTACTATTCTTCAATTGATCGCGGAACGAAATGAATATGAGATATTGGCATCTCATGGTTATTCATTCACCACTAAAAAATTAAATAACGATCGCCTCAATTCGGTTATCGAATATACTTATGTCAATTACAGGAGGCAAATTGCCGTTGAGGACGTCGCCTCGTTGACAAGTATGACCGTTCATTCTTTTTGTCGTTTTTTCAAGGAGAAAACTAAAAAGACGTATACCCGGTTTTTAATGGAAGTGAGGATTGGCCAGGCTTGTAAGTTGTTGATAGAGGATGATATGCACCCTGGAGAAGCCTGCTATATCTGCGGTTACAATAGTATTTCTCATTTTAACCATCAATTCAAAGTTTTAAAAAATCAGTCTCCTCTCGAATTTAAAAGAAATTATGATAAAACATACGGACGTTTCTCTATTGAAAAGTACGTCGGGTGAGGAAATGGACAATATCAACCGCCGGTCGTTTCTCATGCGTGCCATTTTGATGGGGGGAACGGCATTGTTTCCGTTTGCCGCGCCGGCGGAGACCGGCCGCGAGTGGGCTGCGGACGGTGAACCCGACCCTCGTGGATATGGGAAGGTGTCCGAATTGGATCGGCTTTTTCAAAACCCGCCCGCGTCTGCGCGTCCCACCGTCTATTGGTTCTGGATGGGACAGAACATCACGCGCGCCGGTATCACGGGTGATCTGGAGGCGATCAAGGCTGCGGGCTTCGGTGGCATGACGATGTGCAATCTCGGTGACCTTTGCACGCCGTGGCCTTGTCCGATAGCGAATAGTCCGCTGCCCGATATTGTTCCTTACGTCAGTGTCGAGTGGTGGGATCTGCTCCACTTCGCTGCGGAGGAGTCGGAGCGGCTGGGGCTGGAATTTGGTTTTCACAACTGCCCCGGTTACGAATCGAGCGGCGGCCCGTGGATCCCGCCGGAGCTTTCCATGCAGCAGATCTGCTTTTCCGCCACACCGGTGAGCGGCACGGATGAGATGGATCCCCGGCTGCCGCACCCGATCGTCGATCCGCATGCGCAAGATCAATTTCCGGTCTTCGACGCCGACGATGGCAAAGTTGAAGTTCCGGTCATTTCCGCACGCGAAACCTTTTATCGCGACGTGGCTGCGCTGGCATTGCCGGCCGCTGGTGTGGTCGCCAAGGAAGACGTTATCGATCTTTCGAGCAGGCTGAATGCGGACGGCGAGCTGCGGTGGACGCCACCGCCGGGAAAGTGGATCATCTATCGGTTTGGCCACACCACAGAGGGTACACTCAACCAGCCCGCGCCGTGGAAGGCGACCGGTTTGGAATGCGACAAAATGAATCCGGACGCCGTCGCGTTTCACCTGAATCATGTTTTAGGAGAGATCAAAAAGCATTGTAGCGACGTCATCGGCAAGGGACTCGATTTTATCTGGTACGACAGTTATGAAGCCGGCACCCCGAGTTGGACGCCGAAGATGCGAGCAGAGTTTTTGTCGCGACGGGGGTATGATCTGACGCCGTACTTACCGACCTTTGCCGGGCGCATCGTCGGCAGCGCAGCGGAAACTCAGCAATTCAACGCCGATTTCAAGGTGACGATCTCCGACTTGTATTACGATGGATATTTTGCCGTGAGCGAGAAAATGGTGCATGCGGCGGGTTTGAAGATCCACAGCGAGCCGTATGGGGGGCCGTGGAATATCCCAAAGGCGGTGTCGTATTTCGATGAGGTTGCGGGAGAATTTTGGTGTCACGGCGGAAAATACAAACCCTATGCGGTGGAGGAGGTCGTGGCCGGTGTAAGATTGGCGCAAAAAAATATCGTTAATGCCGAGGCGTTCACTGCGCAGCCGGGCTACAGCTTGTGGAACGAGACGCCGGATTATTTGAAGACGATCGGTGACGCGGCGTTTTGTGCCGGGGTTAACCGCTTCATGTTGCATCGCTTCACCCACGAGCCGTTCGGCGAAAAATACCGGCCGGGAATAGTGATGGGGCAATGGGGGACGCATTTCGACCGTACGCAGACCTGGTGGGAACAGGGCAAGACGTGGGTCAAATACCTCCAACGCTGCCAGGTGTTGTTGCAGCAGGGGGCAATTGCGGAAAATGATTTTGCTACCGCCAGTATGGACGGCGGGCTGGATCTGAAATCCATTCATCGCCGTGATGGCGAGAACGAGATCTATTTCGTGGCCAATTTAGCGCGAACAGAAGGCGCTGCCGTGTGCGTTTTCAATGTGGCCGGCAAGCAGCCGGAATTGTGGAACCCCGTCACGGGTGCGACGCACGATTTGCCGGAATTCGAGATCAAAAATGGAAAAACATTCGTGCCGTTGAAGTTTGCGGCGGCGGAAAGCTGCTTCCTGGTTTTCCGGGATCCGGTGTCACCCGCGACGAAGTTTCCGCATGCAGAAAATTTCCCGCCGCTGCAAGTTGCCGGTGAAATTACCAGTGCCTGGCAGGTCAAATTCGATCCCCAATGGGGCGGCCCGGAAGATCCCGTCGACTTTTTCAAGCTAGATGATTGGACAAAACGCCCCGAACAGGGAGTCAAATATTACAGCGGTACGGCGCGCTATACGACGACATTCGATCTTAACAAACATTCTGCCGGCAAGCGGCGGTCACCGATCTATCTGAGTCTCGGCGTGGTGAAAGACCTGGCGCAGGTCCGACTGAACGGCCGCGACCTTGGCGTGGTCTGGTGCGCACCGTGGCTTGTGGAAATTTCCGGCGCGGTGAAAACGAAGAATAATAAATTGGAAATCGACGTTGTAAACTGCTGGGCGAACCGCTTGATCGGCGACGAGCAGGAGCCGGCAGATTGCGAATGGTTGCCGGGGTACATGGGATTTGGCGAATATCTGAAGCGTTTTCCAGACTGGTTTGTGAATGGCACGCCGCGGCCGTCAAAGAACCGGTTTACCTTCACGACATGGAATTATTTTGACAAAAATTCGCCCTTGTTGCCGGCGGGGTTGCTTGGGCCGGTGCAATTGCTGACAGAAAGCTAAAGATTATGAAAAAAACAATGCTCTTGTTGCTTACCGGATGTATCTACAGCTTTGGGTTTGGGCAGGTTAATATTATTCCTGAGCCTGTCTCGGTAACCGTACAGGAAGGCTATTTCCAACTAAGATCAAATACGTCCGTTGTTGTCGAGGGATCGGCGGCGTGGGATGTGGCAAAGTTCTTCACGGAAATGTTGAATACGCCTACGGGCTATCATCTTTTGGCCAAAAAAGATAAAGCAGGAAACGGGAATGCGATAATATTAAGAATCAACAATACCCAGGATCCCATTTTAGGGAATGAAGGATACAGGTTGCGGGTTACTTCTAAAAATGTCCTTATCGCCGCCAATCAACCCAATGGGATCTTTTATGGGATGCAAACGCTGATGCAACTTCTTCCTCCTGATGCGGAAAGCCGAACGGCAATCCCATCGGTGAAATGGGAGATCCCGTGTGCGGAGATCACGGATTATCCCCGGTTTGGCTGGCGAGGCCTGATGCTGGATGTCAGCCGTCATTTTTTTTCAAAGGAGTTCGTAGAGAAATATATCGATGAG
>Ga0134126_10003902_pt1 | contig 18656 bp, 11 predicted proteins | sample KB31752_FD_96881 | JGI IMG/M metagenome (GOLD analysis project Ga0134126, IMG submission 96881) | Terrestrial soil microbial communities with excess Nitrogen fertilizer from Kellogg Biological Station, Michigan, USA - KB3-175-2 | ecosystem: Environmental > Terrestrial > Soil > Unclassified ...
TAGTTTGGCCGTACAACTCGTCGCTCGCAAAGGGATAAGCGCAGGTCGCGCCGATGGCGCCGAAGATCTTGAGCACGGAACGGCGGTCCGATGAATAACTAGCCATTACACTTCTCGCTTTCGCAGACGATCGGCAATGTGGTCCGCCGTGCGCGAGGCCAGCGCCATGATTGTCAATGTCGGGTTTTTTTCGGAAGAGCTTGGGAAGGCGCTTGCATCCACAACATACAAATTGGGCACGTCGTGCGACCGGCAGTAGGCGTCCAATACGGATGTTTTCGGGTCCAATCCTATCCGGCATCCGCCGATTTCGTGATTCGTCGCCGGTTGCGGATTTGCAGAGTGAATTTCACTATTGCTTGCGTCGAGAATGGCCTGGCACCACCGGTTCATATCGTTGTGAAGCTTCCAATCCTCGTCGGCAAGCTTCCAGTGGCGGCGCGCCCGCGGCAAACCGTACTCATCCAAATTCTCGGTGTCGAGATCAATGTAGCTGTCCCGATTGGGAATCATCTCGTGATATCCGGTGAACGTCAAATAGGCCGGATATCGATCCTTAATGGATTCCTTATAGGACTTGCCCATGCCTTTCATGCTGCGCGCCCAGCCCGCCGCGCGGTGATTTTGGTAATTGAACTGGATGCCGAAACTGCGCGGATAATCGCGCTTCCGCGTGTGCATGAAAGACGGAATGTAAGCGTGATCGAGAAAGCCTTCATCGTCGACCGATGGTTTGCCGATTAGTTCCGTCAGGAATAGCTCGAAACCTCCGGTAATGTGCGGGATGAAGTTCTTGCCTAACTCGCCGCTGGAATTCCCGAGGCCGGTTGGAAAGCGGCTGGATTTTGACATCAGCAGCAGCGCAACGCTCTGCGCGCACGCACAGGCGACCACTACCACGCGTCCCTTGGCGACGCCCTGCGCGCGAGTCTCGCGATCGAAGTAGCGTACCTCTTTCACCCGCGCTTCGTCTGAAACCGGAAGATCGTAAACGATGCTGTTGTTTTGGAGCGTCAGTTTACCGGTCTTCAAGGCCGGCAGCATGTGAGCATCGGCCGAATTGTATTTCGCGGCAACGTCGCATCCTGACATGCAGTTGCCGCAATAGTGGCACGCCGGACGATTACCGCGCGCTTTGGTAAGCGTCGCTTTGCGGACGTGAATGACCTTGACACCCAGTTTGCTCGCGCCCTTTTGAATGAGGAGATCGGAACACTTCAACGGCGGCGGCGGAAGGAAAATTCCATCCGGCAAATCGTCGAGATGATCGAGATTTCCACAGACTCCCACCTCACGCTCGATGCGGTCGTAGTACGGAGCGATATCGGCATAATCGAAGGGCCAATCTTCGCCGGCGCCGTCGTGCTGGCGTCCTTTGAAATCGCGCTGGCTGAATCGAAGCGCCACGGCGTTCCACAATTGCGTTTTGCCGCCGAGGCCGCGACTGCGCTCGCCATCGTAGCCGGGCTTGCCGGGTTTCATGATGGGAATATGACGAAACGGAAATTCAAACGGCAGCGCGTGCGTATTGAAATCCGTGCGTGTGTCGATCTTCGGGCCGCCTTCAAGCACCAGGGTATCTACGCCGAGGCCGGCTAGCCGTGCGGAGAGTGTGCCGCCTCCAGCTCCGGAGCCGACGACGACCACGTCATAAATCTTATTCGCCATGTGCAGCACTCACTTAGTCTTGTTCTCGAAAAGAAAGAGCCCGCTCTTGCCTCCGACCACAAAATCCAGGTCTCCATCTCCATCAATGTCGGCGACCGGAATTTGCAATCCGCCGCCGATACGCCCGCCGTAGTTAATCACGTGCTTCACCCATTCAATGTTCTTCGAACCAGGCACGAGGAGGCGCTCGTACCAGTAAACACCCAGCGGCTCCCCCGCGCCCGGGTCCTTGCCGTTATGCGCCATATAGCGCTTGCCGGTAAGCAGACCAATGTTGTGGGTTCCGCGGAAATCGACGAGGGTGACCGCGTGAGGCTGGGACCAGCTATCGTCGATCGTGTGCTTCTCCCAGGCGCCATTTCCCTTGTTTTCGAGCCAGAAAACTCCGTAGCCGTGCGCCATGGAGCTGATGACATCGGGACGGCCGTCGCCGTTCACGTCCGCCACAAACAGGAAGCCGAGATCGCCCAGTTTCCAATCGGGATGAAGCTTCCAATCACTCGCGCGGGGATCGGCCGGAGCTTCCAGCCAGCCGTTCGGCGTGAGAATATCGTTTCGGCCATCTCCGTTTACATCGCCGCAGCCGATGCCGTGGCCGTAGCTGTGCGGGCTGACAACATGCTTCGCGATGCCGCCATGATGATCGCGTTCATACCAGGCGAGCGGCGCGTTCACGTCGCCAAATTCCGGAAGAACTTCGTTGGCTTTACCGTCGTTGTCGAGATCGACCAGGAACGCAAATTCCACAGGATAGCCGGTTTGGATCGGATGCTCTTGCCATTTGGCGCCGGACTCCTGGGAACCAATCGTGCCCGGGTTTCTCCACCATGCAATCGTCTTGTTGAACCAGCCGACGCTAATGACGTCGACATGACCGTCTTCGTCCACATCGAGCGGAAGCGTGCTCAGGTCGTCGATGTAATTGTTGGTGAAGTCGATGTCGCGAAAGCGATGCTTTGTCCAGTGCGGCGACTGATACCAGTTCTCGCCGGAAACGATATCGAGTTTGCCGTCGCCGTCGATATCCGCAATGGCCGCGGATTCGCTGGAGCCGAGATCGATCGTGTGCGTTTCCAACGGAATCTCCGGGGGGCGGGTCAACACAAATGCCGCGGCTACGCCGCATAGAGACAGCAACGCGATCAGGAATCGTTTGGGCAACGCAATTTCTCCTCGGTAGACCACTCGTTGATGCAAGTTGTCAGCAATCCGTTTTATCATGGCCGCCTGAGAAACCTCCTGCTCCCTTTCTCGCCCCGCGCTCTCAACGCTCAGCGGCTCCATGAATTTACGGCCGCCATGTCGCGGGCATCCCACAATGGCGGCTAGTCATCCGCCCGCGACGCGTTCAATTTTTGTAATCCTTTGTCCGGCGACTCATTGCGATTAGTCAAAGGTTACAGTCAAAAGATTTATAGATAAATCGATACACTCCCCCAGCCGTTCTCCAATACTCCTGAAACCCCAAACATGAGCAGACACGTCTCACTCAACGATAGGCGGGATCTACATTGAACCGCGGCGACTTCGTTCCTTCAGCGGAATGACTACCGTTCGCAAACGCAGGCTCAGGTGGTTTCCATGTCTTAAAAGTGAACGGGTAAATCATCGAGTCATGCTGGCGAAAGCAATCTGAGTCGATCGCCCCTTCGCGGATTTAGAGGAGAGTAACAGTGAGATATACGTGTTTCGTCATTTCCGCGCCTTTGTTGCTGTTTATGACTGCTGGCTTGGCGAGCGCGCAAAGCGGCGTCGATGCATACTTCGGCTTGGGTACAGCCAGCGCGCCAGCCAGCACAATCGGGTCCGACACGTTTGGCGATGGAAACATCTATTTTCCGCCGCGGATGGGCGGTCTATTCGGTACGGTTGGCGGCGATTTCATGTTCATGCCGCATTTCGGAGTAGGCGCCGAGACTTCGTTTCGCATGAGCCAGGGATCGTACGCCGGCTTGAAATATCGGCCGACATTTTACGATTTCAACGGGATTTGGCAGCCTTTTTCGGGCTCCAGGCGCATCGTGCCTGAATTTCAGGCGGGCCTCGGAGGCGTGAACCTGAAGTTCTACTACACCCAGCAGTATTGTGACATCTTCGCCGGATGCTCCACCTCGAATAGTTATCTGGAGAGCTCGAATCACTTCCAGGTACACCTTTCGGCCGGGGTGAAGTTTTACGTCACTCATAGTTTCTTCATCCGTCCGCAGATAGACGCGCATTGGGTGAATAACTTCTTCCAGTTTGGAAGCTCCTGGGTTCCTGAATACGGAGCGGCTGTCGGCTATAGCTTCGGACGGTAGTTTACTCTAACTCACTAACTTGACTTGATCGAGTTAGTTTTGCGGATCTGTGCGGGCGACGCGTGAATCACCTTCGTCATTTCTTGGTGCCACGCTTCGTCCCGCCACATACCGGCGAACTGAGGTCCGCAGAAGTTGCTGGTCCCCATTGCCACCCAGCGGCCCGTAGCCGCGGCGCTGCGGACTCCAACCTCGCACAATTCCTTGATCCAGTCCCAGGTTAGTAACGGCCAATCTTTGTAATCGACCACCGACCAACACTCGGTCGTAATTAACGGTAAACCCGATGCGCGCGACCAGTTCTCGCCAAACCGGATGCCGTCCTTCAGTTTCGATTGCCAGTACTGCGGTTTCGATAGATAAAGCGGTTTGGCGCGCTCTTGCAAATTGTCGTATCCTTTGGGGCTGAAGCGTTCGTAGTTGTAGTTCACTTGCTTATAAAAATCCGACCATTGGGTCATCCAGAGATGCAGTTCGAGAAAATCGAGCATCGACACATCCTGTTGGCGCCAGGTGTCATACTCGGAAGTCATCGAGAATGTATATTCCAGATCGGGGTATGCCTTTCGGACAACCGCGATGGCGCCGCGCATCCACTGAGCGCCGGCGGGACTCGCGCGTTTCAGCCCCTTCGGCAGGAACGGCGCCCAGATGTCGAGCGGAAACTCGTTGCAGAGATCGACATATAGCAGGTGCTTTAACAGGCCATCGGCGGCGATGCTGTCGAGAGTTGTTTTCCAAATGCGGCCATGATCCTCGGCAGTATGTATTTTCATCCGCGTGTTATCGGCATCTTGCCGGAACCAAGTGGACAACCCGACTTTCAGACCACGATCCCCGCATTTGCGAATGAATTGATTGAGCCCTGGTTGGATGCGGACACGATTCTTGGCGGGACTGCCCCAAGCCTGCTGCGTCCAGACAGGCAGCAGTTCCCAGGTCCGCTCCGGCGCTGCCGCGACCAGATGCGGAAATGCGTCGATTCGAACGGCGTTGTAGCCGCGGCGTATCAACTCGTCCAGGATGAAATCCCAGTTCTCGTATCCCGCTCCGGACCAGCGCCGCTCCAACCACGAGAAATCCCACATCGTAATGGCAAGAGGTTGCCGAATATCGCGTAGGCGCGCCGGCTGATCTCGGGCGGTCTGCGCCATCGCTAGGCCGATCGTCGCGGCTCCCAGAAACGATCTGCGATTCATGTTCCTATTTTGCAGCGGTTGGAACGCCAGATGGACATTGAGTGGCTTTCACACGACAATGTTGTTTTCGAAGGAACACAGGCTCATGGCAGTGCCGCAGATTTCGAACAGGGTCCACGAACTCAGAAGCAGCCGCGGATTGAGCGCGGCTGAACTGGCAAAACACGTCGGGGTAAGCCGGCAAACCATTTATGCGATTGAAGCCGGAAACTATGTTCCGAACACGGTTACCGCGCTGCAAATGGCGCGAGTGCTGCAAGTCGGCGTGGAAGAGCTGTTTTCGCTCGCGAATCGAGCGGAACAATCGACGGAGCCGGTCCAAGCTGAATTGCTGTGCGATCCGGCGGACGAAATCGGCGATGGCCCGCTTGTGCAGTTGTGCCGCGTTGGCCGATCCTTGGTTGCCAGCGCCGTGTCGCCCATACCTGCCTATCTGCCGCATGCCGATGGGCTCATCGAGAGGAAGTCGAAGCGCCGCGTATCCGTGCGGGCCGCCGGCGAAATTCCGGAGAACGGCAAACGCCTCTTACTCGCCGGATGCGATCCGGCGTTGTCCGTGTTGAGCGACCTGGTACGGTCGTCCAGCATAGACATTGTCACGGTTCCCTGCTCCAGCAAAAAAGCCCTCGACTGTCTGGCTCAGCATCGCGTGCACGCGGCCGGGTCCCATTTGAGGGACCGTCACAGTGGCGAGTACAACGTGCCGTTTGTCAAAAAGCTGTTTCCGCGCGGCGGCATGCGTGTTATGACTTTCGCCGTTTGGGAACAGGGCTTGGTTGTGCGGCGGGGGAATCCGAAAGGCATTCGAACAATCGCCGATTTAGCGGGTAAGGGCATCGCCATTGTGAATCGCGAGAAGGGTTCGGGCAGCAGGGACTTACTGGATTCCGGTCTTGCCAATTCGGGCATTTCCGAATCGTCTGTGCGTGGTTACGAATGCATCGCGCAAGGCCATCTCGCAGCCGCTTACGCGGTGGCAAGCGGCGCCGCCGATTGCTGTATCGCAACACGCTCGGCCGCCCGCCGGTTCGGATTGGATTTTATCCCGCTCGCCGTGGAACGCTTCGATCTGTCCGTGGGCAAGGACTCGCTCGAACTTCCAGCCATGAAGGCGTTGCTCGATACTCTGAACCGGTCGACGCTCCGACGAAAGCTCGAAACGATTGCGGGATACGATGTAACCCACACCGGCGACCTTTTGATCTGAACCCTTCTCGTTGAGGGCTGTGCCCGCGGGACGTGTAGCCGCAAGTTGCCGTCGTTTGTCTTGTATACTATCCATCGTCTGCTATACGAGACACGCTTAACATGCTATCGCGCGTTCATAGGGCCCTGCTTCTGATCGCTTGCGCCATCGCCTGCCGCGCACAAAATGTAGCGTCCATCGGAGGCGTGGTGCAGGATCGCTCCGGCGCTGCCATCCAGCAGGCAACCATTGTCGTGGAGGATCTCGAAACCGGCGTCGAGCGCCGCACTGCCACAGACGGCAGTGGCCGCTATATCGTCCTCTCTCTCCCGGTCGGTCGCTATGCGGTTTACGTTCAGAAACAGAACTTCCAGCCGATTGTACGGAACGGGATCACGCTGGTGATCGGCCAGCAGGCGGCGATCAATTTCACCTTGGAGCTAGGCGAATTGCAACAGCAGGTGATGGTGACGGAGCAAGCGCCGTTAGTCGGCACGTCCACCAGCCAGACCTCGGGCGTAGTGAATGAGCGGGCTGTGAAGAACCTGCCGTTAAACGGCCGCAGTTACGATCAGTTGCTCACGTTGAACCCGGGCATCGTCAATTACACGGCCGCGAAGACGGGCGGCGTGGGCGTTTCGAACTCCGCGGTCGGGAACATGTTTTCCGTTTCTGGCCGGCGGCCGCAGGAGAATCTGTTTCTGCTCGACGGCATTGAATACACCGGCGCCGCCGAAATCAACATGCAGCCCGGAGGCACAAGCGGCGAACTGTTGGGCGTGGATGCGATTCGCGAATTCAACGTTCTCAGCGACAACTACGACGCCCGGTATGGAAAACGGCCGGGCGCGCAGGTCATTGTCGAAACACAATCCGGAACAAACAGCGTGCACGGCAGCCTGTACGAGTTCTTCCGGAACAGCGCTCTCGATGCCCGTAATTTCTTCGACCGCTCGTCTGTTCCTAATTTCGGGCGCAATCAGTTTGGGGCATCGCTTGGCGGCCCGATCAAGAAGAACAAGACGTTTCTCTTTGGCAACTACGAAGCTTTCCGGCAGCACCTCGGCTTGAGCAACGTGACGATGGTCCCGGACGATAACGCGCGCAAAGGATTTCTTCCGGGGCCTAATGGCGCTCTGCAAAATGTCGGTCTGGCGCCCGGAGTAGAGCCGCTGCTTTCTTTCTGGCCGGCTCCGAACGGCCCCGAACTCGGAGGCGGTATCGCGGAGGCATTTAACAGCCCCGTACAAACCATTCGCGAAGATTTCGGAACCATTCGAGGCGATCAGATTTTCTCGGATCGCGATACGCTCAGCGCCATATACACCGTCGACGACAGCGCCGACTACACTCCCACGCAGAACCCATACAGCCTCGACATCGAATCGCTCCGGGAGCAAGTCGGGAGTCTGCGCGAAACGCATGTGTTCTCGCCGCGCGTATTGAATACCGCAGGCGCTGGTTTTTCGCGCGCAAGCTACTTCTATACTGGAAAGCCCACGGTGGACACGCCGGGATTCGTCGATGGCCGTCCAATGAGCGCTCTTGTAATTGGAGGGAATGCAACTCCAAACACACCGAGCGCCATCACGCTCGCTGGCAGCAACAACGGCAGCAATCTCTTCATCACCCGGAACCTGTTCACTTACTACGATTCCGTTTCTGTTGTGAAGGGTGCGCACCAGATCAGCGCCGGGGCCTGGTTTCAGCGCATTCAAGCGAACGATGCAGAAGCGCTGGGCCAATACGGCCAAGCGACATTCTCGAGCATACAAAGCTTTCTAGAAGGCACAATTACGACATTCACCGCGGTGCCCGATCCTCACCTGTTGGGTTGGCGTTCGCTGGACGGCGCCTTTTACTTCCAGGATGAGATACGGCTGCATCCTCGGCTGACGCTCTCGCTCGGTTTCCGCGACGAGTTCACGAATGGCTGGAATGAGGTGTCGGGCCGGGCATCGAACTTCATCTTCGGATTGAACGGCGTGCTGCAGACCCAGCCACGAATCGGGTCTTCTGCATTCACCGAGAACAACGCCAAATTTCTTCCGCAGCCGCGCGTCGGATTGGCCTGGGATCCTTGGGGTCGCGGCAAAACGGTGATCCGGGCAGGTTTCGGCATGTACAACTCCTTGCAGGACGCGCTCAGCTATCGCCTCGATCAGAACGCTCCGTTTAACACGTCTATCACGTTAAAGAACGTGCCGGTTTCCACGCTTCACGTTGTGCCGGGCGAAGCGCCTCCGTCAAACAGCGTCATTTCGCCGGCGGGCGTTCAGGCCGATCTCCAAACGCCGACCATCATCTCGTATACGTTGAAGCTCCAACAGCAGGTCGCGCGTGACACGGTGCTCAGCGTCGGCTATGTCGGATCGCATGGATATCACGAAATCGTCAGCCTTGACGCAAACGAGCCCTTTCCCACGATTTGTCCGGCGGCGCCCTGCCCGGCATCGTTGCCCCAAGGGACGATCTACTATCCGCCAGGATCGCCGCTTGCCAATCCCAATCTAGGCAGCACGTGGACCTGGTTTTCGGAGGGCGTCAGCTCCTATAACGCGCTGCAAATCGATCTAAACCATCGATTTCATGACGGATTGCAGCTTCGAGGTGTATACACGTGGTCAAAAGCACTGGACGATGGCGACACACTGAACGGAAGCGCCGCGGCAAATGCTCCGGGGCTCGTAATGGACGCGCAGAATCTCGCTTTGGATAAAGGCCGCGCAACATTCGATGTGCAACATGTGGCCGCCATTGACGGCAGCTATGAACTGCCATTCGGCCGCGGGAAGACATCCTTCGGCCAGAGTTCCGGCGCCGCGGACAAGCTGGCCTCAGGCTGGTCCATCAACGCCATCGCTACACTTCGTTCCGGATTTCCCTTCACGCCGGAACTAAGCTTCAATCCGTCGAATAACGGAAATGCGCAGAACCCCATCCGGCCATCGCTGAACCCGGCATTTCGAGGAAAAATACTTTTGAGATCGCCTAACGGCTGGTTCGATCCAAATGCGTTTGCCGTGCCCCCGAATGGAACGCTCGGCAATCTGGGCCGCAATATATTGGACGGCCCGGGCCTCAGCGAGGTGGATTTATCGCTGTTTAAAGATACAAAACTGTCCGAAAGGCTGGACCTGCAATTCCGAGCCGAAGCCTTTAACCTCTTCAATACTGCCAACTTCAACACGCCCAACTTGATCGCGTTTACGTCCGCGACTGCGCCCCCTTCCACTACGGCGGGCGTGATCACCAGCACGGCCACAACGTCGCGGCAGATTCAACTCGCGCTGAAGCTGATCTGGTGACCACACGTCGAGGGCAAATCAGATCTTCAGGAACAGCTTGCGCTGATACATCCGGTAGAGAATCAGCCAATAGATCAGCAGCATGACGATGCCGGTCGTCAGTGGTTCGAGCGAAGTGCCGAATATCTGAAACACGCGATGCCCCAGATGAATGTGAAGCGTGTTCAGGACGAAACGCCCGAACCCATCGGCAATGACATAAGCCGCGATCGAGTTCATGCCGACCACAACCAGCGGAAACGCCCATTTCTTATAGCCCTTCAACTCGATAATCCAGCAGAAAGCGGCGAGGAAGAGGAAGCAGATGCCGCCGCTGAACAGCGTCCAACTCGGGGTCCAGATGCGCTTCACCACCGGGCAGATGCCGGTCACGTGCAGAAGCACGCCAGCCGCGATGCCGATGACGCCGGCGATCAGCAAACGCTTCATTGGGATTCGTGGGGCACACCCTCGCAGCCAGCGGCCGGCAGCCAAGCCGAGAATCATCGTGCCAAGCGTTGGGATGAAGCTGAGCGTCAGGTAGCCGCCACCGTTATATAGCCACGGCGTCTGACGTGGGAACAGATTCAAAAACCATCGATCGAAGGCGACGCCCAGATTGCTGTTCATATTCCAATGGGAGGCGAAGCCGGTAAAGTTGTGTGTCCAGCCGGCGGGAACGCCAACCGCCTGGTAATTGAAGTTCGGCCCCGGGGCCGGATACAGCGCCCAAGCCAGCCAGTAACCAAATAAGATGATGCCTAACGCGCTCCATGCCCAGCGCTGCGAACGGAACCCTAGCAGGAACAAAATGGGATAGCCAAGGCCGATCTGAGTCAACGTATCTTCAAACGTGAAATTCGTCTGCGTGCTGGTCATCGATCGCAAAAAGATTCCGAGAATGATCAGCAAGAAGGCGCGCCAGATCGCGTGTCCGAACAATTCGCGAAAGCTCTTTCCTTTGGCAATGCGGCTGGCAATGGAATAAGGCATGGCCACGCCCACCAGAAATGTGAACGAGGGCTGGATGAGATCGTGTAGCGAGAAGCCGGCCCACTGGACATGGCTTTGGTTGTAGCCGAGCACGGCCCAGAACCAGTTGCCCGGGTAGGCGCGTGCGACTTCCGCAAGGTGCAGGACCTCGGCCATCATCAGCACCATGACAAGGCCGCGGTAAGCGTCGATCGCGACGTTACGGACGGTTGCTTTTGGAGGACGGATGGCCTCCTGCGGTACGGGAGATCCGGTAGTTTCAAGAACGGGTTGCAATGGTCACCCCCCTGTGGGTTATCGCTCAAATCGACATCGAGTGTTGAATCATTCCGGCTGTCAGTTCAGCCGCTTGATGATCCTCCGCCGCCAGCATGGGGCCTAACGGCGAGCTCAAAAACAACAGTTCGCCACCGCCGATTCGTTTTCGGATGGCGACTGTTCCTTCCCGGTAAATAGCAATTTCTTCGGCGCCGGAGATGTCGACCGGAAAAAACTCACCGAAGTGGCGGATCTGCACATCCGCCGGCCAATGATAACGCACGTAATCCGGCGGATCGCCGACCGGGCACGCCGGAGCCGAAGGCGGCAAATCGGCATGAATGCCAAATGCCTGCCGCCACATCATGCGCTGCCGTAACTTTTCATCGTGTGAAGCAAAGCTCGCGCCACTTTCGAAAATCACTGAGCAGCCGGAAGCAAGCTGACTACGTAGCTGCGAGACTTGTCTTTGCGGCAATGTGCCTGCGAACGGCAATACAATCAGTTCAGCACGGCAGAGTGGCACGGCATCCGAGACTTCGAATCGTTCACCGGTTCGCCGCAGCGCGGCCTGGAATCCTCGTGCCGACTCGCATGCGAGCGAATTGCGGCGATCGACCACAATCCATCGCGCCGCTTGGCGCCGCTTTTCACGCGCTGCCAAACCGGTATATGGCAGTAACGCGCCAGAGGCGGCTATCAAAAGAATCTGGCGGCGCGTCAACATAGCTTTTCCTAAAGGCGTCCTGAGATAACACGGTCCATGGCGACCGCCGTATCGAAGAACTGCTGGTCGGCGGCGTAGTGGTAGCGCGATTCCATTTCCGCGATCAGCCAGCCGTCGTATTTAACCTTTTGCAGGGCGTTGTGAATCGCCACCCAGTTATTGTCGCCCAAAAACAGGTTGGTGTAGACGCTCTGGTTACCGCACCGGCCGCGATGTTTCAGCACGTCTTTCAGATGAATTCGCGTGATGCGCGGGCCGGTGATTTCGATCCATTGCTCGGCAAATCCGTCATCGTGGATATTGCCGACATCCAGGTGAATGCCCACCCACTGGCTATTCACTTCATCCAAAAATTTCGAAAATTCGCGCGGACTCAGGAGGAAGCGCTGTTCCGAATTGCAATTCTCGATCCCGATCTTGACTTTTGCACTTGCGGCTTTCCCGCCCAGCATCTGCAGCGCATCGCGGCAGCGCCCATAAACCTCGTTGTATGGATTCTCTTCGGTAACGACCCCGGCGACCACCAGAATTGCATCGGTTTCGAACATCCGGGCGGTTTCGAGTTGCCGTTCAATGTGGCGGAATGCCGCCTGTTGCACGCGCGGGTCGCGGGCACAGATATTCTCGTCCCAATCGAGCGAATTTGAGACATTCGAAACAAGAAGTCCGGCATCCCGAATTTTGCGATAGAGATCGCGGGCCTCGGCGTCGCTTGTCTTCATCTGGAACCAGGGCTGGGCGCCCAGCCACATCTCGATTCCGTCGTAGCCGGCCCGTTTCACAAGGTGGAGTCCCTGCTCGAAGGACATGCCCTTGGGGATGATGTTGTCGCCAATCGATTTTTTCATCTGCGGAAACCCGGATCGAAGATCACTACACGACGATAACTTCGAGTCCTTTCTGGCGAAGCGCCGCAAGCACGTCCGGCGCGGCGCCATCATCCGTCACAAGCCGGCGAACCTGGTTTACGTCGCCGATATTCGAGAGGCTGCGCCGTCCGATTTTGCTCGAATCGGCGACGACGCTGACCTCCTGAGAAACCCTCATCATCAGTGTATTGAGCTGGGCTTCCAGAAGATCGGGCGTCGATAAGCCGAACTGCGGGTCGAGGCCATCCACGCCGAGAAAGAAATGATCGGCGTGCAACTCAGACAAGAGATGCTCCGCTTGTGGCCCGACAAACGAGCCCGACACGTGGCGCATAACGCCGCCCAGCATGATCACCGATATGTTCGGGCAATCGATAAACTCTTGGGCGATGTTGATCGCGTGCGTAATCACCGTGATTCCCGAGGGATTCGTCTGTTTCAAAGCGCGGGCCACTTCGGCCGACGTCGTGCCCGAATCGAGAATCACGCGCTGGTACGGCTGGATCAATCTGGCCGCCGCGCGGCCAATCCTCACCTTTTCGGCGTGATGAATCGTCTTCTTAATGCGCAGAGGAAATTCCTGGTGCGGATCCTGCGGCAACATGGCGCCGCCATACGAACGAACCAGGATTCCTTGGTCGGCAAGTTCGCCGAGATCGGCGCGGAGTGTTACGGCCGAAACTTTAAACCTTCGCACCAGATCGTCTACCGTGACGCTCCCCTCATGCTTCAACAGTCTCACGATCTCCCGTCTTCGCTCTTCCGATAACAGCCGCTGCGGCTTAGCAGGCATATTGATCCCCAGTGTAGGACAGGATCTTTCCCGAGGCGATTCGAGCGAGGAAATAGTTGGCTTTGTAGCAAAAATAGAAGGCCGGGCCGGCCCAGGTGGAATAGAAGGCTGCCGCGTTGCGGCGCCGCTTCCTTTCTGCCTCCCATTTGCCATGGTTTCAGTGCCCTCCCAGAGCAGTTGCCTCAAGCAATAGACTGTTCGCAAAGCTCACCTGTAAGCGGTTGTCTTTCGCGGTAATCGTTCCCAGATTCCGATCGTTCACATAATCGAAAACTTTGTATTTGCCGGGACGAAGCCCGCGAAGCTCAACTGTTCCGCTAAAGGGATGAGGCCCACTGTTAAAGAACGCATAATACATGTTGCCGCCTTTGGCAATTGCATACGCCTCGGGTTTGTCGTACCCGTAAACATAAAGGTCCAGAAATTCGCCGCGCGATAACAGCTTGGACTGATAGATCGCCAGCCATTTCTTCCAAAGCCGGTCTTTTTCCGGCGTCAGCATCACATCCTTGTATTTAGAGTCGCGCTGCGGCCACACGAACTTGGTGCCGACAACTCCACCCGCGCCAATCGTAGACGCGAAGTCCTCACCAATGTCCCATTCATGTTCCTTAGTGAAGTGAATCTTGGTCAACTCGACGTGATCGCCATATACCGGCGCTTCCGGCCCCAACAGTCCTTTGTACATTTTGATACGCCGGCGCACCTGAATGGAGCCGACCGGATCGGCGGTCACGGCCTGATCCATGTAGGGCAGCCATGCGATATTCGGCGTGGTTCCGCACGGACATACCTGCGTTATGCTTTCCGGCTTGAGTTGGCGGGTCGTGTCAAAAATGGCCTTATAGACGTCGCCCATAGCCTTCACGGAATCGTAAGGCGATTTGTGATGGTGCTTCGGGTTATAGCAGGGCGGAATGCTGAAAACATTGTCGAGCTTGTGCCCGTCGAATCCCCAGTCGCGAATGAATTTCGTGGTCAGCTCGCGATAGTACTGCTGCACTTCGGGTAGCGCGGGACAGAGCGCGCCCAGGTGGCGGGCCATGTAAGCGGGTTTGCCGCTCTTATCGAGAATCAGCCAATCCGGATGTTTCTTGACGATCTCCGCTTCAATGTACACGTGATCGTCGCGTTTGGGGCCGGGTAATTCGGCGGCAATGGGCAGCCACCAGAGCTGCACTTTGATCCCGTTCCGGTGGTAATCGGCAACCATGTTTTGGAGCGTCTTGCCGGGAAATGTATCGGACCGGGGGTTCCAGTCGCCATACGCGTCGAACCAGCGGTCGTCCAGCGTCGCCCATTTGATGCCATATTCCTTTAGTTTGGGTACGATGCCGAGCATCTGCTTCGACGTGACATCGGAAAGGTAGCCCCAACCGCACCAACTAATCTCGTAGTCCTCATCGTTCGGTTTCGGAACCGGCCACCCACGCTGCTGCAGTATTTGCGAATAGAGATGCAGGGGCTGATAGAAGTCTCCCGAGTAAACCGACACGAACGTCAGAGGAGTCGTATAGCTTTGGCCCGGAGCCAGGGTCGTTTCAGGTGAAAGGCGCAGCGACGCAACGGGAATGCGATCAGCCGGAACCTCGACCGGCATATCGAGCGTCAGCGGAAGCGTTTCCAGATGGCCGATTGCCAGACCAGCGTTGCGCGTCCAAAAGGCGAGAACGGGAATGCCGCCGCCGATCCCATCTTTTCGCGACGCGCCTACTTTATTTTCCTGGTGGAAACCAATTTTGAGCGGAAAGATAATGTCATCGCCCCATTTGATACTCGCCCCCTGAAACGACCAAAGACGATAAGCATCGGCGCCGGGTTGGGCCGCGGCCGCATTCAGATGGTGCTCCTGCGTTATGACCGTATCGAGGCGCAGCGGTGTGCTTCCTACATTCTGATAAGTAACGGTGGACAGCAGGACGTTCGGGAAGTTTTCGTAGAGTTCGAACGTTTGCGTTCTCCGCAATCCAGCAGATTGGCTGACGATGCTCACTCGCTTGCCGTGCCGTCCGAGTCCTCCGCCCGCGCCTTCAATCTGAATCCCCGCCTTCGGGCGGAAATGGGCCAGCGGTTTATTGTCGACCACCACGGAATCGCCGGTAAACGACGGCGAAGTGGCGGCAACGGTCAGGTCGTGCCCGTTCTTCTTCAGATACGGAATCGTGTATCCGGATGGCGCGATAGTGAATTTCGCCGTGGCGCTTTCCACGGCGACTGAGCCGTCCGGCTGGCGACTTGCCGTGATGGCCGGGTAGAGCGGAGCGCACAGGAGAAGGACGAGTGAGATCAATCGGAATCGGGCAAGGCGTGTCTTGCCCCGACAATCTTCCGCTGTAAGGGCATCGCATGCGACGCCCGCCTGAGGCCCGCGCAGTTCCGTGCTTCGTTCCAATACAATCGCTTTCGTCTAGTAGTAAAACTTCAGGCCAAACTGAATTTCGCGCGGCGCCTGCGCGGCCGTGACATATCCGAAGCTCGGCGTCCCAAACGCTGTCGCATTGTTCGAATTCTGTGGCCCCGGCTTCGCGAACAGGAAATTCGCGTGGTTCGCGATGTTGAAGAATTCCGCGCGGAACTGCAAACGGCGCTTCTCTCCGAAGGGAAATTCCTTCACGGCCGAAAGATCCCACTCCTGAACTCCGGGGCCGCGCACGGTATTCTGCCCTACGTTGCCAAATGACCCTAGCGCCGGGTCCGTAAACGCGCACGTATTGAAGAATGTGCCGGCAACACACGGATTGCCGTTGGGATTCTGGCCCGACACTGCGTCGGGGCGCTGCTGGCCATCGGAGTTCGAGAAATTGCCGTTCGAATCGGTGATCGTATACCAGGTGCCCGATGAAAACGTCGTGATGCCGGACAACTCCCACTGGCCGATTGCGTAGTCGAGTCCTCGCGACATATCGCCGCCGAAATGCCGTCCGCGGCCGACTGGCACTTCCCAGATATAGTTAGCGACGAAGCGATTGCGCACGTCGAAGTCGAGGTTGCCGTGTTCCCATTCAGGATGCGCGATCCAACGGAAGCCGTCGTTATTCTGCGCGCCCAGGTTTGCATTCGAGGCGTTGCCTAGCGCGTGGCTGTACGTGTAATTCGCCAGTATCGTCACCCCCCCGGAGAACCGCCGCTGGAACTTCGTCTGCAGCGCGTCGTATTCGGAATTGCCCGCGGAATTGAAATAAGAGATGCCCGAATCGACGTACGGGAAGGGCCGCCGCGGCGCGTACGGAGCGGAGGGATCAGCCGTCGGGTATGCCTGGTTCAAGTTGAAAAACGTGTAAAGCTTCGTCCCTTTCGACCCAACATAGGCGGCCTCGAACAGAGTGTTCGGGTTGATCTGGTATTGCAGAGTCGAATGCCACTGCCAGACATAAGGAGTTTTCAGATTTGTATCGACTGAAAAGAGCGTAGGTGTATTCGGATCGATGAGCGCATTCGCCGGAAATCCATTCTGTAAACTACTCAATCCCGGAATGGAGCAGTCTTCGACAGCGGGATTGGTTGAGGAGAGGCCGCAAGGCGTGTTGAAGCTTTCTCCCACAAAATAGGGCGGGTTGAAGCCCGGACTGGGATTGCTGTACGGCCCGCTTTCCGCGCCGCCGTAGAACATGCCCACGGCGCTCCGCCAAACAATCTTCGAGGTTGCCTGGTATGCAAATCCGATGCGCGGCGCAACATTGTTGTAATCCGGATTCACCAGCCCGTCCGATGCCGTGTGATTCACCGGGAGAATGCTTGCAAATGTCGGCGTGAGCGAGACGTTGCTATTGGCGGGAATGTCGAGCTGGCCGGTATATGGGTTGAAGTTTGCCTGCGAGTTGAACCGCTCCTTCACCGTCCCGTAAAATTCGTACCGCACGCCCAAGTTCAGTGTTAATCTTCGGTTTACTCGCCAGTCGTCCTGAATAAAGACTGAATAGTTCTTTCGCGTGTAATCGATATTGTGCAGGTTGTTGATGCTGCCGCCATCGGGCAAGCCGGCAAGCAGCGCCGCGAGACCGCTGCCGCCAGAGCCTGGAACTCCGGCATTGTCGGTGAACACCGTGCCGAAATCGAGGCTGCCTCGGGGATCCGCTGGTTGATAGATGGTAAATTCCTCCGGCCGGTAATCTCCGCCCCACTTCCAGGTGTGCGCCCCGTGAATCAGCGTGAACGTATCGGAAATGCTGTAAGTGTTTTGGATCTCGTTCGACGGCAGGTATGTCGGGCTTCCCAGCGTGGCGGCGTCGCTGAAGGTCAACTGCGGCAATCCGCCATTATTGCTGCCGGCCGAATAAGGGACACCGGGAAAACCGAATTGCCCGGATACATCCTGGTCGGCGTTGAACTGCAATCGCGATGCATGGAGGCGGTTATAGCCAAGCCGCAACTCATTCACCTTCGTGGGGCTGAAAATGTGAGTTTCGCTGATCGCGGCGTTATAGCCATTGATCTGCTCGTTTCCCGTAAAGAAACCGCCTCCGTCGGCAAGGCCGCCGAAAGGTCCGGGAATGATGGACGGCTGATTTGAGACGCTGAACCGGTAAAAGGCGGAATCGGCATTGGAAAAGACCTGATCAACGCGCACGTCGCCCTGATTCCGGTCCTGCGCTTCAACAGGGTTGGAAAGGTAGTTATAGCCGCCATTGCCAGCCACATTGGGCGTTGGAAACAGGTTCATCACCTTCTGGCCAAGCGGATCGATTTTCGAGGCTGGAATCACGTTGGAGGGCAGCCCGTTGGAGCCATAGGCGAATGGCGTGCCGCAAAAGCCCGTCGGGCTGCCCGGACTTGCTTGGGTTTGCCGCGTATCGAAAATCTCTCCGGCATACGTCATGCGGCCATTGCAATCCAGCACTCCGGTCGGCGAGGTCGTATCGAGATAGCTCGAAAAGTCGCCATTCCGCTGCGCAAGCGTCGGAACCTGCGATGTCAGGGTCTGGCTCTGGCGGATACGAAGCCCTTCATAATCGCCAAAGGCGAACAGCTTATCGTGAATGATCGGGCCTCCGAGCGTTGCTCCAAATTGATTCTGTTTATAAGGCGGCTTGTTTGCATCGAAGAAATTCCGCGCGTCCAGCTTTTCGTTGCGGAGGAACTCATACAGCACCCCGTGGACTTCGTTGGTGCCGCTTTTGATAGTGGCGTTCACGATCGCGCCGTTCGCGCGCCCGAACTCGGCGCCGTAGGAATCGGTCTGCACCTTGAATTCCTGCAAGGCATCAACCGAGGGCATCACAACGTAATTCGCTTCATTCAGAAGATCCGGCAGGTTCGAGTTATTATCGACGCCGTCCAGCAGGAAATTGTTCTGCAAAGACCGAGCTCCATTGGCGCTGAAGCCAAACCCAGTCTGATCGCGGGCTCCCGGTTCGCTAGTGGTGACACCGGCCGTCA